>Ga0210409_10000292_pt1 | contig 97620 bp, 89 predicted proteins | sample IncBWH17MmetaG_FD_161649 | JGI IMG/M metagenome (GOLD analysis project Ga0210409, IMG submission 161649) | Forest soil microbial communities from Barre Woods Harvard Forest LTER site, Petersham, Massachusetts, United States - Inc-BW-H-17-M | ecosystem: Environmental > Terrestrial > Soil >... | reverse complement strand
CGTAGGCGAAGAGGTCACAATCTGCTGGAACTGGCTCACCACGTTCCTCTGCAGAGCCTCGGCCTCAGGCGTCTTCCCCGGCTCCACATCCGGAATAACCTCATTCTCCGCCGTCATAAACGGCGTTAACTGCACAAAGTCACCCAACCGCACCCGGTCATTGCCCTCGGTAAACACAAACAGGCTCTGGTTCGGCATCTTCACGACCTTATGCACGGTCGCTCGCGTTCCAATGTGATACAGATCCGCCGACTGCGGAGTGTCCTGCCGCGCATCCCGCTGCGCCACCACCAGAATCGTCTTCTCCTCACCCAGCGACTGAATCAACTGGATCGAGCTCTCCCGGCCAACCGTCAGAGGCAGAACGGCATGCGGAAACAACACCGTATCCCGGACCGGAAGCACAGGAACCGGTCGGTTCCCGCCTGTAGGTTCGTCATTTCCGTCATTTTTCGCTGCTTTTGGCTGGATCACGCTTACAAAATCGTTTGGCATTGAGTGCACCTCTATCAAATTATCTACTATCTGATGCTGCATGTCCCTATTCGGTCGCAATCCCACCTCTGCCTGTGACCTCCCAAACCTTCTCTCCGTAATCGGCCAAACCCAAAATCTCTTCACCGCCACCGTAGAAACCGTGTATTTCGCTTTCTGCTTTTGCCGTCGCCTTTTGCTTGTCATCCCGTAGGGATCTGCTTCTGCCGTTGTCTTCCTCAACCAGCCACAAAGACGGGTGCCCCATTCATCGCGGTCTCATCGCGATGAGCGGGAATGTAAACCTCTCCCCGCTTTTGCCGTTGTCGTTGCTTTTCTTATTTGTCATCCCGTAGGAATCTGCTTCTGTCTTTGCCGTTGCTTCTGTCTTTGCCGTTTTGCCTTTGCCGTTGCTTCTAGGTAGCCCAAGGCTTCAGCCTTGGGTCTCCTTGGGTCTCTCCGCTTGCTTCTAAACAGCGGGCTTTAGCCCCTGGGGCTTGCTTTCCCGTCCATTCCCAAACCTCTCATCGGAGCCAGATACAGCTCAACAATACGGGCATCCTACGCCCCTTCCCCATCAGATCACCACTCTCTCTGAGGAAAACGACACTATGCCATCGCAAACATAACAAAATAAACCGTTTACAACAAAATATCGATAATTCCCCAGCAAAATCACATGTCAAGCCCCAAACACACGTAACCAAATAAAAACAAAGGACATACAGGTTGCGAAACAGTTATCTCCAATCACCTATAATTGAGATATAGAGTTAAAAAAGCCCCGGCCAAAAAGCCGGGGGGTTCTCATTAACTCACCTAAACCCTTCAGAAACAATATTTTGCAAACAACCCTTTTAGAATGAATATTTTGCCGCCACTAGCCCGTGACAACCAACTGATTCAAAACCACTTAGCCGCAAAATACCCTTTACCAGGGGGAGGGGGGTATAAAATCAAGCCGCCCGATACCGCCCCAGTACCTTCACCATCCGGCAATGTTTCTTCAGTGCCCCCATGGCAGCATCGGCCTTCGCCACATCCTCGAACCGTACATCGACGTAGAACACGTACTCCCACGGACTCCCCGGCACCGGCCTCGACTCGATCTTCGTCAGGTTCACACCAGCCGCCGCCAGCAGCTCCAGCGCCGCCACCAGCGTCCCCGGCCTGTGCTCAACCGCAAAAGCCACGCTGATCTTGTCCACGCTGCCATCTACTCCAGCGGCCCCGGCATCCTCGCGGAGTATCAGGTGGAACCGCGTGTAGTTCTCCGCATGGTCCTCTACCCCGGCGACCAGCACCTCGGCACCGTACTCTGTCGCCGCCAGCTCAGGAGCGATCCCGGCCACATCGCGAAGTCCCTCGGCCATCAGGTGCTTCACGCTCCCGGCCGTATCGTAGAACGGCACCACCTGAAACTCCGGGTGCCCCATCAAAAATCTCCGGCACTGCGACAACGCCACCGGGTGCGACATCACGCGCTTCACCTCCGCCAGCCTCACCCCCGGCATGGCAATCACGTTATGCCGAATCCGCAACAAGCTCTCTCGTTCAATTCGAACCGGGAGTTCCAACAGGAGATCGTAATGTTCCGCAACCGAACCATGCAGGCTGTTCTCAATCGGCAGCACCGCACCATCCACCTCGCAGGAGACAACCTTAGCCAGCACCTCCGCCGAGACATTGCACGCGATGATCTCCAGGCTGTTTTCGTTGCCCAGCATCGCCAAAGTTGCCATATGACTGTTCGATCCCAACTCACCTTGAATCGCTATCTTCAATCCACACGCTCCGAAGCTCCTATTTTATGCACACTGGCAACCTCCCCTCTGTGCCCGGCACCTTACAGAGGGGTACACGTTGTCGGAATTTGCAAAAACATTGCGACGAACGGAGAACACAAATGCTTTGGACTATCACCATTATTCTTTTCATCCTCTGGGTTGTGGGGCTGGTAAGCAGTTACACCCTTGGCGGCTGGATTCACATCCTTCTTGTGCTGGCCATCATCGTCCTCATCTTCAACCTTCTCTCTGGCAGACGAGCACTTTAGCCACAAACCGCAAGCCCTCCCCTAAACGCACCACAAACGAAGGAGTACTGTTCCATGAACAAGCAAACCGTTGAAGGAAAATTCGATCAGGCAATAGGAAAAGTAAAAGAGAAAGTCGGTGAAGCTACCGGCAACCAGAAACTCGCAAACTCAGGCGTAGCCGATCAGGTCAAAGGAGTAGCCAAAGAGACCTGGGGCAAGACAAAGGACGCCGCATCATCGATCCAGGACGATAAGCGGGCCGAAGCCCGGGCTGAAGGCTCCGACTTCAAACATCGCGCAGAAGAAAAAGCGCACGAAGTTCGAGAGCACGTCTCCGCAACTGCGCAGAACATTAAGAACAAGATCAATGAAAAACTGGACGACATCAAACACGAGCACGATCGCCGTGATGTTTGAGAATTGAATCCTCTCGAACCCGCAGAACGATTTCGTTCCGCACAATTGGGCCGCTCCGGCATTACCGGCGCGGCCCAATCTCTTTTACGATGGAAGAATGACTTCAGTGTGGAAGAGTACCGCGATCACGCTTGAGATGATCAAGTGGGAACACTCGATATTTGCACTGCCATTCGCACTCACCGGTGCGGTGCTGGCAGCGAATGGATGGCCCACGTTGCGCGTTCTCGGTTGGATCATAGTGTGCATGGTGGCAGCACGCTCTGCAGCAATGGCTTTCAACCGCCTCGTGGACGCAAGGCTGGACGCAGCCAATCCACGCACGGCAATGCGAGCGCTACCAGCAGGCGAGTTGACGAGCCGATTCGTCGGAGGCTTTGTCGTGATCTCGGTCTTAGTGTTCGCACTGGGCGCGGCAATGCTGAATCCTTTAACGTTGAAGCTCGCGCCGCTCGCCCTGACCATAGTGCTCGCCTACAGCTATATGAAGCGAGTTACGCGATGGTCACACGTCGTCCTCGGTCTTGCGCTCGGTATCGCACCATCAGCAGCATGGATCGCAGTCCGAGGCTCACTCGATCCCCGCATCATCGTTTTGACCATGGCAGTACTGCTTTGGGTCGGTGGCTTCGATGTCTTGTACGCCTGCCAGGACTTTGAACACGATCGTGCCGTTGGACTGAACAGCGTCCCGCAAGCCTTCGGCTTGAACGCCGCCTTCTGGATCGCACGGGCAATGCACATTGGCATGTTGTTGATGCTCTGCTGGCTGATCGTACTGTTCGGACTGGGCAAGACAGCCATATTTGGTGTGGTGCTCGTGACCTTGCTGCTCCTGTACGAACACATCATCATTTCGCCGAAAGATATGCGACGGATGAATGCGGCGTTCTTCACCCTCAATGGCGTCATCTCGGTTGTGTTCTTCGCATTTGTCGCCGCTGACGTCCTGCTGCGCAGATAGCAGAGACAACTGAGACGACTCAGTTATCTCAAACAATCTACTTTTCCTTTTCAGGAGCCCCGGCAACCTCCAGGTTGTTAGTCACCTTGAAAACCCCCGACACTCCATTCGCCCGAATATTAGCAACGTCCTTATCCCCCTGGCTATCCACCACGCCAGACAACGTAACATTCCCATTCACCACCGTAATCCGAATCGGCTTCGCCGGATCGATCGCATACTTATTCAACTGCGGCGCGCCGTAAATCGCCCGGGCCTCCGCTAGACGAATTCGATCATCCATCGGCGATGTCGGTGCCACCTCGATGTTATCGATCACATCCTTCACCCCGGGATAATTCGACACCAGGCTGATCGCAGAGTCCTTATCCGTTGGCCCATACGCCGTACCACCCAAAGTCACGACCCCATTCTGTACCCCTATCGTGAACGCATTGAACGCCGTCGTGCCATACCCCACCCGGTCATAGATCAACTTCTCCGCCAATTTATCCCGCAACGTCACATCATCGACAACCGGGCCACCCACCTCAATCAAATTCTGCACACCCTTCACATTCTTTCGATGATGCGCCCGATTATCAGCTTCTTGCTTATCGGCATAAACGTCCACAGTACCTGTTAACGTAACCACTCCATTTTGCACCTGAGCCTTTACATCTTTGAATCGCTTGTTATCAAGCGCCTTCGCCACATCCACCTGGGTCTGTGCATCGTTTTGACCCTGCGCCACCGCCCGCGTCACTCCATAGAACAAGAATGCACTAGCCAATACCCCCAAAACCACAGCTCTCATGCCCGCCATCATCTTCATCTTTTCCCGCCTCCAAGAAGGGCTAATCGTATGATCCGCTGCCCTTTCTAACGATACATATGATGCAAAGTTGCCGCGATGCGCCTAACGATACCGCTGCCTCAACTTATACATAACGCTGAAGACGCCAGACTCATCACGCGTAACCACGATCGAGTTATTGTGGTTCAGGTCGTACTGCACTTGGATCAACTGTTGCGCCGAACTGTTCACATTCGTCGCAAACGTCGCAGTCACCTGCTTCGATATCTGTTCCTGAACAGTGATCCGGGCCGACGAATTCCCCAGCGTGCCCACAAACGCAGGATCAATCTTCACACTTTCCACGCCGAATAGCTTTTCGACGCGGGTGCTCACCGTAGCATTCAAAGCACCACCCAATAGCGCACTTGTCGTCGGATCAGTACCAGCCGCCACCTGCTTCTCCTGATAGAGCTGAGCCTCTTCCTGCGTCCGGCCCAATGCCAGAAGCGCAAACACATCGGTCTCACTCAGTGGTGGCTCCGATCGGAACGTCGTCTTCAGATTTGAAGCCGTCCCATGCAAACCTACCGTGATCTCGTAGTTTTCCACTTGTGCCGTCGCGTCCAGATCGATCGTAGGGTCGATCCGCACCGGATTCGTAAAGAAGATATCTCCACGCTGGAGTTGATACTTCTGGCCGGCAAACGTCGCACTTCCATCCGTGATCTGTATCCGCCCCAAAATAGACGGCGTAGCAACGGTTCCCCTCACCGTCAAATCCACCGACCCCGACAGCTTCGCATAGGAGTTCAGAAAATCCAGCTGCGGCGCACTAGTCACTCTCACATCCAAACGAATCCGGTTCGCTGGAGCGTTCGGATCGGGTGCCGCACTCACACCACCCATACCCGAGAACGCCGCCAAATCCACGTCGGCGCCCACACCAAACCGCGTTATCAGAATCGTCCCGCTCAGTAACGAGCTATTCGGTCCGCCCTGCAATCTCAAATTGGCATTCGCCGTCGCGCTCAGTCCATACAGCCGCACGCGTACCGCGTCCCCCGTCGCCGTAAGGTCGGCAAAAAGACCATTCCGAAAGCGAATCGATCCACCGATCTTTAACTCCCCGCCACCAGTCGTTGCCGTTAGATGCTGCACCTGCAGTCGATCTTCGTTGAACACAAGTGTGCCGTTCATATTGCTCAGACCATTCGGTACCCCGTCCATCGCAATATTCACGTTCTTGAATTCCACTGTTCCTGTCAGTGCTGGATTCAATACCTGCCTTCCCGCCGCTACCGTAAACGTCACCTTCCCACTCGCGATGAGGTCCGGATCGAATATATGCAGCACCGCCATGCTCACATTGCCATTCGCTTTCACATCCAGCCGGCCGCCCTTCGGATCCGTCCCGCCGAATACCTGCGCCGTACCGCTGGCGCGCATATCGGTGTCCTGCCCGGTAATGTGGACCTGTTCCAACGTGACGGTCCCATCCCTCAAACTCAGGCGCAACGGTTCAGCAGCTTTTAGTTCCACCCCTTGCAGCTTTAGATCCAGATCGTTGAACTGTGCCGTCCCGTTCAGTGCTTTTGGTGTCTTCAGAGGTCCACTTACTGTCGCCACGCCATCGATCAACGACTGCACAGTGACCGCTCCCGGCATAAACATCGAAATCGGCTTATTCAAATCGAGACCCGTTAAGGTCAGCTTTGCCTGAGTCTGATAATCCCCCGTCAACTGCGTCTGCCCAGTCAGATTCAGCTTCGCACCCACTAGCGTCGAGTCCGCCGTCACATAGGCAAACGTGCCCTGGCTATGTATTTCAGCAGCAATGTCGCCAATAACCTGTCCCTGGTATTTCGCCTCCGTCAGTTTTGCATTCGCCTTGATGTTCGGCTCTGTAACCGTTCCATTCGCATCAGCGAAAAGATCCAGCAGGCCGTCGACATTAAGATCGGATCGCTTCACTGTCTCAAACTTCGATAACACCAGATTGTGCCCTTCAATATGGCCATGCAGATGTTGGCTGCCCATGTCATACCCGCCATTGCCTGCAACCTGCATCCCATGCAGCTTCAGCACGACATGGTTGGCCTCCACAGCCTTGCCGTGCACTGCAAGCTCTGCCACCGCGGACTCATACGGCTCTCCGTACGCCACACCATTCTTCAGAGAGACGTGGCCACCGCCACTCAAGCTCTCTAAAGTTCCCACGGCATGGGCGTCCACAGCAATCGTTCCCGTCACCGGAATCTTCTGCTGCTGCCCAGCGATCTGCAATACATCCACTACCTGGGCCTCGGCCAACTGCGCGTTGGCATCAATCGACATCCCCTCATCCCACAGGAACGTTGCAACACCGCGCCGCGAAACCACCTTACGCGGCCTCACCGAGCCCGAAGCATTCAGCACGGCTGTCCCACGCTTGATCGTCGATCCCACCACCACAACGCCGGAGTTCGGTGAGTACTCCGCATCAGCCACGACCGAATCCACCTGCACGTCGGTTGTTCCCAGCATCAGCTCTACCGCTGAAGCCTGCAGATGCCCCTTCACATCCAGATCAGCAACAGGTCCCGACGCCGTTCCGTTGAACACCATCGCCCCATGCAGTTCCACTGGTATCGCGGCCCGCCCCTTCTTTCCGTTGCCCTCCAGCCCCAGTGTCAGAAGCAACTGATTAAACTCGCCCAGGTCGCGCACCGTCAGGTCTGTATGCAACACTGTCAGCGGATCGCCCGTGTTCACACCCAGCACGCCTTTGGCCTGCAAGCTCGATCCCGGCGTTTGAAACAGCAATCGATCGATCCGAACCGTCTCATTCTTGCCTGTGTAATGAGCCAGCACCGATCCCGTCACCGGAACGTCTGAGAGCGCACCTCTCCGCCTTACCCCCGTTGGCGCAAGCGTAAGGTCGCCCTGTACCTCCACCGTATCGGAGATATATTTCGCAGGCCCGCCCCACTCTACGGTCACTGGCCCACTCACCGAGGTATCGAAGCCCAGATCGCCATAGTCCTCCGGCGCCGTGACATCCATAATTGTTCGCAGCGGAATCCTCGTAGTCGTCGCCGTCAGATATGCGTGCGCTGGCTTGACAGTCGGCACCGCTACAGCGCCCGTCACCGGAGGCTTCGCCCCCACGCTCTCGGCCGTCTTATTGGCCGTGCTCACGGCTGCCTTCGTCGTCGGTGACTGCGCCGGCGCCTCATTCGGCGCCTCGCCCAGCCAATTCGCAATGCGCAGCTCCCCAGCCGCACTTCCTCCACCCGGCAGATATCCCGTAAGCGCAGTCAGCAACAACTCTGACGGCGTAATGTGCAATTGAGCGCTTCCATCCACATCATGCAGCCGCACATACTCATCCCTGTACGCCGCCTTGTAAATCTTCGCCGACCCCACCAACAGATACCCAGTCACGCAATCCGGATCAGGCGGTAGAACCTTTGTGTTCGGTTTTGTCTGCGGATGACGTCGCTGCCAGAACTTGGGGCGCTTCTGCGCCACTGCAGGCGTTGTCAGGCAATTATGCCCATGCACATCCAGATCAACCGTCCCCGCCTTCAGCGTATCCACATCAGTCATCACCGCAATTTGACGCACCTCAAGCGTGCCCTTCGCCTTCACATCCCATTCAGGCGCCGCAAAGTGGTGAAGGCTCGCGCTTGCCTCCAGTGTCGATGCTTTTCCGGTTCGAAACGTGAGCTTCTTCACCACCGCCATGTCACGGCCCACCTCCGCTTCAACATGAAGTTGCGATTGAGCCTCCGGTTGTTTCCCCATCTTCGTCCGCAGATCCTGCAGATCGACCGTCGCTCCATAGCGGTCTTCTAGATAGATGTAGTGAATCTCAGCATTTAGGTTCCGCGCTGCAAGCTCAAAAGGAATCGCACGGTTATTCAGCAGAGCCACGCCATTCGCCACTTCCACCTGACGAGCCTTCAGATCAAGCAACGTATCGATCACCGGTTTATTGCTCGTGCTCGGATGCTTTGGGGTTGGCTGGTTCGTCTTCCCATCCTTGTCCACAATCAGGTGAAACTGCGGATGCTCCACGTGCAGGTAACTCAAACTCACATGCGCGGGTCCACCTGTTCCTGAAGCATGCGCAAAGAAGTTAAACAGCCTCACATGCACCAGGATCTTATCCACAGCCAGGTAAGGCGCCTCATCCGGCCCCTCCAGACCATGAATCACCAACCCATCCGCCTCAATCCCCAGACGCCAGAGGTCGAAGCTGATCCGCCGCAACTCCACGCGGCCGCCCGTTGCATTCTCAAGTACCTTCACGACTTCATTGCCCAATCGCCGCTCAAAATCAGGCGTCGTCGAGTACCACGCAAACACCCCGAACAATACCAGCCCCAACAGCGTCAACCCACCCAACGTCCACGCCAGCACACGCCCTACCGTCCCGCTAAGCGTGCGCTTCACCTTGGCCACCGCTCGTTTGGCGTCGGCCTTAACCTCTTCCTTTACCTCATGCGCCTTCTTCTCCAGATCGCTCAAGGCGCCACCTCGTCTGCGCTCAGGATGCGCACGCTGCCCTGCGCCCGTAGCGACTTCAACCAGTCCCGCAGCAAGTTGCTCACCTGTTGCTGCAGCAGCACTTCTTCAATTCGTTTCGAGACCGTCTCCAGCTTCGGCGGAGTCACTTTCTGCCGCGCATACTCCGGCAGCATTGTCTTTTCGTAATATTCTTTGATCTCGTCATCCGATATACGTATCCCGTTCCGGAACCGCACTTCGATAAACCGTAGCAACTCCATTCGTCTTCGCCACAGCTCCGTGAACTCCGCCACCGTAAATCCGCGATCGGCGAGATACTTCTGCCATCCCGCATCTGTCTCGCAGTGATACTCCGAGCATCCGGGAATATCCTTGCGCAGCTTCGTCAGCTGAGCATCGAGATCCTGGTTCGTAATCGCATCTTCCGGTTCCAGCGCGGCCTGCTGCAGAATCAGCGCCCTGTCGATCAGCCTCTGCACCGCTCGTTCGCGTGAAAACTCTGCAGTCGTACCGCGATAGGGTTGAATCGATTCAAACCTCCGCTCCTCCTCGATATCACTCTCGAGAATCACGTCGTCGTTCACAATCGCAACAATCCTATCCAGCACTGTTCCTTGCCCAGCCGCAGTACTTGCCACTCCACCACCAGGCTGCTGTGTCTGCGCCGCACAAACTGGAACCATAGCCAACGCCGCCACAACCGCGCAAAAAGCCCCCGGTCTCTGCAACATCGACTTGTGTCCCATCGCTGGCATCTTAGAAAGTCTGTCCAATGCTGAAGAAGAAGTTGAAGTTGCTCGCATGACCCACATGCGGAGGATTGTTATTGAAGTCGTAAATCACCGGATAAATAGGCGGATTCAGGTTATAGCTGAAGTCCAGACGGATCGGCCCAATCGGAGTCCGGTACCGTACTCCCAGACCAACAGCATGCGAGTAGTAATTGAAGCTGCAGGTCCCGATGATCCCCGACACGTTCCGGCAAGTGCTACGGTTAGGCTGCCTGAAATTTAGAAAACTCGGAAACATGTCACTCGCATTCTGAAACACGTTCCCCATATCGTGGAACAGAACAAAATTCACATTGCTTCCTACATACGGCAAGGTAGGCGAAGGCATACGGAGCTCCGTCGAGTTCACGATTACCGCGCTGCCACCTACTGGATACCCTGTCTGCAGGTCTCTCGGTCCCGCGCCATTGAATGAGAACCCACGATGCGACGCTGCCCCACCTGCATACATCCGCTCCGGCAACGGCACCGCATTGCAACTGGGATTAGTCGTCAACAGAATACCTTCGCAAACGGAACTGCTCGCATTCGGATTCGTCCCCATCGCCCGCTCATATCCAATCCGCGTATTCCGTGCAAGAACATATCTGTTCTTGCCGAATCGGAAGTACGACGAGTTCGATCCATCAATCCTCCAGAAGTCTGTTTGAGAACCAAACTTCGAAGACGCCAGAAACGTCTGCAAGGACGTATGCGTTCCCTTCACCGCATCCAGCGGATTGGGAGCCCGCGTATCGTGATACCACGTAAACCCCGGTCCACCCACACGCACTGGCTGCGATTGCAGCGGGATCAGGTCCGCCGCAACCTGCAGGGTGCTCGCGTCAACCTTCACTCGCCGGTACTGGAAGTCGTAGACAAACGTGTCCCTGCGAAAGCGTTGCGTCACTCGAAAAATCCCTTGCAACGTCGACGACGAAAACGTTGTGATGTCCTGCACATTTGAGTACCCACCCGAGACGGACGCTGTCAGGCTTCTTCGTCCCAGGAAATGTGGGTTCTGGAACGTCACCACAGCCGTCTGCTCCAGCAATCCATACGTCGAGTGCAGCGTTATCGAATTCTCGGTGCCCCGCAGATTGATCCGCGACACATCCAGCGAAACACGCGGGCTCACACCCGTCCTCCCCTCCTGCGTGATCGTCTCGTTCGGTGGCAGTCCCAGCTGGATCCGCGACGCCTCCGAGATCATGCCTTGAGTCGGAGTTCCAGTCTGAGCCTCAAGACCGAACCCATACGTCACATTCCAGCGCTTCGCCTCCGTTAGCTGCACCAGCACATTTTTCTGTGGCGCATCCCCCTCCGGATTCTGTACCGCCGTCGCCACTTCGTTGAACAATGTGATGCCGTACAGATTCCGCTGCGTCTGCAGCAAGGCGGTCTGGTCCAGCGGATCTCCCGGATGAACCAGAATCTGACTCTGCACAACACTCGGCCTCGTCTTTTCGTCTCCAGACAGCAACACCTTGTCGATAAATACCTGCGGGCCCTCTATCACTGTCAACGACACATCGGTCCTCGTCGGATCGGTTCTCTCTGCCGACTGCCTAATCTCGACCTTCACCTGATCGAACCCGTGGCCTAGGTAGTATCCCAGCACAGCATCCCTGTCGCCGGAGAGCGTCAGCAGCGAGAATGGCTGGCCCTCCTGCGTATTCAACAACTGCTTCACATCGCTCAACCGGCTCTTATCGACGCCAACCACATCCACCACGCCGAATTTCTGCTGCAACCCCTCGGACACTACAAAGGTCACGGCAATCTGGCCTTCCTTCAGCGGTTCTCCGTCGTCATGCGTATCGGAGTCACGCACCGTCGTCTTTACCTCCGCGTTAGCGAAACCATTCGCCCGATACAACGCCAGGATCGACTTCACATCGCTCGCCACCAGCGCAGGGCTGTACCGTCCGTTACGCAGATAAGCGTCGGCTTTCCTTACCTGCATCCGTTCTCGCAGCAAATCGTCGTCGAAGTACTTGTTACCCTTCAGGTCCACCGACACGACCTTATGCTTGATGCCGCGGTCCACCGTGAACACCAACCGAGTCGCCTGCTCGTCCGCGCCACCAATCATATGCACGTCCACCTTCGCATCAAAATATCCTTGCTGCTGCATATAGTCGCGAATATTGAAGACACTCTCGTTCAGCAGATCGTTGTCAATCGTTCCCTCTTCAAACACTGGCACCAGCAAACGCAGCCGGCCCTTGGAAACCCTGGCCCCTTCCACAAGCACCTGCACCTCAGGTCCTTGGTCCGCGTGAAACTTATAGTCCACCTGCCTGCGCTCTTCGACATACGTCTGGTCTCTAAGCGAAACTGTCGCTTTCAGCCGATTCCGTTTCTGAAACTGCGCCCGCAGCCTCTCAATCGCATTGCTCGTCGTATCGCGAGTCACCCTGCTTCCGGTCTTCAGCCTGCCTTTCCGGCGAAATTCTTCAAGCGTCATCCCCGGATCTTCCCCCTCTAGCGTCACCTCTCCAATTCGCGCCTGCGGTCCAAGGTTCACCGTGTAGATCAGATTCCTCTGGTGGCCCTCCACATCGGCCGATCGCACCGTTATTGTCGATTCGAAAAAACCCTGCTGCTGCAGAACTTGCTTCACCCCATCTGACCCCGCCGCAATCTCGGCGTTCGTAATCGGCTTTCCGGGCGTCAGTCTCGTTCCATATCGCAGCAACGACGCAAGCCGGTCGTTCCTCACCCCTTCAATCGTCACTCTGCCCACGAAATACTGTGGTGGCCCCGCATAAATCAGAGTTACACTATCGCCCTGCCGTTCGCCACGCACCTCAATATCTTTGTATCGCCCACTCGCGAACAACCGTCTTATGCTCTCCCTCACCTTCGCTGGATCCAGAGGCTCACCCGCCCTCTGCGCCAACTCTCTCGGCAGCAAGTCCTCGGCCCCGAACGTCACGCCTTCAAACTGGATCTTCTCAACCCGCAGTCCGGCCCACTGCCATACTGTCGTCGACAGGCCCGGCCCCAGACTCCCGGGCAACAGATCTCCGCTCTGCGCGCTCGGCTGCGGTCGCTGGGCCGTCGAGGCCTGCGGAACCCTCATCGGGTCATCCTGTTGCGTCGCATTCGTCTGCCCCGGCATGCTCGGCGTCGCTGGACTCTGCACTCCCTGGGCCATCACCATTGCGGTCACCAGCAAAAGCGCCAAACAGCCGGCGGCGATTCGTGCGCGCCCATGCCTGACTCTGCCCTTCTGCGCTGATGCTCGATCTCTCAGTGCCTGACCCAAAAAACCACCCACATTTCCGTTTAAAGATAAGGCCAGTCACTGCTGCATCATGCAAGAAAAGCCCAATCCAAACTTGCAATGAACCCAGCACGCGCGAGCCGACGCTCCTGGGATTTTTGGATGCCGAAAACCATCTCCAAGTCCGCTGGCTCCCCGCCGCATCCTGCATTCCCTATACTACGAAAAGCAGCGTCTTTGATGTGCGCAGCCTTTACCCATGCCTCATTCTTTGCAACAGCCCCGCACCGACCCTACCGACGCCATCACAAGCGACGACCGTTACTCGCGCCAGATCCTCTTCCCCGGCATCGGACCAGCAGGCCAGCAGAGGCTCGCCGACGCCCACGTCGCCATCGTCGGCGTCGGCGCAACCGGAGCTGCCGCTGCCTCACTCCTCGCGCGCGCCGGTATAGGCACCATCTCCCTTATTGATCGCGACTTCGTCGAGCCCTCCAACCTCCAGCGTCAGATTCTCTTCGATGAGTCCGACGCCCTCCAGTCCCTCCCCAAGGCCGAGGCCGCCCACCGCAAAATCACTCTCTTCAACTCATCCATCACCGTCCACCCCCACGTCACCGACCTCGTCCCTGCCAACATCCACGAGCTCCTCGGCCCCGCCCACCTTATCCTCGACGCCACCGACAACTTCGAAACCCGCTACCTCATCAACGACTACGCCGTCCAGCAATCCAAGCCCTGGATCTACGCCGCAGCCGTAGGCGCCTACGCCGCCACCATGACCATCCTCCCCAAACCTGATCCAACCTCTCAGCCTTCTACTCCCTACCCCCTACTCCCTACCCCCTGCCTCGCCTGCATCTTCCCCAAGCCCCCCACCGGCCCGGTTGAAACCTGCGATACCGCCGGCATCCTCAGCACTGCCGTCAATCTCGCCGCCTCCATCCAGGTCACCGAAGCCCTCAAACTTCTCACCGGCCAGCCTCATCTCATGCGCCGGACCCTCCTCTCCTTCGATCTCTGGTCCAATACCCGTAGCGAAATCAACGCCTCCGTACCGAACCCGGCCTGCACTGTCTGCGCCCAGCGCATCTTCACCCATCTCGCCGGCGAGGGGCGCCCTCACATCACCCTATGCGGCCGCAACTCCGTCCAGATCCACGAGCACCACCGCCCCATTGACTTCTCCGCCATGCGCGACCGCCTCGCCCCGCACGGCAACGTTCGCTTCAACAATCTTCTCCTCCGCTTCGAGCGACCACCCCACACCATCACCCTCTTCCCCGATGGTCGAGCGCTTATTCAAGGCACTACCGATATAACCCTCGCCCGTTCCCTTTACGCTCGCTTCATAGGTTCTTGATTCAAAACAGGTTACACAAAAAATACAGGCCTCCGCCCAGCCATTCCGGCGACACAACCCTTCCCGTCTTTTTTGCACCTTAACCTAGATATGACTTAAATAAGACGAGCGAAAGCGAAAGAAGAACACTCGTTTGCAGTAGGCTTTGATTAAGCAAGCAGGCGAAAACGAAGCGGTGAACCACGCCACAACCACGGAGTCTAGCCCCATGGACGCTCAAGGCCTACAAATGACCCAAACAAATTCTGCACCTGGCCTTTTCAAACGAAATCCTCCCATCGCCGGCGAAGCCGAAGCGATCGAGAGTGCAAAAGCCGGAGACGCCGAGGCATTTTCCCGCCTCTACGCGCTCCACAAGCGCCGCGTGTACACCCTTTGCCTCCGCATGCTCGGCAACGTCTCAGAAGCCGAGGACATGACCCAGGAGGCTTTCCTTCATCTCTTCCGTAAGATCGGAAGCTTTCGGGGGGAATCCGCATTCTCCACCTGGCTCCATCGCCTTACGGTCAATCTCGTCCTCATGCACCTTCGCAAAAAGGGCTTGAACCTCGTCTCTCTCGAGGAGACCATCAACCCCTCCGAAGACGACGCCCCAAAGCGCGACTTCGGCAGCCGCGACCCTCAGCTCGCCGGCTCCATCGACCGCGTCGCTCTCGAGCGCGCCGTCGCCTCGCTCCCTCCCGGCTACCGCATGGTCTTTGTCCTTCACGACGTTGAAGGTTTCGAGCATAATGAAATCGCCACCATGCTCGAGTGCTCCACCGGCAACAGCAAATCTCAACTCCACAAGGCACGGCTCAAACTTCGGGAACTGCTCCGTCATCCAGAACCGTCGACCGCGCAAGACAGCCTCAAGGAGACGGTAAAATGACGTCGAACAAGCCCACTCGCGAACTTTCCTGCGCCGATTTTCAGGAGCAGTTGCCCGACTTATTCGCAGCCGGCGGCAACGGCGTGCCCGAAGATCCCGACCTCACAGGACATCTCAAGACCTGCGAAAACTGCTCCGCCCTGGTCCGCGACCTTCAGTACATTGCAGACCAGGCCAGCCTCCTCCTTCAACCGACACACGAACCCAGCGACAATGTCTGGAAGCGTATTCAGGCCGAAATGGACGCCGAACAGAACGACCCCGTCTTCCATCCGCCCACACACGAAACCAAATAGATCGAAAACTCCTCAGCTTTGGCCTGTCGCGTCACTCGGCACGACAGGCCAAGCTGTTTTAAGCACGAGCACGAACGAAGAGAGTGCTAATAGAGTTGGGTTGCATCGCTGCCGGAATGGTCGTGCCGCCCACAGTCACGTTCACTGGACGTTCCACGTCGCTCTCATTCCTAAGAACGACCGCAACACTCCCATCGGGATTCTTATACGCAAGCACATCGTCGAACGTGCCTTCAGCCTCCAGCCGTTTCGCACGTGGCTGCACGAAATGGCTCACATGCTTCAACACGTAGTACTCATGATTGAACCGATACTTCTTCGACTTCGCATCCACCGTAACGAGCGAATTCTGCGGCCACCCCCAATGGCTCATCCCTCCGGTCTCCAGCGAAATATTCCAGTACATATACCCGCGCACTCCATTCCGCAGATAGTGCTTCATTAAATTCCAGCAGTATCCCGCATAATTCCAGTCGTTCTTCCCATCGCCACACTCCTGCTCCGACTGATACAGCGTCAGCCCCGGATACTTCTTATGAATCGCCGAAACGGCATTCTTCCCCGCCCACTGCACTCCCACACCTTTTACCCACCGCCCTGCCTGCGGATCGTCCATCACCCCATCGAGCAGCTGTCGATTCCCGCGCTCCAGCGTCCCAAGGAACACCTGCACCCCGCGTTCATCCATCGTTGGCCCCAGATGCCGCACAAACCTCGCCAGTCCCTCCGGTGTCCACGTACAACTAGGAAAAGGCTGAGCCGAATTGAACTCATTCTGAGGCATCACCATGCCAATCGCGATTCCCTTCTGTTTATACGCATCGATGAACTTCCCGAAGTACCGTGCATAAGCCTCAAAGTACGGCTCCTCCTGAAGGAACATATCTTCGCCTTCATGACCCAGCTGATCCTCACGAATCCCATTCGAGGGCTGGCTCGCAAACGGCTTCGCCTCGGCATAAAACTTATTCCTCTTCATCCAGCTAGGCGGACTCCACGGCGAAGCCCAGACTCGCAGCTTCGGGTTATATCTCTGCGCACTCTGGATAAACGGTACCAGCGTCTCCTCATCGTTCGCGATGCTGAGGTGCTCAAGTTTTAGATCGCCCGGCGTCTCGTCGTATGAATACCATCCTCTCGAAAAATCATTAGCTCCAATCGGCATCCGGCAGATCGAAAAATTCGCCCCCTTCCCCGGCGCAAATAATTCCTCCAAAATAGCTTCCCGATCCTCAGAGCTAAGCGCCTGAAGCGAAGTCCACCCCAACTCATTGAAACAGCCGCCAAACCCTTCTATCGCAGGAGCATCGCTCTCCGCCCCCACCTGCACATCCAGCGTGTCCCATCGCCAGCCCGCAGGACGCAACGGACGCGTCTGCCAGGGTGAAGCCTCGGTCGTACTGACACACGTCGCTGAAACATTTGCCGCACCCGGCCCAGCAAAGGCCTCCAAACCCGACGGAACCACAAGAATCGCGGACGATCCCGCAGCAACCTTCGCCATTCCCCGCAAAACAGTCCGCCGATTCATCGGTCGTCCCTCTACAAAAGTCTTCATAGTCAGTAACTTTCCCTTTTCTCCATCCTATAGACGCCGCAACAACTCTTTTCTTGCAAAATAGTCCCTTGCAACCATACCTAACCGGGTGTATCGTCTAAACCAGAATGTCGAACCGCTTCCAGACCGTGCGATTTACCTACTGCTATTGGCGCCCAACGGCGGCCCGGCAGTGTTCTCGCATGCTTCTCTGAAAATAGCGCTTCAACCTTCAGAGTCTTAGAACCTTCCGAGCCGCGACCAAAAAGGTCGCGGCTTTTGTTTGCTATCAACTAAACTACGGAGACACCAATGACGCCCACCTCATCCACCACCCTCACCGAGCCGCCCCAAACCCCGGTCCTCGTCATCCCGACCCACCTTAAACGTCTGGTCCTCACCGGCTTCATGGGCGCCGGCAAATCAACCATCGGTCGCCTCCTCGCCTCCCGCCTCTCCTGGAACTTCCTCGACCTCGACGCCCACCTCGAGCAACGCACCGGTACCACCATCCCCCAACTCTTCCGCGATCACGGCGAAGCCCGTTTCCGCCGCCTCGAATCCACCGCCCTCGTCTCCGCACTAGGCCAAACCAACACCATCCTCGCCCTCGGCGGCGGAACCCCCGAAGACCTCACCAACCGGCTCCTCCTCGAACAGACCCCCGGCACCTTCACCATCTTCCTCGACGCCCCTTTCCCCACCCTCTTCGATCGCTGCATGCTGCAGGACATTGCCCGCCCCGTCCTCGAAGACCCAACCGCTGCGCAACTCCGCTTCTCCCGCCGTCACCCCCTCTACACCCGCATCTCCCGCCTCACCATCGACACCGCATCCCTCACCCCCGAGCAGACCGTCGAGGCCATCCTCGCCGGTCTGCACCAAACTCCATCTCCCCGCACCTAAGCCTCTCGCACCAGCCATATCTGCATCCAACTTCGCAGCCATACAGGAGAACCCCGCTGTCCGATCTGGTGCCTGCCCTCACGTCCGAGCAAGAGCAATCCCGTCGCGCCGTTCGCGGCCACATCCTCTTTGCCTTCGGAGTCTTTCTCCTTCTCGCCCTCGCCTGGACACTCCGGAAAGAGGTGCTCATCATCTACGTCAGCGCCCTCTTCGCTGCCGTTTTGACCCCCATCGTTACCCGAATCACCGAATTCGAGTTCCACGGCCGCCACGCCTCCCGTCCCGCAGCCATATTCCTTCTTATCGTCGGCGTGGCCTTTATCCTCACCATCTTCTTCACCGTCGGCCTGCCTCCCGTCATGCGCGATCTCAGCGCCTTCTCCGACGAGCTTCCCAACCGCATCCCCCAGATCGTCGCCCGCATCAAGCGAGTCCCAATCGCCGACAAAATCGGCATCGATACCATCGTCCAGCGCTCCGAAACCGCGGTCACCGCAACTGCCGGTTACGTCGTCACCTCGCTGCCCAACTGGCTCTCACACATCTTCGACATCCTCTCCGCCGCCTTCCTCTGCATCTACTTCATGCTCGAAGGCGAGAACGCCTACCGTTTCTTCCTCTCCCTCTTTCCATCCGCCCAGCGTCACCGGCTCGACCCCACGCTTCAAAGGGCCGACCAAAAAGTCAGCAAGTGGCTCCTCGGCCAGGGCACTTTGATGCTCATCCTCGGCATCTCCAGCACCATCGTCTTCGGCTTCCTCCACGTTCGATACTTCGTTCTCCTCGGCTTCCTGATGGGTCTTTTCAACATCATCCCCATCGCCGGCGGCGTCTTCACCATCCTCCTCGCCGCTGGTGTGGCCGCACTCGACTCCTGGGCCAAGATGGGTGCCGTCCTCCTCTTCTACGTCATCTACGTCAACGTCGAGAACGCCTTCCTCACCCCACGCATCATGCGTACCAGCGTCGATCTCATGGGCCTGACCATCCTCGTGGCTCTCCTCCTCGGCACGGCACTCGCAGGTATCGTTGGAGCGCTAGTCGCTGTTCCTACCGCCGCCATCATCTCGGTCCTGCTCGAGGAATACGCCGTCAAAAAGGACGTGGTTTAGACTCCACTACCCAAATCTCAGCCAAAGCCGTAAACTTGAAAAGCGAAGCCGATGCCTAACGAAGCCAAAAAGAGTCCGCTCAAAATCATCATCGCCACTGTCATCATCATGACGACCGTCGCTTACCTCGCCTTCACCGGCGTCCGCGACAACAAGAGCTACTACGTCACCATCGGCGAGCTTCAGGGCATGGGCAACAAGGCCTACGTCCGGCACCTCCGCGTAGCCGGCAACGTAGCTCCGGGCAGCATCCACCGCGTGGGCACCAACGCCAGCTTCGAGCTCCTCGAACAGGGCCGCACCCTCCACGTCGACTACCAGGGCGCCGAACCCCCACCCGACACCTTCAAGGACGACGCTCAGGCCCTCGCCGTAGGCACCTACGGCCACGATGGCGTCTTCCACGCCACCCAACTCCAGGCCAAGTGCGCATCCAAATATGCCCCCGCAACGGCAAAGCCCGGTTCGATGACAGCAGCAACCACCCTCCCCACCCCGCAGTAAGGGCTTCTACCCCATTGCCGCTCAGATGTCAGTTGGTTTAGTCATCATCACAACTAGGTGAGGATTGGTCACGTTGAGAGGCGTACCGTCTCTAGTGAACTTGATTTCAAGGATGTATCTCTTATTCTTTTCACCCACGAAGTCGCCGATTTGCTTGGAAAGAAGCTCCTTCGTAGCCGTAATGCTGGAATTGATTCCTGAAACCGATCCATGAGCCACAGAATGGTCACCATCCCACACGGTCCACTCAGCTTCAAGGAGCGTCTCGATATGAAGCATTCCGCAGTGGTCCTGAACCCAAGCGAAGGGCTTAACACCCATCATGCAGTTCAATTCGGCAGGAGCGAATTTTCGCTCGACCTGGATCGAGATAGTGTAGGCCTCGTGCTTGACCGGGAACTCAGGCGTTCGAATCGTGCCAACCGCGACCGATATTGGCGTATCTAGCACAGGCTTTCTACACAGGAAACAGGGAGCTGCCAATGCCACCGATGCGGTCAGGAAAGCTGCCAAAGTTACGCAGCGAATGGAAAGTTTTTGATATCTAGAGCTCCGGTTCATGAATCACCTCGTGCACGATCAAGCCTCTTTGTTTTGACAAGCATCTCGCATCCTGAAGGTCAGAGGATCAATGCGATACATGGCTAACGCCCGCGGCTTTCACACAGCAGGAACTCGTCCCTAGTCCTTGCCCCCCGTCAGCGCCTTCAAATACCGATAATCAAAATCCACCCCGGCATAAAACGACTCCACCCCAATCCGTTCATCCTTGCCATGGGCCCGCACATCATTCCCATCGATTCCCATCCCTGAGAACCCATAACTGGGAATCCCCGCCGACATCGTAATCCTGCTGTCTGAAGCACCCGTCTCCATCTCCGGCACAATTGGCACTCCCGGCCACATCTCCCCAGCCACCTTGTGCAACGCGGCAAAAACCTCTTCATTCAATGGCGGAGGCGTCACCGACACATCGTTCTCATCACGATCACTCAACGCTCCCGCATTGTTCACCAGCTTCACCTCGACCTGCGGATCGGCAATCGCTCGAATCAACTCCGCACGAACCTCCGCAGGTGTATGCCCCGGCAGAATCCTGCAGTTCACATTCGCCTCCGCCCGCTGCGGCAGTGCGTTATGCGCGTGCCCTGCCTGCACCATCGTCGCCACACAAGTCGTCCGCATCGTCGAGTTATACAACGGCTCCTCCGACAGCCGCGCGACCGCTGCCTTATCCGGCGGCGTCTTTAGAACTCCTCGCATGTCCGCCGCCAGCTCACCGGTCTCAATCTTCGACATCGCCTCAAAATATCCACGCGTCACCACATTCAGCTCAAACGGAAACGAATATCTCTCCAACCGTCCCAGCGCATCCGCAAGGTGATAAATAGCATTGTCCTTCCGAGGCAGCGAGCTATGCCCGCCCGGATTCGTCACCGTCAATCGAAAATCCGCGTACAGCTTCTCCGTCGCCTCCACCCCAAGATTCACTGGCTTACCCTTCTCAGTGCCCAACCCGCCTGCATCCGCATTCAATACAAACCCTGCATCCACAAGTTCCCGATGATTCTTCAACAACCAGTCCACTCCATTCGACTTGCCACCCTCCTCATCCGCCGTCAGCGCCAGAATGATGTCCCTGTCCGGTACGAATCCCTCACGCTTCAGCCGAATAAAACTCGTCACCACCGCCGCATCCGATTCCTTCATATCCTGCGTCCCGCGCCCGTAGAAGTACCCATCCTTCTCCGTAAACACAAACGGGGCCGTCGTCCAATCCTCGCGCTTCGCCTCCACTACATCGATATGCCCAATAATCAGGACCGGCTTCTTCCCACTCCCAGCCTTCCCCCGAAACCGCGCGACCATATTCCCCTTGCGGTCATTCGGCCCCATCACGACAACATCCTCCGCCGGAAAACCCGCATCCAGCAGCCGCTTTCGCATAGCCTCCGCCGCCACCGTCGTGCTCCCCACCGAGTCCGTCGTATTGATCTCAATCAGCTGCTGAAACACATCCCGCGACAGCTTCCGCGAAGCCTCATCCAGCGCAGCCTTCTGCTGCCCATGCAACGTGGTCGTCAAAAGCCCCGCACAAACAAAAACCGCAGTCCGTTTCAAAATATTCACTCCCCTCACCCATCTGGCACGCTGCATCCAACCCAGCGTTAGCCCTATACTCGCATGAAGACACTCAATCGCATCCAACAATGGTCACCGCCACCCCAACCCGCGCCACCACCCCAGCCGCGACCCTCGACTCGGTCTCCCGCATCTACGGCACCTTCGCCGCTCTCCGAAACGTCTCTGCCAACTTCGCCGCCGGCAGCTCCACCGTCATCCTTGGCGAAAACGGCGCCGGCAAATCCACCCTCCTCCGCATCGTCGCCGGACTCATCACACCCACTCGCGGAACCGTCACCGTCTTCTCCGACACCCCTCACCGCCAACGCCGCCGCATCGCTTACATGAGCCACTCCCCCATGCTCTACGACGAGCTCACCGCCATGGAGAACCTTACCTACTTCGCCTCTCTCCACCGCGACGAAGGCTGCGCCTGCGTAGGCTCACCCGAGATGGCCCTCCGCGCCGTAGGCCTCGACCCCAACCTCTCCCGTCCCGTTGGCCAATACTCCCAGGGCATGCGCCAGCGCACCTCCCTCGCCCGAGTCCTCCAAACCGACCCCGAGCTCCTCCTCCTCGACGAGCCCTTCTCCAACCTCGACGCCGCCAGCGCCCTGCATATGGTCGAGCTCCTGGCCGACTTCCGTACCTGGCCTGTAGCCCCCGTCAACGGCGCACCCGGCTCCCGCACCATCGTCCTCACCACCCACCAGGCCCACCTCGCCGAGACCCTCGCCGAAAACATCCTGCACATGCGCAGCGGCCAGATCACCCATGTCGAGACCACCGGATGAAGACCTCTGCCCCCTCCAAAACCAACGCCGCCCGCCTCCTCGACTCCCTCAACATCACCTACGAACTCCGCTCCTACGAGGTCGACCCCGAAGACCTGACAGCCATCTCCGTCGCCCGCAAAATCGGCCTGCCCCCTGAACAAGTCTTCAAGACCCTCCTCTCCCAAACCAACAGTGGAGAACACCTCTTCGCAGTCATCCCCGGCGACGCCGAACTCGACCTCAAAAAACTAGCCCACGCCGCCGGAGCCAAAAAAACCGAGCTAGCCTCCCTCAAAGACGTCGAGCCCCTCACCGGCTACATCCGCGGCGGAGTCACCGTCATGGGCGCCCGCAAGCCCTTCCCCGCCTACGCTGACGAGACCATCGAGCTCTTCGACATCATCTCCGTCTCCGCCGGCCTCCGTGGTCTCCAGCTCATCCTCGCCCCCGCCGACTACCTTCGCGCCACCAACGCCACCCTGGCCGACCTAACCAAATCACAGGCCCCGCCCACCGCATGAAATACATCGGCCACATCCTCAACCATCTCCGCAAAGACCTCCGCCTCGAGTGGCGCTCCCGCGACGCCATCAACGGCATGCTCTTCTTCGCCCTCCTCGTCGTCGTCGTCTTCGCCATCACATTCGACCCCACCGGCTACCCCACCACCACGCGCCAGATCTCCGGCGGCATCCTCTGGGTCGCCCTCCTCTTCGCCTCCGTCACCGCCCTCAACCAGTCCTGGGCCCGCGAGCTCCGCAATCAGGTTCTCGAAGCCCACCGCATGGCCCCCGCCCCGGCCTCCGCACTCTTCCTCGGCAAAGCCCTCGCCAATCTCCTCTTCGTCCTCGTCGTCGAAGCCGTCCTCGCCCCCATCTTCATCATCTTCTTCAACCTGCACGTCCTCGGTAACGCCTGGCTCCTCTTTATCATCCTCCCCCTCGGCACATGGGCCCTCGTCGTCAACGGAACCTTCTTCGCCGCCCTCGGCCTCCGCGCCCGCAACCGCGAGATGCTCCTCCCTCTCATCCTCCTGCCCATCTCCCTGCCCGCGCTGCTCATGATGGTGCAGGCCACCACCGGCGTCCTCACCGGCGAACTCGACACCATCCAGATCCGCTCCTGGATCACCCAGCTCGCCGGCTACGACATCATCTACACCACCGTCTGCATTCTTCTCTTTGAAACCGTCCTCAACGCCGAATAGCCCATTTCGCGGTAAAATAAACCCATAGTGTCCCGCTCCTCCACCGTCCGCAACGTTGCCTGGCTCTGGTTCATCGCGACCGTCGCTGTTCTTATTGTCGGCTTCCGTCAGGCCATCTTCCTGGTCCCCACCGAAGAGACGATGGGCAACGTCCAGCGCATCTTTTACTACCATCTTCCCCACGCCATCCTTGGCCTCGTCTTCCCCTACGTAAACTTCGTCGCCTCCCTCGCCTTCCTCTACTGGCGCCGCCGCGACCCGCTCAAGGCCCTTACCGCCGACGCCCTCGCCGTCGCCTCCGCCGAAATCACCGTCCTCTTCGTAGGCATCGGCCTCCTGAGCGGTATGCTCTGGGGCAAGCCTGCCTGGGGAATCTGGTGGGCATGGGACGCCCGCCTCACCACCTACCTCCTCCTCTGGCTGCTTTATGTCAGCTACTTGCTCGTCCGTCGCTTCTCCCCCACTGGCCAGACAGGAACCCTAGCCGCCGTTCTCTCTGTCTTCGCGGCTATCGACGTTCCCATCGTCTTCATGTCCATCCGCTGGTGGCGTACCCAGCACCCCGCTCCGGTTTTCGGTAGCGGAGGCAGTCTCGATCCCAGTTTCTATCCCGCCGTCCTCTGGAATTTGGCCGGATGGGTCATGTGGGGAACCTTCGTCATGCTCTTCCGCTTCGCCCTTGAACGCCGCCGCCAGCTAGCCGAGCAGGAGGCCGCCCTCCAGGCCCTCGAAGCCTCCTTGGAGACCCCCCAATGAACTGGCACACCTTCTTCGACTTCTCCACCATGGGCAGCCGCCATCTCGTCTTCGTCTACACCGGCGTCTGGCTCATTCAAGGCAGCTATCTCGCCTGGATCGTCTGGAACTGGCGCCACACCAGGAAACCCCACGAATAACCCCCAATAAGCCCTTAAAGAAAAAAGCAACGAAGCCACAGAAGCGTGACTTCGTTGTCCGAGAAGGAACTGCATCTGACACGTAAGCTCCCCATCTGGTAACCCACGCATCATCCGCATAAACCCAGCCGCATAGAAAAGGTTTCGGGAAAAGCTTTCACAGCGCAAAATTTTCCGCATCCGCGTTTCAACCCCACTCAACCCTCTTCCAGCTATTAGACTCGCAACAGTGCACTCATCTAGTCCATCTACTCTGCGCTCAACGCTGACAGCCGTCGCCTCGCTCATCCTCCTCGCCGCCGCATCAGGATGCCGCCGCAATCAGTTCCCCGACATCCCCGCCGGCTACCGCGAATACGCCTACGTCACCAACGGCTCCTCCAACACAGTCTCCGTCCTCGACCTCGTCAATCTCCGCCAGGACCGCACCCTTCAGGTGGGCCTCAATCCCTCCGGCGTCGCCGTAAACCCCCTCCGCAACGAGGTCTATGTCGTCAACACCCAGTCCGGCACCGTCACTGTCATCAACGCCAGCGCCAACCGGATCGTCGCCACCATCCCCGTCCACCGCCTCCCCTACTTCATCAGCGTCGAACCCTCCGGCCACCGCGCCTACGTCGCCAACTCCGGCTCTAACTCCGTCTCCGTCATCGACCTCGACCGCCGTCGCGAAATCGCTGTAGCCGGAACCGGAGAACAGCCCGGCCTGGCTCGCATCTCAACCGACATGCGCTCGCTCGTCGTCACCAACCGCGGCAGCAACAGCGTCTCCATCTTCGATGTAGCTCCCTACGAAGCCGAGCCGCATGGCCCCATCCTCCATCTCCGCGCCGCCTTCCCCGGCTGCACCGGAGCCACCGACGCCGTCATCCTCCCCGACTCTTCCAAAACCTTCATCGCCTGCTCTGCCGGACATCAGGTCATGGCCATCAACCTCGCTGCGGCCCCTGGCTCCTGGCCCGCAAGACAAGACCCAGCCCTCACCACCGACCACGTCCTCACCCTGCTCGACGTCGGCCTCACTCCCGTCCACATCGCCCTTAAACCCGACGGGGGCGAAATCTTCGTCTCCAACTTCGGCTCCGACAGCATCTCAGAGATCTCCACCTGGACTAACGAGGTCCTCAGCACTTACACCATCGGCAGCAAGCCAGTGCACGGCATCGTCAGCAGCGACAACAGCACCCTCTGGGTCGCCAACTTCGGTGCTGACCTCATCAGCATCTACAGCATCGACGACGGCAAGCTCGTAGCCACCGTCCACACAGGCTCCGCCCCCGAAACCCTTGCCTTCTCCGCCGACGAGCACCTCCTCCTCGCCACCGACGCCCGCTCCGGCGACGTCTCCGTCATCCGCACCCAGGGCAAACAAGGCGCCGCCCTCTTCACCATCCTCCCCGCCGGCGGCTCCCCCAACGCCATTGCCGTCAAAGCCATCATCAACCACCCCTAACCCTTCGCAACACACCGCGGTTGGTTGAGCAACTCCCACTTTTGCGCGTCCTCTTATTCGCCTTGCCTTTTCTAGTTCCTAACCAGCCACCAAAGATCGGGTGCTCCATTCATCGCGGCCTCATCGCGATGAGTGGGAACGCAAACTCTCTCCCAGCCAGCTCTTGCCGTTGCAGTTGCAGTTGTTTTTGGAGTTGCAGTTGTTTTTGGAGTTGCCGTTGTTTTTGCGGTCGCAGTCGCAGTTGCTGTTGCTTCTGGGTAACCCAAGGCTTTAGCCTTGGGCCTCCTCGCAAGCAAGAAAGAAGAGGGGCTTCAGCCCCTGGGTTATGGCCTTCTCCCCCGTCACACCTGATTCATCAGAAGCAGAAAAAACCTGTCAAGCCCCCACACCGCAAAAACCAACCCGAAAATCCTTCGCAAGCACTTAAAAACAAACAACTTACGCCCCAAAAAATATTCCCCGAAAATCTGCAAAATCCCCCACCTCAACCCAGTAAAATAGAACTATAGACAAAAGGCCCGAGGCGACAGCCAAGGGCCTTTCTCTATGGAGCTAACTCCTTTATTTTGACGATTTTACCCGTAACCCATTTGTTTGGACGAATTTAGAAAGGACAATTTTTATATCTACATGAAAATAAACTGCTTATCCAGTACACCCCGGGGGGTTACCTAAGTCTGCCGAGCCAGCACCAGCGTAATATCGTCCGGCTGCTCATCGGCGCCAATCCACGCATCCAGAGCCTGCATTACCTGGGTCGATATCACATGGAGCGGCTGATCCCGATACCGGCTCACCACCTCCAGTAGCCGCTGTTCTCCAAACTCGCCGAAGTCGTTCTCCGGTTCGGTAACGCCATCCGAATACGCCACCACGATATCGCCCGGCTGCATCTGAAAACGGTCCTCATCGTAGCGCATTCCATCCATCAGCCCGACCACCGTTCCGCCCTTGTCCAACCGGCGAACATCACCATGACGGTTCAGCACTAGAGGCGGCAACTGCCCCGCGTTGGAGTAGGTCAGCACCGAGGAGTCTGCATCGTAGTGAGCCAGAAACAGGGTGGCATACTTCTCCGGCTGCGTACTCCGGTAAAGATGTCGGTTCAGCAGCGAAAGAATTCGCCCCGGCGACTGGAACAGCTCATCACAGTCTCCGCCACGCTCATCTCGGCTCGCCATCAATCCCGCGATGGTCGATTCGCTGAAAACGAGCTCCTCGCTGGCAAATCGATACGCACGAACAGCCGAGTGTAGCGTAGCCATTAGCAACGCCGCCGAGATTCCCTTCCCGCTGATATCGCCAAGCGCGATACCAACGCCAGTCTCGCGCCTGGTGGGATGCCCATTCCGAGCTTCCTCATGGAATACAAGGAAGTCGTAATAATCGCCGCTGACTGATCGCGCCGGACGGCAGACGCCATGCAGTTCCAGCCGTGCCACCCCTCTCATCTGGTGCGGAAAAAGATTCGCCTGTACCTCCTGGGCGATTGAAATCTCGTTCTGCAGCCGCTCTTTTTCCTTCTGTTCCACCAGCAGCCGCTGCAGCGAACCCGTCATCTTGTTGAACGACCGGCTCAGCTCAGCCAGCTGATCGGTTCTCTCCACACCAATCCTGTGGCTAAGTTCGCCCTTGTCGATCCGCTGCGTTGCATCGTAAAGATCGGTAACCGAAGCAGTGATCGTGCGGCTAAGCCTGATCGCCATCCACAACGCAAGCAGTTCGATCAACGCAAAGAGAATGCACAAAACGATCAGTCCAATCCGATACGCGCTCGTTACAACACCGCCCAGCGACCCTCCAAAGAGCTGCCGATAAAGCAGCGACGGACGCGAGTCCACCTTGATCGGAAAGCTGTCCGGTTTTCCCGTATCCCAATCCGTCATCGCAACTGTGGACAGAAAATGCACCTGTACATCCGCCACGTTTACGCCGTTCGGTTCCGTACCTCCGGCGATAGAAGTCTCCCGCCTCTCTCGTCGCCGGTTCGCAGCCGCATTCTTGCCCGCATCTCCCGCTTCGCCATTACCTAACCTCTCCACGAACAACTGCGCGCGTCCAAGACCCTCCGCGACGATATCCATCAACGCGTCATCGACCACCAGGCTGCTGACCATGCTGAGCATCCTGCCATCGTTCAGCCGCTGCTGATGCACCGCGACAAGATAAGGTTCCTCGCCGTCCAGCACAAGCCCTTGGAACTCTCCACCCGGCAGCTCAGTCGCCCATGGCGGAAGTCCCAAAGGAGTCTTCCCCCGCGAAGTACCCAACGCCACAGGCGCGCCGTTCACATAGGCCGAAGTCTCCGGACGCAGCCTCGTCCGCGGCACATTCAACCCGGCGGTCCAATCCACCAAAGGAGCCGGAGCAAGAACCTGCCTGCCATCCAGCAACCTCGCAACCTGCTCGGCACGATGTCCATTCTCCCCATTCATCTGGTTCAACTCCGCCTGCATACGCGTCTCCGCCAGATGAATAGCAAACTGACCCGTTGCGACATAAGCCGCGACCACCACCAGCGTCACAAACAACACCACCGGTGCAAGCCCAATCAGCAGGTAAGTCAACACCAGCTTGTTGCGCAGGCTCCACAGCATATGCCGCCGAATCAGGCGCCAGATCAACGGAATCCCTACGACAACCAGCGAAATACCAACGAACACCTGGACCACAAGGAAGAATGTCCCCAGCGCACCCGGAATCAGGCGTAGCGCAAACAGTAGACAGAACCACGACGCCAGCCAGAAAGCCGCTCCCGCCAGCCCCGATGGCGGTCGGAAGTTGCGCCAGCCCGGCGCCTCCGACTTACTCGCCTGCTGCATTTTGTTTCTCCTCCAACTCTGCCTCGCGCGCCAGTCTCAGTGTGTACCGCGTCGCCGAGAAGTGTGCTCCCGCCAACAGCAACAATCCCGTTAGAAAAGCCCACATCATTAATCCAACTGAAATATAGAACGGTCCATAAACCGCCTGAAAATCCAGCCATGGCAGCGCACGAACATACAAATGTTTTGCCACCTCCCAAAGCAATCCGACCACGACAGCCGTAGGCAAAACAGCCCGCGCCGGCACCTTGCGATAAGGAAGCACCCAATAGATCAGGAAAAACAGAAGAATACTTGCAATTACCGCACAGGATTTGAGAAAACCAAAGGCTGCCACATCGAAAAACCTATTCTGCGTGTGTCCCAGAAAGACCCATGTCAGTACTGTCTTCTGCGCCGAAGTAAAAGCAACAGAAGCCATCGCAAGCAGACCCACGGCTAACGCCAACCCCAGCGATACAAGCTGATTGTGCAAATAGCTCCGGTTCTCCTTGATGCCCCATACGTTATTCAACGCAACCTCCAGCGGCAGAAATACACCGGTCGAAGTAACCAGCAGCATAACCAGCGAGAAGACCTGTGCCCCCTTCTGCGGATGCGCTAGCAATTGCATATTGCGCATCACAAAATCCTGTCCCACTGGCAAAAAGCTCTTCATCATATCGCCCACCACGGCCTCCATTGCTCGCGAATGGAAGACCTGCCTGGTGATAGTCAGCAGCAGCACGATAAAAGGAAACAACGAAAGAATTGAGTTTGCAGCAACACTGAAAGCATAGGTATGCACGTCCGTCCGCGCCATATAGCGCGCAAGTGCTACTATCTGCGCCCGGAAACCGGTCTGCTCCACGACTGGACGTACCTCCTCAAGAGGCTTTACCTCCGGGTCGGGACCCGCAGACGGCACATTCTTAATGGGAAGAATCGACGGCATAGAGAAATCTGCGACAGAGGCGAGTTGCACCTTATCTTTCTCCGATGCTAGCAGAGCATTGCCGCGGCATCCTACCCCAACCGCGCATCGGTTTCTAATCTCCAGTTTGGCGCTCAATGCGCGTCAACGCCCATTGAGCGCTCTCCGCCAGCACTTCGTCCTCGCTCCCGCTCCACTCTTCCAGTTGGGAGAGAAAGCGCGCCTCTCCACTATTTCCCATGGCGATCGCGACATTCCGGTGTAGCCGCTTTCGCCGTGTGCGCTCAAGAGGAGACCCCTTAAACCACTCCTTAAACTTCACCGCGTCCATCCCGGCCAGCCAGTCGAGGGCCGGATTCACTAACTCCCTCCGCGCCACCATACCATCCTTTACGGCTATAGGAGCCCGCCGGTTCCACGGACAAACATCCTGGCAGATATCGCAACCAAACACCTGCCGCCCCATCGGTTCCCGCAACTCCTCAGCAATAGCACCCTTCTTCTCAATCGTCAGATAAGCGATGCACCGCGACGCGTCCATCTCGCGAGGAGCGACCAGAGCCTGAGTCGGACAGGCATCAATACACCGTGTACAGCTTCCGCAGCGATCAACTGCAATGTCTACCGGCAGATCTTCGGCGACGGGAAGTGAAGTAATGATCACCCCAAGCAGCAACCACGAACCAAGCTCTTGATTGATCACACATGTGTTCTTCCCAATCCAGCCGATACCAGCTCTGGACGCAGCGGAGCGCTCCACAAGGGGCCCAGTATCGACATAGCACCGCGTCTCGCATGGATAACGTTCAAGCAGACCGCTCTCAACCCTGCGGAGCCGCTTCAGTAACTCCTCGTGATAGTCCGTAGGCAGCAACGGTTCCATTTCCTCGCTGGACTCTCTTCCGCTCCAGGCATAGCGGGCGATCCATCCAGTTCCCTCGTCAGCTTCTTCAATAGAAAGGGGAGCAGCCGCGTTGTAGTTCAAAGCGCAGACGATAATCGAACGGGCCCATGGCATCGCGATTTGCACGCCGCTCCGCAAAAACACCCCATGCTCATCCCGGCGCTTCAGATACTCCATCTCTCCTGCCCTGCCGGCATCTACCCATGCTGCAAACCGCTCAGCGTCGATCTGCTCTGCATCGCTCGCCGGCCAAGCCACAGCAGTCACCCCGGCTGCGTCAAACCCAGCCTCTACGGCCTTCGTCCGCATCCACGCCTCAAGCTCCGGAGTCCATTCCCCGTTCACCAAAAACCTCCATCTCTGATGCTATGCCTAACGCAGGATTCAAGGTAAAATGAAGACTACGGAGAGTTGGCAGAGCCCGGTTGAATGCACCTGACTCGAAATCAGACATAGTCGTAAGGCTATCGGGGGTTCGAATCCCTCACTCTCCGCCATAACCCTTCCCAAACTTCCTGAAACCCTAATCAGAAGGCTTTGGGCTCCTGCGGCAATCGGATTTGGTGAGAAGCTATGACCAGCTTCCGTTGCAGCAGCCAGCAACCGAGACTAATCAGAAACAACATCCCCGCGATCAAGACCGCATAATGCGCTGCGAAGTTCACCACAGCGTCTACCGAATCGTGCACGCCTAATAGCCTCTCAGCAATCCAGCCCACGGACGCAAAGCCGGCAAAAGCGCTCCCCCGACTATGCGGATTCAGACATTCGTAGCCTCACCGCAACGGAGCTTCCCTTGCCTAAAACGCTGTCAACTGCAATCGTTCCGTGATGTCTCTGGACAATTTGAGCCGCCAGAGAAAGACCTAGCCCAACGCCTCCCTCTGCACGTGAGCGCACCTTATCTGCGCGCCAGAAGCGGTCGAAGATGTGAGGCAGCGCCGCAGGCTCGATCCCTATACCTGTATCGCTCACTATGATGAGCACGACGTGATGCTCCACCGTTAACGTTATGTTGATCGCTCCCTTGTCCGTGTACTTGATCGCGTTATCCAGAAGGATGAGGAATAGCCGGCGCAAGTCCGAGGCAACACCGTCAACGTGTACGGTTTCATTCGGAAGAACGGTGCGGAATTGGAGTTCTTTGGCAACAGCAGCGGGTGCTAATCGGTCGGAGGTCTCCGCGAGTATTGCGGTAAGATCAACTTGCTCCCGGGTGACGCCGAGTTGTTGTGCATCTCCTCGCGCAACAGCGAGCAGGTCCTCAACCAGATTCGACATTCGTCGCGCTTCTGCAATAATCTTGCCCAGCACCCCCTCGAGTTCTTCACGAGACCTCGGGCGACGGAGAGACACGTCCCCTGCCGTGATGATAAAAGCTAACGGCGCGCGGAGTTCATGAGAAGCGTCTGCCGTAAACTGCTCAACCGAGCGGAATCCTGCTTCAATCCTTGAGAGCATAGAGTTGAGCGTTCGGGCCAACCTTCCCAACTCATCATCAATGCGTGGCACTTGCAGACGTGCGGTTAGATCCGTCGGGTCAATCGCGTCCGCTTCCCGTCTGATTTGCTCGACAGGAGCGAGCGCTCTCCTGCTGATCCAGTACCCCGTAATCGCAGTCAGAAGCAGGGCGATGGAAACCAGCAGAGCGAAGTAGAGCGTTAGTTCATGAAGTGAACTCAACAGGTCTCGAAGCGGTTCCACCACGTGAACCGTAAGTTCGGCCCCATCGACTGTTATCCGTTTGCTCGCGACCCTGACTGCCCAACCACGCTCATTGACAGTCATCCGCGAAACCGATTCATCTGGTGCCCCTCTCGCGAAAACCGGGACTTGGTGCGAAGTCAGCACATCCGACTCGTAAAGCACATGGGATGATGCATCGGTAATCTGAACAAAAACGCCCAAAATAGACGAGTCTGACGACTTCGCAAACGTCTTCTTGAAATCCTCAGGGGTATTGAGTGAATGGCTCTCGATGAACGGCACTACAGCCCGCATCCGATAACCAAGATCGCGGTCAATCGAATGGTACATGCTCTTCTTCATCGCATACCAACTGCCTATCGCGAAGAGCATGATGATGACCGTCAGGCTCAGAAGATACCAGGCAGTGAGGCGAACATGGATAGGCAGACTCTTCAATTCGATCCTTCCCGAATGCTATAGCCGACACCCCGTTCGGTGTGAAGAAGACGCAACGTGTCGGGCTGATCCACCTTAGTGCGCAGAAATCGAATAAAAACATCGAGATTGTTCTCGCTGACATCACGATCTCCCCAGACAATCTCGATGATGCGGCTCCTCGGCACGACGCGACCCGCAGGACGCATAAGACATTCCAAAATAGAGAACTCAGTGCGAGTCAGCTCAAGCCTGCGACCAGCGCGGGTTGCCTCATGCTTTTGGGAGTCGAGGTAAAGATCAGCGAAGCGCATCTGCCCGCTATTCTTGCTCGACTCAGAACGCGTCCGGGCTCGTATCCGAGCCAGAAGCACTTCGAAATCAAACGGTTTCGTGAGGTAGTCGTCCGCGCCCGCATCCAGGCCCTTCACGATGTCTTCTGGCGCATCCCTCGCCGTCAACAAGAGAATAGGCGTCCGAACACTCTGCAGCCGGAGTCGCTTAGTGACTTCAAAACCGTTGAGGATCGGAAGCATAACATCCAGAACAACAATGTCGAAGGCATGCATTTCAGCCTGACGTAAGCCAGAGCCTCCATCGAAAGAGAGTGTTACATTGAAGCCCTCCTCCTCGAGCCCAGTCCGGACGAATGCCGCAAGTTCCTTATCATCTTCAACCACAAGCACCTTCAGTGCGGGACCGAATGTCTCAGGCACAGTGTCCCCTCGAGCGTGTATTTTAGCCGGATCGATACAGCGGTCGTACGGACAATACAATTGCTCGCTCATCGATTCAAAATTTCATGATGGCAAACGTCAGGTCGTCCTGAACGTCCGTCGTAGATACAAATGACGTTAGTGTGGAACGAAGCACGGCATGGCGTCTTCCCAGTGGCTGTCGGTCAGTTGCCGCTTTCCGCTACCGTCTGCGTTCATGATCCAGATGGATCCGTAGGGCTGGAACGAGTTGTCATAAAGTGCGGCTTCATCTTTGAAGCCATACTCGCCGCTGTTCCACATGATGTACTTGCCATCCTGGCTCCAAACAGCGTGTGCATCATTGGCAGGGAAGTCCGTCATCCGGCGCACATCAGTGCCATCTGGCTTGATCGTGTAGATGTCGAAGTTCTCATCCTGCTTGCGCGTAAAGAGGATTCGACTACCATCTGGAGACCAATACAGAAGATTGTCGCCACCGTTCGTTAGAACTCGCGTGGTATGGTCTTTGAGGTTCAAGATGCGCAGACCCATCGCATCGGGGCCCCAGGATCGAAAGACTATTTCCTCACCGCTCGGAGACCAACTCGGAAAGCCGGCATTCGGCATTCCAGCCGTCAATTCCTGCGCTTCTGTTCCATCACGGCGCACCTTCATGATTTTTGCTGGGTTGCTACGGCGCCCTTGCAGGAAACTTCCGAAAGCGAAGACGATCCATTCCCCATCCGGCGACCAGCTTGGAGCGAATGCGGAGCCATCGACAGCTTTATAGACGACCTTCTTCTTGGTGCCATTTGCATTCATCGTGACGATCGAGGAGTCAATGTCCTTATTCGTAACCAGCAATGTTCCGTTCTTTGAAAAACTTGGGAAGACGTCGGTGTAGCGATATTCGTAGTCAGGGTCCCAACTGTAGAGAAGCTGATTCTGAGGACGCGGCGAGTAGTCCACTTTCTCGTAGATCACCTGCTTGCCGTCGGGCGACCATGCTGGCGAGCGCAAGCTGCCAGGGAAGGTTCCTGTTCCGCGCGTGTAGCCCACTCCCTCATCCTTGCCTGACTTTGTCAGAAAGCCAACTCGTCCATCCGGCAGGAACTGAGGCATGAGCTTTAGGCCTGGGCCGGATGTTTGTTCGGTACGCTTCCCGGTTACAAGATCGATGGAAACGATCTGCGATGTAGCTCGCGCGGAGAGCCCAAAAACACGCGCATCCCAGGTACTTTCCACAGGAATCTCAGAGAAGACAATCTGCTTCGAGTCCGCCGACCACTTTGGCGACCCGGAACAAATTCCCGATCCCGTAATGCGGCGTAGGCCAGTTCCATCTGGATGAACGATGTAGACACTTAGCTCCTGGACGTGCTCCCAACCAGACCCGTTGCCGTGGCCTTTCCACTCCGTATTTCGATCGGACGTAAAAGCGATCCATTTTCCATCCGGTGACCACGCTGGCCGGAAGAATCCGTCTGGCTTCGTGGGATCGCCCTGAATCTGGGGCAACCCGGTAAGGTTGCTTAGACGCTTTGTGTGCAGGTCGAGGATCCAGATATCGGCGCGATGTGTAGCGCGTGTCGAAACAAAGGCCAACTGAGTGTCGTCAGGCGAGAGTACCCCCTGATCGTCGAGTGCGGGATCGTCAGTCAATCGTTCCAAACCTGTGCCGTCGGGGTGAACACGGTAAACATCTGCCTGACCGTAACCATTTCGTTCTGATGTGAAGACGATCCATCTCCCATCTAGCGAATAGGTAGCGTGATAGTCGAAGCCGGTGACTGGTAGGAGACGATGCTCGGCACTGCCATCCGCATTGGCAACATAGAGGTCGGACACAGACGGCCCGATACGGTTCATCAGCATAACGTTCTGGGCTACGGCAGAAACAGCAAAACCCAAACTGAGTGTGGCAAGTATTTTCAAGACGCTCTCCTCAGACCAAATTGCTGGTCAAGTTGAAACACCCAATCTGACGCATTACGCGACGGAGTAGATATTTCAGCGTCCTAAGCTTGCACCACCGACCTTAGAGCAATCTGAAAATGGACGATCCGAAGAGATTTTCTGGCGGAGGAAGAATTGGTAGTGGTAACGTCGTCCATGTACAAGGGCTACCGAGAGCAGAATGCCATTGATAAGCTTCCCCGCCGTCGCGACTCTGGGTCGCAGTTCATTGCATTTTTTCATGCCACTGTTTTCGCAGAGTCGATGGCCAACTAGGGCAAGCTATCCAGAAAAGAAAATGCGTGCTCACGCAGCAGCACTCCTGTTCGCTTCAGGTCTCCCAGCTTTAAAGCATCAACAATAGGTTGATGAATCTCTGCCAACGATAGCAATTTATCTTCGTTCTTCTGCAGGTTGAGCCGAGACAACATCCCGATCTCCAGCGAGTCCCAAACCTTTGGCAGGGTTTGGTTGGACGATAGGCCAACGATACTTCGATGAAACCGAATGTTGGCTCGGGCAAATACATCCATGTCCCCGCTATGCGCAGCCGCCCTCATGATCACTTGCTGTGCCTCTATCGACTCCATCTCTTCTTGAAGCTTCGACAGAGGAATCAACTGTGCGGCTATCTCTTCCAGATACCCGCGTAGTTGATACGCGTCCTTCGTCTCGCGCCCCGATATCTCTCTGACGCGTGTGCCGCGATAATGCTCAGAAACAAGCACTCCCAGCGCCTCTAACTCGCGAAACGCCTCGCGCACCGGCGCCTGACTCACTTCAAACTCATGCGCCAGCGTTAGCTCCTTAAGACGTTCGCCAGGCAGATACACGCCCTCAGAAATTCTCTTCAACAAAGCCAAACGAATACGGTCGCGCGTCGATCGATGCATCTCGATCACTGCTCCCTGACTCGATTTCTTTACAGATGCTTTGGGCATATTCATCGCAACTCTTGCACTTACAGAATCGGCTACATCTTGGGCAGCTGGCTGCTATCCCAACCACCGCCAAGAGCCTTGATCAGTTGAACGCTAGCCGTCATGCGGCGTGTCATCAGGTCAGCCGCAGTGCGCTCGTTTGTGAGTGCCGTACTCTGCGCTGTGAGCACTTCAAGATAGGTTGTGATGCCGCGTTTATACCGTGTGGTCGAAAGGTTGACCGATCTCCGTGCAGAGGCCACGGCTACCTGCTGGGTCGCCAACTCTTTTTCCAAAAGCCGCATCGCAGCAAGGTTGTCTTCCACCTGCTGAAATGCCTCCAGCACATTCTGCCGATAACTCGCAACGGTAGCTTCATGGTTGTCACGCGCCTGCTGCGTAACGGCCCGCCGCCGTCCTCCATCAATCACTGTCTGAACTGCGGAGCCTCCGACAGACCACAGCGCGCTCGGCCCCTGTATCAGCGTGCCGATAGCGGCACTCTCAAATCCTCCCGATGCTCCAAGTGAAACCTGCGGATAATAAGCCGCAATTGCAACGCCAATTTGAGCATTCGCAGAAGCGACTCTGCGCTCCGCTGCCGCTATGTCGGGTCGCCTCTCCAAGAGATCCGAGGGAACTCCTACAGGTATCTCTGGCGGTGTAGCATTCAGCGGCGAAGCCGGAATCGAGAACGTAGAAGCTGGCTCTCCAGTCAAAACCGCAATGGCATGTTCGAACTGCGCTCGCGCCACTCCTGTCTCGATGTCCTGAGCGCGAGTCGTCTCCAGTTGCGTCTCGGCCTGCGCCACATCCACGTCGGACGCGACGCCGCCACGATAGCGAACCTGCGTCAGTTGCAACGCTTTCTCAAAATCGATGACCGTCGCATCCAGCAACTGCTTCTGCAGGTCGAGGCCGCGCAGTGAAAAGTAGTCGACCGCAAGCTCCGAGTGCAGGCTCAGGCTGACATTCTCAAGATCTCCCGCGCTGGCCTGTGCATTCTCCCGGGCCGCTTCAACATTGCGCCGTACCTGCCCCCATAGATCTACCTCATAGGAGATATCGCCCGTCAGAGCTATATCGCTGTATTGACTCCGAGTCACTGTGTTGAAGTTCGGCCTGTTCTGCGATAACTGATTTCGCGAACCCGACGGCTGCACCGCAAGCGTGGGAAACAACTGCGAACGAGCCTGACGGACGATCTCTCGCGCGCTCATATATTGCTGATACGAAACCTTCAGAGTCTGGTTGGAGACCGCTATCTTTTCTTCGAGTGTGTTCAGTTCCTGGTCCCCGTAAATCTCCCACCACTTACCCTTTGGCAACTGATCCTGCGGTGTAGCCTGCTTCCAGTTTGTTGGCGTCTCTTTGAAAGCAAGCGGCGGTGGCGGTACGGTCGGCCGAACATAATTTGGCCCGACCCTGCATCCGCTCAATACAGCCAGAGCTACCGAAGTTGTGACAACAGCAGCGCGACGAAATGTTCCGGGACACTTCATTTACCGCCAGCCTTTCCCGCCGCTCCAGTAGGCCGATTCTCGACCTGAACGTTGAGCCGTTCTCCATCGATGATCGAATCCGGCGGATTAGTAATCACGCGTTCCTCTGCCGTCAGTCCGGTTACAACCTCGGCAACATCTCCAAAGTCGCGCCCCAGCGTAATCGGCAACAACTCCGCCGTGTTATCGCTCTTAGCCACGGCAACTCTCAAACCCTCACGTCGAAACAGAAGCGCACTAACAGGAATGACCAGGGTCTGCCTTAGTCCATCCTTCAACTTCAGATGGACCTCGGCATAGGCGCCAGGGAAAAGCTCTCCCTTCGAATTATCGACATCTACTTCAACGTTCAATGTTCGAGCGACAGGATCGATCGCCCTTGAAGTCCTCACCAGCTTGCCCGGAAAGCGCCGCCCCGGAAACTCAGCGAACATCAAATCTGCCGTAAGCCCGGGCGTAGCTGCCTGCGAATAAATCTGCGGCACATTGATAAACACACGCAGTCTGCCGACAGCCGCCATCTGGAACAGTGAGCGCGGCGGTCCGCCAGCGGCACCGGAGTCGATCAACTGTCCGATATCTGTATTGCGCGCAGTCACAACACCATCAAACGGCGCATAGACCTTCTCAAACGCAACCAACTGCCTAAGCCTGTCCACATTAGCCTGCGCGGACTTCACCGCTGTATTTCTTGCAGCAAGTTCATTCACTGCATTGTCCGTATCCTGTTGCGAGACGGCATCCTGCTTAATCAAATCCGAGTATCGGTTCGCGGTAATCTCAGAGAGATGCGCGTTTGCCATCGCCGTCCCAAGATCGGCCTGCGCCTGCGACAGTTCGTGATCGACCTCGGGCGCTTCAATCTCCGCCAGCAACTGCCCCTGTTTCACGTGCGACCCAATATCGAAATACCAGCGCTTCAAATACCCGTTCGTTCTGGCAAAGATCGGCGAATCGACGAAGGCCTCGATATTGCCCGGCAGCACGATTTCCTGCGAAGGCGCGCCCGGCTTCGGCTGAACCACCAGAACCGTGGGCGCCGCCAATTCATTTGTCTCCGCAGCCAACGCCCGACTCGCCCGCAGCCTTGGGACGATCCCTGTAATCACCAGCACGGCAACTATCACCAGAAGGACCACCGCAATCACCGCGGCACGCACCCCCGAGCCACCGGCCTTAGCGTCATTCGACTGTCTCTGTGTTGCATCGTTCGTCATACTATTTCTCCTGCATGAATTCGTCGTGGTAATCAGTTACCTTGGGCTTGTCCTTCGCATGGACGAGACTGAAAAACGTTGGCACAAAAAACAAGGTCGATAGCGTCGCCAGTAGCAATCCGCCGATCACGGCACGTCCAAGCGGAGCATTCTGCTCTCCGCCCTCGCCCAGTCCCAGCGCCATCGGCACCATGCCGATCATCATTGCCAGCGCCGTCATCAACACCGGACGAAAACGCGTAAACCCAGCCTCCAGCGCAGCCTCCAGCGCGATCTTTCCCTCTTCCATCTTTTCTTTGGCAAAGCTCACAACAAGAATGCTGTTCGCAGTCGCCACGCCCATGCACATAATCGATCCCGTCAGCGCCGGCACACTCAGCGTCGTATGCGTAAGAAAGAGGAACCATACAATCCCCGCCAGTGCCGCGGGCAGCGCGGCAATGATGACAAAAGGATCCATCCATGACTGAAAGTTGATCACGATCAGCAAGTAGACCAGCACAATCGAAAAGACCAGTCCGCCCAGCAGCCCGATGAAGGAAGCTTTCATCGTCTGCACTTGGCCGCGGACAACGACTCGCGTCCCCCGTGGCAGGTCTTTTTTCATCTCATCCAGGATTCGATTAATATCCCTCGATACACCGCCGAGATCGCGTCCCTGCACCGATCCATAGATATCCAACACCGGCTGTACGTTATAGTGCGACACCGTCGCCTGTTGCTGACCAGGGCTGATCGATGCCAGACTCTTCAGAATCTGCGGCTGCGTGCCTGCCGCGCTGGTAATCGGTATATTGCCTAAGCCCTGCAGCGAATCGGTTAGATACTGAGGCGTCTGTGTACTGACGCTGTAGCTCACACCATTAGCCGGATTCAGCCAGAACGTAGGCGCTGTCTGGAAACTGCCGCTCAACGCAACCAACAGGTTGCCCGCCACGTCGCGCGCCGTGTAACCCGCCCCTTGCGATTTTGTTCGATCGATATCAACCTGCAGCATCGGCGAGTTGAACGGCTGCTGAATTCTCAGGTCCGTCGTGCCCGGAACATACTTAACGCGATTGAAGAGCTGATCAGCGAACTCGCGGTTTCCTTCAACGTTCTGCCCGATTATCTGAATATCGATCGGCGCCGGCAAACCAAAGTTCAGAATCTGGCTGACGATGTCCGCCGGCAAAAAGTAGAAGGTCAGTCCCGGAAACTCCCTCGCCAGCCTGCCGCGCAGCCCATGAACGTATTCCTCTGTCGGCCTGTGATCCTCCGCCAGAGAAACCTGGATGTCAGCATCGGCAGGTCCTATCGCCGCCGAGTTGCTGTAAGAAGTGTTGATACCCGAGTAAGGCAGACCAATATTGTCTAGGATGTTGGATAACTCGTTCGCCGGAATCTCTCTGCGAATGCTGTTTTCCACCAGATCGCACAAACGTGCCGTCTCTTCAATTCTCGTGCCCGTTTGCGCGCGCACGTGCAACTTGAACTGTCCACCATCAACCGACGGAAAAAAGTCCTGCCCAAGCCACGGGAACAGCGCAAACGATGCAAGGCAGGCCGCGAAGAAGCAGATCGTGAACAGAACAGGATGCGCCACCGTGGTCTTCAACAGATTGTGATATCCGCCTCTCAGCTTTTCAAAGCCATGTTCGAAGGCGAGTTGAAGACGCACGAGCGGATTACGGCTCTTCTTTTTCTTCTCCACCGCTTGCTCATCATGCACCTGCAGAAGATACTTCGCCATCGTCGGTACAATCGTTCGCGAAAGTACATACGAGGCAAGCATGGCGAAGACCACAGCCTCCGCCAACGGAACAAAGAGATACCTAGCCACACCGCTCAGAAAAAACATCGGCACAAACACAATGCAGATGCTCAGCGTAGAGACGAAGGCCGGCACAGCAATCTGCGCCGCGCCATCCAGAATCGCCTGCTCGATCTCCTTGCCTTCTTCCAGGTTGCGATTAATGTTTTCAATCTCCACCGTAGCGTCATCAACCAGAATTCCCACCGCTAGCGCGAGACCGCCCAGCGTCATGATGTTGATCGTCTCGCCCAGCGCGCTCAGCGTAATAATCGAGCACAGGATCGACAACGGAATCGAAACCGCAATAATGATCGTGCTTCGCCAGCTTCCCAGGAAGATTAGGATCATGATCGCAGTCAGACACGCAGCAATGATCGCCTCTCGCACCACGCCATTAATCGAGGCCCGCACAAAGATCGATTGATCGCCGATAGGAGTAATCTTCAGCGCCTCCGGCAGCGTCGCAGCCACCTGCGGCAGCAGCCCGCGAACCCCCTTCACAATGTCGAGCGTCGACGTATTTCCATTCTTCAAAATCGTCATCAGCGATCCGCGTTGACCATCGGAGCGAACAATATTGGTCTGCGGCGGAAATCCATCACGCACATGGGCCACATCGCGGACGAAGATCGTTGCCCCATTGGCAACCTTGATCGGAACGTTGTTCAATTCCTCAACAGTGGTTGGACTACCATTCGTCTCCACGTTGAACTCGAATTGCCCCATCTTGATCGTGCCTGAAGGCAGAATCAGGTTCTGGTTTCCAATCGCGGTTGTCACATCCGATGGCGCCAGCCCCTTGGCCTGCAGCGCTTGCGTATTCAGGTCCACCTGTACCTGGCGCTGTTTGCCGCCGTAGGAGTATGGAATCGCCGCGCCTTCAACCGTGATCAGTTGCGGTCGAAGAAAATTTTGCCCCACGTCATTGAGTTCTTGCTCAGACATCCCCTTTCCCGACAGGGCCAGTTGCAGAATCGGAACGCTCGATGCGTTGTACACAATAATCAAGGGCGGAGTTGTTCCTGGTGGGAGTTGTCTCAACTGCGTCTGAGAAACCGCCGCTACCTGTGCAATCGCTGTGCTGATGTCCACCCGTGGCTGAAAGAAAATCTTCACGACGGAGATACCCGTCATCGACTGCGATTCGACATGTTCGATATTGTTGACCGTCGTGCTCAACACACGTTCCGTCAACGACGCAATACGTGTCGACATCTGCTCAGCTGACAGCCCCGAATACTGCCAGACAACACTCACAACAGGAATATCTATATTGGGAAAGATATCCGTCGGAGTCCGCAGAATCGTCACAGGCCCCATGATCAGCAGCAGGATAGAAAGAACAACAAATGTATAGGGGCGCCGTAGGGCTAAACGAACAATCCACATAAGACTTCCTTGTGATTGGTACTTACATTTTCGACTGGCTAACAACCTGCCCTGCAATCAGCTATCGTGCTGAAGCCAAGCTAAGTTAGAAGCAAAGGGTGAAAATCTATCGGCTCCTCGACATCTACGTATTCAGAATTATCGATAATTTGATTCTTAGACGCTCCTGCTCATTCCAAAGATTCATAAGCTTCATTAATTTCCCAATTGACGTACGGAACCCACCTGAGCGCCAGATCTCCAGATAAAGCGGCTCGCCCGCCTTATCCGCCGCTTCCTTCAACCGCAGCCCCCACCACGGCCTCCCGGTAAAGCTGACCGCTCCACCCGCTCACGCTCACCAGCCTCAACCCGTCGTCATTGCTGATGTTGTAAATCATCTGCACGGTGACCCCGGGCAATCCAGCCTCCTTCAGAGCAGTAAACGCGCATTCCCAATAATTTAGTCGTACCCGGATGAAACGGATGACCCTCCGCAATCACTGTATTACCAGCAGCAATCGCAGCCGCTAAATCCGCCAGAGATCCCATTGACCGCAAACGGAAAATTGTTCGGCCCGAAAACCACCACCGGAGCTATCGGAGCAATCAGCGCACGAACACTATCGTCCAGCGACTTGAGTCCAGCGTGTGAAAGAAGTGTGCCCGGCATTCGTTCCTCAGATATCCCCACAAGCTCCCCATCGTTCTCACTTCAACACCATAACCCTTCACTCTCCGAAGCAACATCAAAGAGCCGCCCCGTATACAATACGGGCAAACTTCCAACGGACGATCTCATGCTCACAGCCACCCAGGTCTGTGCATGGCTCCACCCGGCCGAAGCTAAGTCAAAACTCAGGAGACGAAAATGACACCAAAACAGACCAACGTCGAACGCCTTAGCGCAGCAGGCATCTTGAATGCGGATCACTTCTCCGAACACGACAAAAAAACGATTGAAAGCATCACCACGGAAGAGGTCGATGTCCTCATCAAGCTAGGCAAGAAGCTGGGCGCAGCGCCCGCGGGCAAAGAGCTCATGCGGCCCAACTTTCCCGTCTAACCCATTCGCCACTCTCGCTATCAACTCCAGAAAAAGCGCACAATCAGGGAGGTCCACTACCATGCCCAGTGCCACTCACAGCGAACTCCTTTGGACCAAAATCCGTTTTGCAGAGGGCAGGCTTCTCTCAGCCAGCAATCTGTTCTGGACCCATCCCGACCTGGCCCGCATCCTGCCACACTTTCTCATCCAGCTCCATCGCGTCATGCAAAACGGAATCTCGCTCATGCGCACCGCAAAAGATTGCGCACTCTTACTTCCCAACGATGCCGTCGCGGCCCGAACCGCAGCCTACCTCGAAATGCACATCAACGAGGAGAAGGACCACGACCAATGGCTCCTCAGCGATATCGAGAGCCTCGGCATCGACTCCTCCGAAGTCCTCCATGCAACTCCACTCCCCGCCGTAGTCTCCCTTCTCGGTGCGCAATATTTCTGGATGTTTCACATGCATCCGGTCACCATCTTCGGATACCTCATCGTGCTCGAAGGCTATCCTCCTCTTGTCCACCAGTTGGAGCAGATCAAGAGAACCACCGGTCTTCCCGCCAGCGCATTCCGTTGCCTCATCTCTCACGCGGAGGACGATCCCGAGCACATCGACACACTCAACCGCACCCTCGACAACATGCCGCTCACACCGAACCAGTCGAAATATTTAGCACTCAGCGCATTTCACACCATCGACTCCGTCGCTTCCGTCCTCGAAGAGCTGCTCGAGATTCACGCCGCTTCGCCCCTTCCCGAGGTATCGTTACCCTCTTATGCTTGAAGGCCAGGCCATCTCGCACTACAAGGTTCTCGAGCGCCTCGGCACCGGTGCCACAGGCGTCGTCTGCAAAGCAGAAGACCTCCTTCTCCATCGTCTTGTCGCACTCAAGTCCCTCACGCCTGCCATGCTCGCCGATCCCACGCAGAAGCACAGCCTGCTACTGGAAGCACGCGCAGCCTGTGTCCTCGACCACCCCAACATATGCAGCATCCACCACATCGAAGAGCTCCCCGACGGCCAGATCATCCTCGTCATGGGCTACTACGAGGGCGAAACCCTCGCCGACAAAATCGACCGGGGCCCCCTAGACCTCGCCGTTGCCTCAGAGCTAACCTCGCAACTGCTCTCCGGCCTCCATCACGCCCATGAGCACGGCATTATCCATCGCGACATCAAGCCCTCCAACCTGATGATCAGCCCTCGCGATCAGCTCAAGATCGTTGACTTCGGTCTGGCCAAACGGCCAAACGTCGCCCAGGCCCTCACCGAAACCGGCGTCATCGTAGGCACCGTCAGCTACATGGCGCCAGAGCAGGTTCTCGGCAAGCAAGTCGACCATCGCACCGATCTCTGGGCCTGCGGCGTCGTCTTCTACGAGATGCTCAGCGGCAAACTACCATTCCGGGGCGACACCACTTACGCCGTCTTCGATGCCATCATCAAGAGCGATGCTCCTTCCATCCTCGAACACCGCCCTGAGCTTCCCGTCGCCATCCACGATATCCTCGAGCGAGCCTTGGCCAAAGCCCCCGCGCAGCGTTTCCAGAGTGCCGGCGAATTCATTACGGCACTGCAGTCCTTCTCTAACAAGCCATACGATTCCATACGTTCCATCTCGCTGGGCCGCCTCTTCGTCGACCAGCAACACCTCGGCTCCAGCGAAGCGTCCGTGCTCGTCCTCCCCTTCACCAGTGCCGAGCCGAACGGCGAAGCAGACTACTTCTGCGATGGCCTCACCGACGAAATCATCACGGACCTCTCCAGCGTTCGCTCTCTGCGCATTATCTGCCGCACCTCCGCCATGCGCCTCAAAGGCACAACGGACTCGTCCCAAAAGATCGCACGCGATCTCAACGTTCGCTACGTCCTTGAGGGCTCGGTCCGCCTCAACAACAAGACCCTCACCGGGAACAACAGCATCCGCGTCACTGCTCAGCTCGTCGATCCCGAAAGCCATTCCCTCCTCTGGGCACAAAAATATACCGGCGCTCTCGACGACGTCTTCGCCATCCAGGAGAACATCTCCCACCAGATCGTATCGTCGCTCAAGATTCAGCTCAGCCCGGCCGAGGACAAGCAGATGCTCGAGCGCCCTCTCCCCGACCCCGATGCCTACCGCTACTACCTCATGGCCAAGCACGAGATCCTCAACTACTCGCGCCCCGCCCTCGACCGCGCCCTCGAATACATCGAGAAAGGAGAGGCCCTCGTCGGAAAAAACGTCCTTCTGCTCTCCGCCAAAGGCCAAGTCTACTGGCAGTACGTCAACGCCGGAATCTCATCCGACCCCGAATACCTCGTCAAGGCCAAAGCCTGCGCCGACGAAGCCTTCCGCCTCGATCCCAAATCGCCCCACGCCTTCCGCCTCCTCGGCCTCATCAGCGTGCAGGAGGGCGAAGCCCAGAAGGCCATCAAGCTTCTCAAGCGAGCCATTGTCGCCGACCCCAACGACTCCGACACCCTCGCCTGGTACTCCGCTATCTGCGGCCTCAGCGGCAAGGCAGTCGCCGCCAAACCTATCGCCCGCCGCATCCTCGAGATCGACCCCCTCACGCCCGTCTATCGCTTCGTCCCCGGTCTTCTATCCCTCATGGCAGGCGAGTTCTCCGAAGCCCTTCCCTCTTTCGACGAAGCCATCCAACTCGACCCCGACAACGTCATGCTCCTCTGGTGCCGAGGCCAGGTCCTCGCTCTCATCGGTCGCAACAGTGAAGCCATCGCACAATTCCAGGCAATCCAAAAACTCCACCCCGATCAGTTCTTCTCAAACCTCGGCGCCCTCATGCAAGCCGCCATCGCAGGAGACGCCGACGCCGCCACCCTCATCGCCACCAACGAGCTCAAACAGATCGCAGGCTGCGACCCGCACTACTCCTGGGCCATGGCCCAGTGCTATTCCCTTCTCGACGACGGTGCCGCTGCTATCCAATGGCTCGAAACCGCCATGGATCGCGGCTTCATCAACTTCCCCATGATCAGCAGCCTCGACCCACTCCTCGACAAAGCCCGCAAAGCCCCGGGCTTCCCCGAGCTCCTCAACCGCATAGAAACCCGCTGGGAAACCTTCGAAATCTAGTCGCAAACCGCTAGTCATCTCATCCTGGTTGATGTATATTTCCTCACTGAGTTTGAAATCGTATTCTGACTCAATCGGTGGGAATTTCCCACCACACGAATCCGCGCCAAACTTAATTAAGTGCGAGCACTTCCGAGGAGCCTGCTAGATCGGCCGATTTAGGTAAGAATACAGTCGCAACCTGGATGAGTGAGTTGGTCCGTTATCGCCAACTGAGTTTCATTTCCGATTACGACGCAGACGCATTGGTAAAACGCTGGCCGACTGGTCGCTTCCGCTGAAATCGCCTAGCGATGCTCTGGTTCACAAATGCCATTTAGCTTATGTATAATTCCAGCGAGCAAAGGGAAGACTGCTCGGGCCCGTGAGAGTTCTACAGACACAGGAGATCCCTATGAAATCGAAAACCTGGACCCGTCCTGATTTCCAAGAAGTCAGCCTTGGTTGCGAGATCAACTGCTACGCACCCGCAGAACTATAACGAATGTTTCAATTCAAGATGCTGGGGACTGCCGCCGGAGGCGGTATTCCCCAGTGGAACTGCTCTTGCCAGGTCTGTGACCTTGCCCGAGAAGATTCTCCGCGTGTGGCGCCTCGCCTGCAACTTCAGGCCGCAGTATCGAGTAACGGAGACAAGTGGTTCCTGTTGAATGCCTCTCCCGATCTTCGATATCAAATCGAATCCAATCCGGAGCTTCAACCTTCACCCGCGCGCGGTCGCAGAAACACACCAATCAGCGGAATCGTGTTGACCAGCGCCGATCTCGATCAGGTCTCTGGCCTTCTCCTCCTGAGAGAGTTTCAGCCACTTACTATCTACGCGACTTCTCTGGTGCGTGACACGCTCGAAGCCAATAGCTTCTTCCGCATGTTGCATCGCGTCCCCAATCAACTCACCTGGGTCGAAATCACAGCGGGTGTGACATTTGGACTTGGCGACTCGGGAATCAACTGTACTCCCATCCCGCTTGCGGGCTCTCTTCCCTTCTACGCCCGTGAATTTGACACGCATGAGCCCGGGCAAGCCAGCATAGGATTGCTGCTTGAATTTGAAGGCCGTCGCGTGGCCTATACGCCTTCAGTTCCTGAGATCACGGACGATCTACTCGCTTTCTACAGTTTGTGCGACACGATCCTGGTTGACGGCACCTTCTGGAGCGATGCGGAACTGAACCAGACGCAGTCTGGAACACCCCTTGCCCGCGCCATCGGTCACATTCCGCTGAGCGGAGACGACGGCACCATCGCGCTCCTGGCCGAGTTACACTTTCCATGCAAGGTTTTCGTCCATATCAACAACACAAACCCCATCCTTGACCCTCGCAGCGCGGAGCATCGGGCAACGATCGAAGCGGGATGGCAGATAGGATATGACGGATGGCAACTGGCTCAGCGACCGTGATACCCATCGGAGGGGATCGTCTCTCCAGGCAGCAACTGCGGGACCGTCTGCAGGCTGTCGGAGACAGCCGCTACCACCACAAGCATCCCTTTCACCTTCGTATGCACAAAGGGGAGTTGACCCGCGGTCAGTTGCAGGCCTGGGCGCTCAATCGCTACTACTACCAGAGCCGTATCCCGATCAAGGATTCCTTGTTGCTCGCGAAGAGCGACGACCCCGCCTTCCGGCGCGCGTGGAGAAAACGCATCCTCGATCACGATGGCGATCAAGACGGCTACGGCGGTATCGAGAAGTGGATCCAGCTTGCTGAAGCATCGGGGCTCTCTCGCGAACAGGTCATCCCCTGTAATGGAGTTTTGCCCGGCGTGCGGTACGCCGTCGATGCTTATCTGGCGCTGGTTCGAGAGAGCCCCTTGCTCATTGCCGTAGCGTCTTCGTTGACAGAACTCTTCTCCCGCGACCTCATCTCGCTCCGCATGGATCAGATGCGTATTCACTACCCCTATCTGATGCCGGGGCTTGCCTATTTCATAGGCCGCCTTACGCAGGCGCCCGAAGACGCGACGTTTGCCCTGGACTACGTATCAACCCACGCAGTCACCCGTTCTCAGCAGGAGCAGGCCGTTCAAGCGCTGGAGGCAAAATGTGCCATGCTGTGGGCGCAACTGGATGCAATCGACTACGCGTACGTGAGGCCCGGGAACATACCCCCCGGCGCTTTCGTTCCCGATTGCGAATAATGTTTAGTGAGGGCTGACCATGGACCTGAATTCGATTCCACGACTCGCGCCGGGCTGCCGCCTCCACCCCACCCAAAGCGTGCTGCTGGTCCCGGAGGGTATGCTGAATCTCTCTGGCCCAACTCGTGAGATTCTAAGTCGCCTGGATGGCCGGCAGAGCGTAACCGCTATTGTCGCAGATCTGCTGCTGCAATATGCAGACGCGGATGTCAATGAAGTGCAAGGCGATGTTCTCAGCTTATTGGATCGTATGGAACAACGCGGCGTAGTCCGGGTTTGAACATGACACTAGCCAATCAGACTTCGATAACTCCTGCATCTCCGCTCTCGCTGATCGCCGAGGTGACCCACCGCTGCCCCTTGCACTGCCTCTACTGCTCCAATCCGCTCGAGATGCAACGCGGCGAAGCTGAACTCCCGACCGAAGATTGGACACGTGTCTTCTGGCAGGCCTCTCAGATGGGTGTTATGCAGCTACACCTCACCGGAGGCGAGCCTCTTGCTCGTAAAGATCTGCCTGAGTTAATAAGGGCCGGTCGAGAAGCAGGCCTCTATGTCAACATGATCACCTCCGGGGTTGGCCTTACGGAAGAGCGACTGGCTACATTGGTCGAGGCGGGTCTCGAGCATCTCCAGCTCAGCTTTCAGGATCTCGATGAGACCTCCGCCAATCGCATCGCCGGAGCCCGGGCACATGCGATCAAACTCGCGCTGGTTCCGGTGATCAAGAAGTTTCGCTTGGCCTTCACCATCAACCTGGTCGTTCATCGCATGAACCTCGACCGCCTCGAAGAGTTCATCGCTCTGGCCGAAGATCTCACCCCGGATCGACTCGAGATAGCCCATGTCCAGTACTACGGCTGGGCGTTGAAGAACCGCTCACTCCTCATGCCGACCGAAGAGCAAGTCGATCGCTCCCTGCCGATCGTTGAGGCCGCGAAGCAGCGGTTGAAGGGCAAGATCCACCTTGAAGCCGTTTTTCCCGACTACTTCGGCAGCTTCCCCAAGGCCTGCGTCGGCGGCTGGGGACGACAGATAATGCTCATCGACCCGGCTGGACAAGCACTTCCTTGCCACTCCGCCGCGATCATTCCCGACCTATCCTTCGACAACGTGCGCGAACGTGACCTCGCCTGGATATGGAAGTCTTCTCCAGCGTTCCAACGTTTTCGCGGAGACAACTGGATGTCCGACACCTGCCTCGCCTGCCCCAGAAAGGAACGTGACTTCGGCGGCTGCCGCTGCCAGGCCTTCATGATCACAGGCGACGCCGAAGCCATCGATCCGGTCTGTAGCTATAGCCCCCATCATGAATATCTACTGGAACTCCGAAAATCTGTTCCTGAGGTGCTCCCTATCTGGCGGGGTTAGCGCACACGTCGAATCTGAATTGAGTACCGATAAACGCTTGTAGGAAGCAATGACCGTTACGGACATCGCCGGATTCACGTTCCTCAATTGATGGGAAATCGCCGAGTCGCTCATTGAAGCGGCTCGTACGACGAATAAAGGCTATGGGCAGCCATAAGCCGCCTAAAAGATCCGCAAGTAAAGAGAAGCCAAGATCACCCTCGACTAGGCGCCTTCCCCAGCAACTCCCGCGCAATCACCATCCGCTGAATCTCGCTCGTCCCCTCACCGATCGGGCACAGCCTCACATCCCGGTAAAACTTCTCCGCCGGATAATCCTTAATAAACCCATATCCCCCATGAATCTGCACGCCCTCATCGCAAATCCTGCAAGCCGCCTCGCTCGCATACAGCTTCGCCATGGCCGATTCCATCGTCACCTTCTGTCCCGCGTCCTTCATCTTCGCCGCACGCATCGTCAGCAACCACGCCGCATCCAGCTCCGTTGCCATATCCGCAAACTTGAACTGAATCCCCTGAAACTCGCTGATCGTCTTCCCAAACTGCCGCCGCTCCAGCGCATACTTCCTCGCCGAATCCAGCGCCCCCCGAGCCATCCCCAGGCTCAACGCCGCAATCGAAATCCTCCCTCCATCCAGCACCCGCATCGCATCCTTGAAGCCATCCCCTTCCTTGCCCACAAGATTCTCCGCCGGAACCTCACACTCCTCAAAGATCAGCTCCGCGGTATCGCTCGCCCGCAGCCCCAGCTTGTTCTCCTTCTTCCCCGGCCGAAAACCCTTCGTCCCCTTCTCCACCACAAACCCCGAGATCCCCCCACGCGTCCCCTTCTCGCGATCCGTCACCGCCATCACCACCGCACAATTCGCATACGTACCATTCGTAATGAAAGTCTTCGACCCATTCAAAACCCACCTGTCCCCACGCTTCACCGCAGTCGTCCGCATCCCGCCCGCATCCGATCCCGATCCCGGCTCCGTCAACCCCCACGATCCCAACCACTCCCCGCTGGCCAGCTTCGGAATCCACCGCTTCCGCTGCTCATCATTCCCCGCCAGCATAATGTGGTTCGTACAAAGCGAGTTATGCGCGGCCACAATAATCCCCACGCTCCCGTCTACCCGCGACAACTCCTCAATCGCCAGCACATACTCCACATACCCCATCCCCGCGCCACCCAGCGACTCAGGAAAGATCACTCCCAGCAACCCCATCTCACCCAGCTTCTTTACCACCTCATGAGGAAACTCGCTCTTCTCATCCCACTCCATCACATGCGGCGCAATCTCTCTCTCCGCAAACGCCCTGACTTCCTTCCGCAACTGCTCCTGCTCGCCCGTCAATCCAAACATCACAGCCCTCCAGCTCTATAACTAGAACTAATGAAGCTATCACATCCACGAATGACCTGACCACCCACACTTCCACCACAACTTGTCCATCTTTACCACACCAAAAACCACGTTCTGCACCACGTTTTTTACAAAATACCCGGCAAATACTAAGCCAACGCCTGCGCCAGGTCCTCCACAATATCCTCCACATCCTCAATCCCCACCGAGATCCGCATCAACCCATCCGTAATCCCAAGCCTGGCGCGGCCCTCCGCACCCACCGCCGCGTGAGTCATCGTAGCCGGATGACAAACCAGCGTCTCCACCCCACCCAGCGACTCCGCCAACAGCCCCAGCTTCAACTTCTTAGCAAACGCATTCGCCCGCTCCAGCGACCCCAGCTCAATCGAGATCATCGACCCGAATCCGCTCTGCTGCCTCTTCGCCAACTCATGCTGCGGATGCTCCTCCAGCCCCGGATAAAACACCCGCTTCACCGCCGGATGTTCCTTCAAAAAGTCAGCAACGACGCGCCCATTCTCATCATGCTGCTTCATCCTTACCGCAAGCGTCTTCACTCCACGCAGCAGCAGATAGCTCTCAAACGGCGACAAAATCCCACCCGTGCACTTCTGCACAAACCGAAACCGTTCCGCCTGCTCCGGCTTCGTGCACACCAGCACACCGCCCAGCCCATCCGAGTGCCCATTCAAAAACTTCGTCGTCGAGTGCATCACAATGTCCGCACCCAAACCGATAGGCTGCTGCAAATATGGCGATAAGAAAGTATTATCGACACTCAACTCAACACCCCGCGCATGGCATATATCTGCCACCGCGCGAATATCCGTAATCGACATCATAGGATTCGTAGGCGTCTCGATGTGCACCAGCTTCGTCGCCGGAGTAATCGCTGCGGCTACATTCTCCGCCACGCTCGTATCCACATAGGTAAACGTCAACCCATAGTTCACCATCACCTTGTCGAACAGCCGCCCCGTCCCACCATAAACATTGTCCGAGCACACCACATGATCGCCCGCCTTCATCATGGTGCACATCGCCGTAATCGCGGCCATGCCGCTGCCAAAAACATGCGCGCTCGTCCCACCCTCCAGCGAGCAAAGATTCTCCTCCAGCGCATCACGAGTAGGATTCGTCAGCCGCGCATACTCATGCCCTTTATTCTTCCCGATCTCTTCCTGCTGATACGTCGACGTCAAAAAGATCGGCACATTCACCGCTCCCGTCAGCCCCTCAGAAGCCTGCCCATCGTGAATCGCCCGCGTAGCAAATCCCATCTTCTTCGCTTCAATCATTTGTAACTCCAACAATCACAATTATCAAAAAAGCTAGTCAAAAATCCCCTTCGACAAATACCTCTCCGCCGAATCCGGAATCACCGTAACCACCCTCTTCCCCGCGCCTAGATCCTTCGCCACTTCCACCGCAGCGCAAACCACAGCCCCGGCGCTCGACCCACCAAACACACCCTCTTCCGCCGCCAGTTTCTTCACCATCGCGAACGCCGGCTCATCTCGCACCATCATCACCCGGTCGCATACACTCCGGTCAAACGTAGCCGGCACAAACGACACGCCGATCCCTTCCACCTTATGCGGCCCCGGCTCTCCACCCTGCAACACCGAGCCCTGCGTCTCTACCGCAACATTCATCACTCCCGGATTCACTCGCTTTAAAAACCGCCCCACTCCAGTAAACGTCCCCGCCGAACCAACACCCGCCACCCATGCATCTACCCGGCCATCCATCTGCTCCCAAATCTCGACAGCCGTCGTCTCCTCATGAAAGTCCGGATTCGCCGGATTCTCAAACTGCAAAGCCGCAAACGCCCCCGGCGTCTCACGCTCAAACTCCAACGCCCGTTGAATCGCCCCCGACATCCCCTCGGCCTCAGGCGTCCGCACCACCGTCGCTCCAAGCCCACGCATCAGCATGCACTTCTCTTCGGAAAACTGCTCCGGCACATACAGCATCACCTTGTAGCCGCGATTGACACCAATCAGCGCAAGCCCCACGCCCGTATTGCCTGCCGTGGCCTCAACAATCGTAGACCCAGGCCGCAACACACCCCGCCTCTCAGCATCCAGCACAATCCCCATCGCCGCCCGGTCTTTAACACTTCCACCAGGATTCAGATACTCAAGTTTGGCCCATATCTCCGCCCCACCTGCGGGACTCACACTGCTAAGCCGAACTATCGGAGTCTTTCCAACCAGATCAAGAATCGACGATGCAACTCGCATCATTGAGGCCGCTTCTCCTTGTCAGCGAAGCCCTGCCCAGCCTCTGCCGTCGCATCCGCTGTACTCACCCGTGGATAGTATCCCGTCCGTGTTCGCACAGAAAGCTTTCCAAATCCCTTCGCCTTCGCATCCACGTGCACCTCTCGGTACCCGCCCAGCGTAGGCGATTTAGTCGAGTGGTACGCAATCGTGTACTGCGTCCGAATATCCTGCGCCACCTGCGCAGCAATCTCATCCACCTCTTTCACCGACCGCGGAAAGTAAGCCGCACCACCCGTCTGTTCACTCAGCGTCTCCAGCACTCTCTTCGCATGCCTCGACTCACGTTTGTCCGTATCCTCACCAAACAGCAGTCCCACGCTGTAGATCACCGGCCCATCTAATTCCTGAATCCGTCGGATGGCCTGCTCCAGCGTCGCGCTCGAAGCGTTGTCTTCGCCATCGGTCACTACCAGCAGCACCTGCTTCGGATGCTTCGCATTCTTCGCCAGGTAATCCGCCGAGGCCACCAGCGCATCATAGATCGCAGTCCCGCCGCTCGACTTGATGTAACTCAACCCCTCCTGCAGCTTCCCAATATTGCTCGTGAAATCCTGATCGATAAACGCCTCCCACGAGAAGTCCACCAGAAACGCCTCGTCCTCAGGGTTGGACAGCTTTATCAGATCCAGCGCCGCCTTATTCACCGCCACACGCTTGTCATACATCGACCCCGAGCTGTCGATCAGGATCCCCAACGATACCGGCAAATCTTCATGCCGGAATGAAGCAATCGTCTGTGGAACGCCATCCTCATAAATATGGAACGCGTCTTTATCCAGCGTCTGCACAGTTCGCCCGCTCGAATCCAGAACGGAGGCGTTCAGCCGAACCTCATAGGCATCCGCCCGCAGCGTGTACTTTCCACCTGCGCCCTTTGCAATCGGCCCCAACCCAAGACCCTGTGGCGGCGCCGTAGCATTCTTTGCCGGCACATCCGGATCCGGCGAAGCCACCGGATCACGATCCAGTGTCAGCGATGGCTGCTGTGCTGTCGGTTGCGTCGCGGTTTGTTTCGCAGCAGTTTGCTGTGCCAGACCAGTCACAGTTCCGCACAGAACGAGCGCCGCGACCAACATCCGCAACGTCCCGGCTTTCAAATTCAGCTGCGTCCTTTTAGTGCAATGGTGCATAGTACTCCTGCCGAAAATACGGCTTAATCTTGGTTGCGCCAATCTCCGATGCAAACCTTATCTCCACTTTGTGCAGTTTTCCGTCCCTTTGCGTATGTGTCGAGGTGTATTCCAGGCTGTACCGGCTTCGTATATCCCGCGAAATCTCCGCCGCATCGTCCCCCAACCTGACCGAGGTCTCGGACTCGTAACTTAATCCTCCTGTCGCTTTTGTGAGCGCCTGCAGATTTAGGAGCCCCTGCGGGAATTGTCGCGGGTTAAATTTGTGTGGACTCAGTGAGTAAATCAGTGGCGCCCCTGGATATCGCAGTCTTCGCAACAACTCTGGGAGTGTGACATGAGAGTAGTTGTCATCTCCATCCGAGAGAATCACTATTACTTTCCTGTACTTCGGAGCACGGGTTTCCATCTGGAGAACTGAACTCAATACGGCATCAAAAACATCCGAGGCACCTTTAAACTCAACGCGCTCCAGTGCAGCATCAAGCTTCCCTGGATCGGTTGTGAAGTCCTGCTCTAGATACACCGGGCCATAAAAGCTTACAAGTGCAAACTCATCCGCCCGATTAGCAGTCGCGATAAGTCGTCGTGCAGCTTCAATCAGAGCCTTGCCACTCTCCTTCATGGAACTGCTTAGATCCAGCAACAGGCAGATCGAAGCAGCTTCATCAACCTGTTGCAACGTCACGTCAGGCTGTTCGACCCCGTCTTCCAGAACCACCACCTGATTCTTTACTAACCCGGCGACAGTCGATTTTCCGCTGATGAACTGTACATCCTGCCGAAGCTTTGGCCAGTCCGCATAGTCTCCATGAGCTTTTACTTGAAGCACTAACGGCGTGGTCTTATCCAACTGCGCTCTGCATATCTGAGGTGCCACAAAAACGGCAAGAATGACCGCAAAGTGCAGGAACGGCTCACGCGGCCTTCGCAGGCTAAACAAATTCTCTCTGCATTCCTTACTGCGAAGGTGCATAGTACCCCTGGCGATTGTGCACCGTCAGCGGAGGAAGCCCCGGCGGCGGCACAAGTCGTATCTTCAATTTACGCCAGTTCCCATCCTTCTTCACTTCCGAGGGCCTGTATCCAATCAGATATTCATTGCGCAACTCCGCGCTGATCCTCGTCGCAATATCCCCCAGATCGTTCATGTCCGCCACCCGGAACAACCGCCCTCCTGTCATGTCGCAAACTTCCGTCAGCAGTATCGGTCCCATCTGCTCTTCCTGCGTCGCTGCATACTGGTCGAAGATTCCAATCGAGTAAATCTGCACGTCGCTCTCTCGCACTACCCGTCTCAGCTCGCTTTCGGTATAGCGGCTCCGGTTATCCCCTCCGTCCGAGATAATCAAAAGCGCCTTCCGTTCATACTTCGCGTCCCGCAGCTTGTTCACTGCCAGATAAACCGCATCGATCAGCGCCGTCCGGTTCTCCGGCTTCAGCATCACCATGCGGGCCTCCACATCATCCACCTCTGACGTGTAGTCCACAATCACGGCGGGCTTATCGTTGAAACCCACAACGAAAAACTCGTCCTGAGGATTCGACGTCCTCAAAAACTCGCTCAACGCCTTCCGCGCCCGCGCAAACTTCGATGTCATGCTTCCACTCAGGTCGAACACAATCCCAATCGTTACCGGAGCGTCTTCCGTCGAAAAGCTCTTGATCGTCTGGCCAATGTTGTTGTCGTAAACCTCAAAGTTCTCCTTCTCCAGCCCCGTCACCAGCCTATTCATCGGATCGGTCACCGTCGCGGGCACCAGCACAAGGTTCACATCGACGCGGATCCGTGCATCCCGACGCGAGGTCGCGTTTCTCGCGACATTTTCCGCTCCCTCAATCACCGGCTTCGAATCCTCCGGCGATTTTGGCGGTGGAGGCGGTGGTTGGGTATGCACCTCGCCCAGCGGATTCTCCTGCGCCACGCTCACCCCAACCCCTAAACCCACACACACCATCGCGACAGCCAGAGCCCTGGCCATCCACCGCGCCTTACCCCTCTGTTTGCCGTCAAAATCCCACATAACAACGCCCATGCCTTCTTTGCGACCATCCAGCCTACACCCACAAACCAACGCACATCAGGCAGTTATCTTCGCACATCAACGGTTCTACTAATCAACCCAATACGTCACAAATCGCTACGCCAATCTTCATCTGCCTCTCACAGCCCCCACATCATAGACTCGTTCACGAACCCATTTGTCATCTATTTGTAATCGTGTTTCGAATCATGGCCTTCACAATACAACGCCCGTCTGCCGTCTTGGATGCAAACCTTCCCTCCCAAGTCTTCTCCCCAGTCGTTACTTCCTATATAGGTCTTTCATCCCATTTACATCCCATCTCTCTCTACCCCGTACAATCAGTCCATACCAATCTCTGGAGAGACCAAAACAGCATGGCCCGTATCTACCCCTTCCGCGCCCTCCGTTACGACCCCGCACGCGTCAACATGGAAGACGTCGTAACTCAGCCTTACGACAAGATCACCCCGGCCATGCAGGACCGCTACTACGAGGCCAGCCCCTACAACCTCATCCGCGTCATCCTCGGCAAGCACTTCCCCGCCGACACCGACCAGGAAAACGTCTACACCCGCGCCGCCGACACCCTCCGTGCCTGGCGCAAAGACAACGTCCTCCGCGAAGAGTCCGAGGTCGCCCTCTACGGCTACTCCCAGACCTACACCGTCCCCCATTCCGACGAGGTACGCGAGCGCCGCGGCTTCATCGCCCTCGGCCACCTCTACGACTACGCCGACAAGGTCGTCTACCGCCACGAGCAGACCTTCCCCAAGCACAAGTCCGACCGCATGAGCCTCTTCAAGGCCACCCGCGCCTACTGCGAGCAGATCTACATGCTCTACTCCGACCCCGCCTTCACCGCCGAAAAGCTCATCTTCGGCGCAAAAACCCCCAATGGCTTCGACGACAACGCCCCCGACCTCGCCATCACCGACGAGTACGGCGTCGTCCACAAGGTTTGGAAGCTGACCGACCCCAACCTCATCAACCTCATCGTCACCGCCATGGCCGACAAGAAGCTCATCATCGCCGACGGTCACCACCGCTACGAGACCTCCGTCGCCTACGCGAAAGAGCGCAGCGCCCAGCTCAAGCTCCCCCTCAACCAGCCTCTCGACCCCGACCACAAGCTCCCCGTCGGCCATCTCCCCACGCCCGCCTTCCCCGAGGCCGCCATGATGATGACCTTCGTCAACATGGACGCCCCCGGCATCACCATCCTTCCCACCCACCGCGTCGTCCACGGCCTCGAAGGCTTCTCCTCGCCCGACTTCATCACCCGCGCCACCCTCTACTTCGACGTCAAAGAACTCGACAACCCTGACCTCGACGCCCTCACTGAAACCAAAGGCACAGCCTTCCTCGCCGCCACCGGCGACGGCAACTACCTCCTCACCCCCAAGCCCGAAGCCATCGCCGAAGCCCTCAAGGACCTGCCAGCCCGCCAGCGCCAGCTAGACGTAGTCCAGCTCCACCGCATCATCCTCGACAAGCTCCTCGGCCTCGACCAGGAAACCATCACCCGCCTGGGCAACGTCCGCTACATCCGCGAAGCCGACGAAGCCATCGGCCTTGTAGCCAGCAACGAAGCCGACATAGCCTTCCTCATTAAGCCCATCACCCTCGACCAGCTCAAAGACGTCTCTCTCTCCGGCGACGTCATGCCCCAAAAATCCACCGACTTCTACCCCAAACTCCTGAGCGGCCTAGCCATCTACGCCCTCGACTAACCACCCACCAAAACCGGGTGCCCCATCCTTCACAGTTTCATCGTGAAGGATGGGGTATCGTGCGTAGTACGACCGCTTCGTTAAGCCAGATTAGCTACTCGTTCCACCCATTACAATCGAATCGCACCCCCTAAACCGTGACCGCCACACGCCAACAAATCACGACACTTTGCCTCCTCGCCCTGAGCGCCCTCCTATCCCACGCTCAAACCCCAACACCCGCCGCCCCACCCAAAGACCAATCCTTCTACGTAAACCAAACCCCTGCCACTCCTAAGCCACCCCGCAACGTCATCCTCCTCGACCCCGCCCACGGCGGTGACGACCCCGGTGCCGAGCTCCCCAACAACGTCCTCGAAAAAGAAGTGACCCTCGCCTTCGTCACCCGCCTCAAACCCCTCCTCACCGCCGCCGGCTTCACCGTCCTCACCACCCACGACACCGACGCCGAACTATCCACCGAAATCCGTGCCGGCATCGCCAATCACGCCCGCGCCGTCGCCTGCCTCATCCTCCACGCCACCTCCAGCGGCACTGGCATCCACATCGCCACCTCCGCCCTCCCCGACGACCCCAACCCACCCCACAACCCAATCCCCTGGGACACCGCCCAAACCGCATCCCTTCCCCAAAGCGTCCGCCTCGCCAACGAGCTGGGCCTCACCCTCGACCAAGCCAAACTCCCCCTCATCCTCATCCGATCTTCCACCCCACCCCTCGACAACCTCACCTGCCCCGCCGCCGCCATCGAACTAGCTCCACTCAATAAGGACACCCCCGTAACCGACACCACCTACCAGCAACAAGCCGCCCAGGCCATCGTCACCGGCCTAACCTCCTACCGCACCCACAACACGCCCGCGCCCACCCCGGCAGGAGCCCCCCGATGATCCCCCGCTACCAGCGCGTCCTCTTCTGGATCCTCATCGGCGGTATCGCCTTCATGGCGGCCTTCCTCCTCCACGGCTGCCGTCAGGCACACAAGCGTCTCACCGCCTTCAACGATGCAATCCCCATTGCCGCCCCCACTTCTGCTAATCCCGAGGACGTCACCCTCTACCTCGCCAACGACGCCGACGGCTCCATCATCGACACCCGCTCCCAGGTCGCCCTGCCCTCGGACCCCGGCCTCCGCGCCCGCGTCCTCCTCGACCACCTCATCGCCCAATACGCCCTCCCCGACTCCGCGCACCCCCTCCAGCCCGGCCCCGCCGTCGACGACGTCTTCCTCCTCGACAATCAGGCCATCATCAACCTCCGCAGTTCCTTCGTCGGCAACCACCCCTCCGGCGTCCTCGTCGAAGACCTCACCATCAAATCCATCATCGGCACCCTCCACGCCGCCCTGCCCAACGTAAAAGAGATCCGTTTCCTCGTCGACGGTAGCCCTCACGACACCCTCGCCGGACACGCCGACCTCCAGCGCACCTACCCCGCCACCGACACCTCTTTCAGACCCACACCTCCCAGCGAAGAAGCCACACAGCCATGAACGAAACCTCCTCCCAGCCCAAGCCCCTCACCATCGGAGTCTTCGACTCAGGCTTCGGCGGTCTCACCGTCCTCCGTGCCCTTCTGCCTCTCATCCCCCACGCCCACTACATCTACCTCGGCGACACCGCCCGCCTCCCCTACGGCTCCAAGTCCCGCGAAACCATCGCCCGCTACGCCGTCTCCAGCTCCCGCTTCCTCCTCGATCAGGGCGCCGACATCCTCGTCATCGCCTGCAACACCGCCACCGCCCTCGCCCTCCCTGAAATCAAATCAGCCGCCGCACCCATCCCCGTCTTCGGCGTAATCCAACCCGGAGCCCAGGCCGCTTTAAACGCCTCGCTCAAACCCGCCACAAATCCGGGTGCACCAGAGCCTGCCCTGAGTTTGGCGAAGGGTCACGCTTCTGGGACATTGGATTCGAAGAATGCCCCCAATGTCTTGGTCCTCGCCACCACAGCCACAGTCCAATCCCACGCCTACCTCGAAGCCCTAACCGCCCTCGGCCTCCCAGCCGCCGAAAAAGCCTGCCCCCTTTTAGTCCCTTTGGTAGAAGAAGGCTGGATAGACCACCCCGTCACCGCCGAAGTCCTTCGCATCTACCTCCTCGAAGCCCTCGCCGATGCCCCCGAGGCCAACACCCTCCTGTTGGGCTGCACCCACTACCCCCTCCTGAAGCCCCTCCTCGAAACCACACTCCACAACCTCCACCACCCCATGCGCATCATCGACTCAGCCCAGGCCACCGCCCACGCCGTAGCCTCCCACCTGCCACCTCTAACCTCCACCCAACCCACCACCATCGACTTCTACGCCACCGACTCCATAGAAAAATTCCAACACCTCGGCACCAGCTTCCTCGGCCAACCCCTGACCCACGTCCACCACATCGACCTCGGTGGCTAAAAAGAAAACACGGAGCAGGAAGTAGAAAAAAACACTAACGACTGACAACCTGCAACTGACAACTGTACCCTGTCTTCATGCCCTACCTCCTCAAGACCGAACCCAACAAATACTCCTTCGACGACCTCGTCCGCGACGGCGAAACCACCTGGGATGGCATCTCCAACAACCAGGCCCTGCTCACCCTCCGCAACATGAAGAAGGGCGACAAGCTCGTCATCTATCACTCCACCATCGGCAAAGCCGCCGTAGGCCTCGCCAAGGTAGTCTCCGTAGACGCCACCGACCCCAAAAGCCCAAACATCCGCATCGCCCCGGTCAAACCCCTCAAGCGCGAAAAACCCCTCGCCGAAATCCGCGAAGCCGCCGTCTTCCAGGGCTCCATCCTCTTCCGCCAATTCCGCCTCTCAGTAGTCCCCCTAACCGAAGACCAATACGACTGGCTAACCCAACCCTAACCTCGTTTCGCCTTTGCCGCTGTCTTTGCCTTTGCCTCTCTTGTTTGTCATCCCGCAGGGATCTGCTTTTGCCGTTGTCTTCCTCGACCAGTCACAAAGACGGGGTGCCCCATTCATCGCGGTCTCATCGCGATGAGTGGGAATGTAAACTTCTCGCCGGATTTTGCCGTTGTCGTTGCTTTTCTTATTTGTCATCCCACAGAAATCTGCGGTTGTCGTTGCTTTCTTGCTTTTGTTTACGTCGTCATCCTGACCCTGAGCGAAGTCGAATGGGGAAGGATCCCTGTATTTCGCTTTTGCTTTGCCGTTGTCGCTGACCTGCTTTCAATCAACCAAAGCAAAATCAATCATTTACAAAAAATCACCCTCAAATTCCTCAGCAAAACACGCTGTCAAGCCTCAAACTGACGCAACCCAAACAAACAAAACAAGATACACTTTGCAAAATCCCCCGCTCCACCCCCATATAATGGAAATAGAGAAATAAAAAAAGCCCCGGCCCCAAGTCGGGGCTTTTTCATGAGTCATAACTCCTTTAGAAAGACGAATTTACCCGTAAGCCCTTTAGAAAGACGAATTTACGTCGAAAGTAACCATATCAACTCATTGAAACCAAACAACTTACACCCATGAATACCCCCCAGGGGGTATACCCTCCACAACCCGTCCAACACTGCTATCCTTACCAACGGAAAACAAACAGAGGAGCCACACGCAACATGATCGATCTCAAAGGCAAAGTAGCCGTCGTCTTCGGCCTCGCGAACAAGCGCAGCATCGCCTGGGGCATAGCCCAGAAGCTCTCCGAAGCCGGCGCCACCCTCGCCATCTGCTACCAGAACGAGCGCCTCAAAAAGGAAGCTGACGCCCTCATCCCCGAGCTCAAGGACGCCAAGGCCTACCAGTGCGACGTCTCCTCCGACGCCGAGATCGACGCCCTCTTCACCACGCTCAAGGAGACTTACGGCACCCTCCACACCGTCGTCCACGCCGTAGCCTTCGCCCCCTCCGACGCCATCAAGAACGACTTCCTCCTCACCAGCCGTGAAGACTTCCGCATCGCCCACGACGTCAGCGCCTACTCCCTCATCGCCGTCGCCCGCGCCGCTGCCCCACTCATGACCGAAGGCGGCTCCATCCTCACCCTCACCTACTACGGCTCCACCAAGACCTTCCCCAACTACAACGTCATGGGCGTAGCCAAGGCCGCACTCGAGGCCACAGTCCGCTACCTCGCCGTCTCCCTCGGCCCCAAAAACATCCGCGTCAACGCCATCTCCGCCGGCCCCATCAAGACCCTCGCCGCCCGAGGCATAGGCGACTTCACCAAGATCCTCACCGCCGTAGAAGAACGCGCCCCACTCCACCGCAACGTCGACCAGCTCGAAGTAGGCGGTGCCGCCCTCTTCCTCTCAAGCGACCTCGCCAGCGGCATCACCGGCGAGATCACCTACGTAGACTGCGGCTACAACATCACCGGCCTCTAACGCCCAAAACTTCCAACGAACTCAAGATACTCGTGATCGCTGCCGATGAACTCATCACGGTCGGCATCCTGAGGGAAGGCGCAGCCTTAGCTCTTTCCCGTCGTCATCCTGAGCGAAGCGAAGGATCCCTGTATTTGCCTTTGCTTTTGCTTGTTCTCTTCACCGAAAGAACTAAGCCTAACCACAAACCCCTGCTAACACCCAACTGTCAGCAGGGGTTTATTACAGCAACTTTGCTAGCAAACTTAGTAGATACGAAGACAGCATCACCGGTTTATAGTTACAGAGCAAAAACCGTTAATGGCCAACCTTCTGGATGCACGTTCGAACATTCACATTCAAGACAACGTTCGTTGCCTGAATGCAATTTTTCCATCTCGATTGTTGCTTCGGGGAATTGGCGCTGCGGCCCTGTTTCTCTTTGTCGCCTATAAAGTTATTCAGACAGCGCCAAATATCTCGCTGGCAGAACTCGATCAACTCACTGTCGTAGTCGGATTCGTTCTCCTGGTTCCTTCTATTTGGATTTGCTGGATATGGCTGCTCGTCGCTGGTGGTGACCACGAGACACTAACGATTGGTGCCACCGGACTTTCAGTCGAAAGAATCGTATTCGGAAGAGTTTGGAAAACGTGTACATTTCGATTGAAAGACGTAAATAACTTACGTTTCGCACAAACCGGCTTCGGCCCATACGGCTCTGTATTCGGCTTAAGATTCGAACACTTAGGCAAGAAGCATAAAATCTTCAAAGGCATGAAACAAACCGATGCGGATCTCCTCATCGAGCGGCTAAAGTCACTTGGTATCAACTGTAGAAATCGAGATTGAAAAGGAATAATGGAACCACCCGGAACCCTGCTGACACCCAGCTGTCAGCAGGGTTTTACTATGCTCGACCCTGTAATCAATGAGGCGTAGCATGACAACGCTGCAAACTCGCACGCATATTTAAGGCTTTGTTTCCGCCTTTATCGGTTTTGCTGCACTAATCCGTGTTCATCCGCGAAAATCCGCGGTCGAAAGGAACTCCAATGACGATCTCCGAAATCCTCCTCCAGGACTTTGACACCGAGATGAAGGGCACCCGCACCACACTCGAGCGAGTCCCCGAAACCAACCCCGACTTCAAGTGTCACGACAAATCCATGCCAATGGGCCGCCTCGCCGTCCACGTCGCCACCCTTCCCAAGTTCGGCAGCACCATCCTCACCACCGATGTCCTCGATCTTGCCTCCGAAAAATGGCCGGACATGGTCTTCGAATCGCGCAAAAAACTCCTGAGCGACTTCGACACTCTCGCAGCTAAGACCCGCAGTGAGCTCGCCTCCGCGACCGATGAACATCTCAAGAGCCATTGGAAGATGGTCTGGGGCGATAAGCCCATCGCGGATGCCCCACGCTCCGCCCTCTTCCGCTCCATGTTCTTCAACCACCTCATCCACCACCGGGCACAACTGGGTGTCTACCTCCGCCTCAACGACGTCCCCGTCCCACCGCTCTACGGCCCCTCCGCAGACGATTCCATGGGCTTCTAACCAAACGAGCCATCTCAAGGTATGCTGCTGGAACCATGAGAATCTTCCTCAGCAGCCTTGCAATCGGCCTCGCGTCGGCAACCTGTTACGGACAAGCCGCACCGGCGCAAACCATAATCATTCTCCGCGCTGCGCGAATGCTCGACGTCGCCGCCGGAACGATCATCGCACCCGCTGAAATCCGCATCGAAGGCGAGCACATCGCAGCCGTAGGCACCAGCGTCACTCACCCAGCCGGAGCAAAGGTCGTCGACCTCGGCGACACGACGCTGATACCCGGCCTCATCGACGCCCATGTGCATCTCTTCCTGCACCCCGGCGCCGAGGACCTGCAAACGGTCGAAGAGAGCGTTCCCCAGCGCACTCTCGTCGCCGCCGATGCCGCGCGCCTCGACCTGCTCGCAGGCTTCACCGCCGAGCGCGACATGGGCACCGAAGGCGCAGGCTGCGCCGACGTAGCTGTACGCAACGCCATCGACTCCGGCCTCATTCCCGGCCCGCGAATGCGTGTAAGCTGCAACGCCATCGACATCCTCGGCGGCCACGAAGACGCAATCGGCTACAACCCGGCCCAGCACGTTCTATCAAACGCCGACTTCGCCAACTCGGCCCAGCAATTAGTCGAAGTCATCCGCGAGCAGCGCAAAGGCGGAGCCGACTTCACCAAGATCTACGAAACCGGAAAGGACTCGATCCAGGACAGAACCTTCACCACTCCATACCAATACACCGAGGCCGAACTAGCCGCCGCCGTAGCCGAAGCCGCCCGAACCGGAGGAACTCCCACCGCAGGCCGAGGCGTCGCCGTCCACGCCACCGGAGAGCCAGGCACCGGCTACGCCGCAACCGCCGGAGTCGCTTCCATAGACCACGCCTACCAGCTCAACGAAGCCACCATGAAGACCATGCACGACAAACAAATCTACGCAGTTCCGACCTTCGCCATATCCGAGTACTTCGCCGTCCACGCCGAAACACCCGAACGAGCCGCCCAGGAGCGTGCCCAACTGGCCTACCACGCAGCCGAGTTCAAAAAGCAGATGGCCGCTGGCGTCCCCTTCGCTGTCGGCAGCGACGTCGGCCCCTTCCCTCACGGAACGCAAGCTCGCGAACTCGAACTGATGGTCCAATACGGAATGAAACCCGCCGAGGTCCTCCACGCTGACCTCATCAACGGAGCGAAACTCCTCGGCTGGAGCGGACAAATCGGTGAATTAAAACCTGGCTACTACGCCGATATCATCGCCATCCAGGGCAATCCCCTGGAAGACATCACAACTCTTCGCAAAGTCACCTTCGTCATGAAAAACGGAGCGATCATCAAGCAGAAGCAGTAACTACCCAACCTTCTCTGTCAGCTCCGCCCAACGCGCATAGAGCCGATCTGCCTCTTCCTGCGCGGCTTCCATCTCCGCCAAAGCCGCAGTCAGCTTCGCCGCATCCGTCGCAACCGCAGGATCTTCCACCTTCACCCTCGCCGCTTGCAGCTTATCTTCCGCAGTCTCTACCGCAGCCTCAATCCCCGCAAACTCCCGCGCCTCAAGATATGAAAGCTTCTTCTTCCCCGCAGGCGCAGATGGCGAAGTCACTGAAGCAACCGCCTTCCCCGTCATGCCCGGAGCAATCGCCTCTTCCACCGTCACACCGCGCCACTGCTCCCACTGCGAGTAATCCGCAAACGTCTCGGCTCCACCCTTCCCATCAAGCCCAAGAACAATCGTAGACACGCGATCCAACATGTAACGATCATGAGTCACTAATATCAGAGCGCCCGTATACTCCAGCAGACTCTCCTCCAGGATCTCCAACGTAGCGATATCCAGATCGTTTGTAGGCTCATCCAGTAGCAGCAGATCCGCGGGCTCGAGCATCAACTTCGCGATCAGCACCCGCGCACGCTCTCCTCCACTCAGTCTCTCAACCGGCTGATTGAGCTGCTCGCTGGTAAACAGGAACTTCGTAGCATAGCTGGCCACATGCACCACGCGTCCCTGGTACACCACCGAATCCGAGTCAGGCGCAAGCGCACGCCGCAACGTTACACCTTCCTCCAGCTCCCTCGTCTGGCTGAAGTACACAATCCTCAACGAACCGGCCTTCTTCACCTCGCCTGCCGAAGGCTCAAGCTCGCCCGTCAACAGACGCAGCAGCGTAGTCTTCCCACTCCCATTCGGCCCTACGAGTCCGACTCGCATTCCGTTCGCAATCAGGAAGTTCAGCCCCTCAACGATCTTCCGGTCGCCGAGCGTAATGCTCACATCTTCTAACTCAACAAGGCGCTTCGTCTGTCTGTCTGTGGCTGAGAAATCAATACCAGCGCTGGATGTTTGCACTCGCGCATTTACTTCCTTCAGCTGTCCGATCAATTCGTGCGCGTTGTCGATCCTGGCCTTCGCCTTCGTCGCCCTCGCCTTTGGTCCGCGTCGCAGCCACTCTACCTCGGTCTTCACGCGGTTCTTCAGCGCATCCTGCAGCTTGCTCTGCGCCTCCATGTAGGCCTGCTTGCCCTCAATAAACTTCGAGTAGGTCCCCTTTACGCGCAGCAGTCCATCGGCGTAGACGCGGTTCAGCTCGACTATCTCCGTCGCAACATTCTCAAGAAAATAACGATCATGGCTGACCAGAACACAAGCAAAATCACCCTCATTGAGCAGCTCCTCCAGCCATACAATCCCCGCTAAATCCAGGTGGTTTGTGGGTTCATCCAGCAGAAGCACATCCGGGTGCGTCACTACTGCCTCGGCGATCGCGAGGCGTTTGCGCCAGCCTCCACTTAGCTTTGCGGCTTCGGCGTTCAGGTCAGGAAAGCCCGTTCTGCCGGAGGTTTCGCGGAGCCGACCCTCGTGCTCGCCGTCGGCCACCTTCGCCCGTACCAGCGCCGCCTCCAACACTTCGCGGACGGTTGCGCCCGGGGCGAAGTTTGATTCCTGCTGGACGTATCCTACGCGAGCCCGCTTGCGGACGGCGACGTCACCTGAGTCGGCATCTTCCTCACCTGCAAGGACTTTGAGGAGTGTGCTCTTGCCTGCGCCGTTGGGACCGATCAATCCTATGCGGTCGCCATCTGAGACGGTAAATGAGATGTCACGGAACAGGGGCGTCGCGCCAAAGGCTTTGGTCAAACCCTGCGCATTTAGGATTGGTGGCATTCCACCAGTTTACCGCGTCGAGATGGCACTTACGAATGTGCTAGCGACTCAACAATGCTAGGGAATTGATGTTGTAAGACTCCAGCCTGTATTGGCCGTCCAAATATTTCCACGTGATCGTCTCTGTCGCAGTCGCATCACGAGAAAACCTGGTTTCAAATACGGCCCGAATTGTCGTCCCATTTGTGTTCGAATTTACGAAGACGTTCTGCTGTTTCGTCGATACAGGGACTCCAAGTTTCCTGTCGATCCCACTGAACAGCTCTCTGTTCTCCTCTACAGTCGTCTCAGCTTTGTATTGCGGTGTTGTAGTGGAGTAAATGCCGTCCCAGTCTCGCTGTTCCATCTGACCATGCAATATGGCAATCAGCCCAGATGACTGGCGAAACCCTCCCACCAACATATGAGCGAAGAAGGCCATTACCCCTGCCGACATAACGATGCCCAGCGCGACCAAAAGCCAAACACGCTTTTTGTTCGAAACAGGAGGAACACGATCTGGGTACGTATATACGGGAGGCGCGCCAACCATAGGTGGTGGTGGCACAGAAGTGGTCCTGTTGCCAAATTCTTGCTCGTGCTCCATCGAAAACTCCGTTAAATCAGGATAGAGCCGAGTCTATATCAACCTAGTCGAGATCGAACTCACGCAAAGGTCGCTCGCCTAACGGAGTCTCCTTGGCCTTCTTCACTGCCTCGGCAAACTTCTTCGCCAGCACATCATCCTTATTCTTCTGCGCATCCACACTCTGCTGAAAGATCGAATCACGCCGCGCATCGGCTTCCCGCAACGCCTTAGCGGCTTCGCCGAAATCCTCGAACATCTTCTTCTTCGGGGCAGATTTATGCGCAATCACGGCCCGGGTCACCGGGTCCACCGTCAACATCCCGCCGCAATCCGGACACATCACTTCAAACGGCTGATCACTTAGGCCCATGGCGATTTCCCTCAAAGGGTATTGTAAGGCGCATCGCATGGACTCTGAAAGAGGCGCTGCAAGTCGCAGCAGAAAAATCCTGCGGCGCTTCCATAGCTTGACCAGCGAGCCGGAAGCGCCACAGTAATAGTCCGCTCTTAGTGTGAAGCAATTGCAGTGCGGCTGCGCCTCCTGCATATGCTTTTCCGCAAGAGCAGCTTTCCGCGATGAAGGTGAGCCTTCACCGAAGGACAGGATTTTCCTCTCAGCTTTGCGACCTGCTGGATGGAGCAGTCGTTCGCAAGGTAGAGCGCGACAAGGATACGAGTCTCTGTCGGAAGCTCTTCCATGTGCTTGTGTATGAGCTGCAACGCCTCGCGCTGTTGAGCGATCTTTTCCGGATTCTCAACCGTCGAGCTGAAGCTTTGTTCGTAAGTGTGCATGTACTCAGGACTGTCCTCAAAAAAGACCGTTGTTTTCCTTCTCAGTTTTCTGAGTGCGATGAGCGCGCGGTTGGTCACGATTCTTGAGAACCACGTCTTCATGGACGAGTCGCCGCGGAACCGTCCCATCGCCATCCAGGCGGCACAGAAGGAGGTATGGACTACGTCTTCCGCATCTGCCCGGTCACGCAGAATCGACGCGGCGATTCTCAGAAAATGATTTTTTTCGGTGGTAACGAGATCTGTCAGCTCGTTCCGGCGCAGTTGCAAGGTAAGGCCTGCATCTTCGCGCAAGGGGGAAGATGGAAGATAGACCGTGTGGGTTTCAACCTGGGTAAGCATTTAAGTCTCCTGGCATTGGTGCCGTTCACGCTCAGAAATGAAGCCGCGTCACGCTGGGTGCGCGACAGGGACGCCGTTAGGCGCTAAGCGAAGATGGAGACTGGTGGGGGACGGAAGAGAAGCTGCGGGGACCATAGACTTGGGCAAACGAAGCGGCGGATTGCCGGATACAGACGCCATGCCCTGACGAGCCTAAAGGAAAAGAGATTCGCCAGCAGTGTAAGAAGGATGAAAGCGAGGGTGGGCGAGGGTGCAGGGCGCTCGTTTCGAGTAGCCGCAGTGAGGCTGCTGTGAGCGCCAATGGCTCTACTGGCAGACCGTATGGGGGCATGCGAGCCCTTGGAAAGCCTGCACGCAATACTGCACGGGAAGATACCCAGGAAGAGAAGGACTGAGACCAAGATCCAATGAAGTCGTCGATTTGTTGGGACGGAGTTCACTTAGGCCCTCAACAGCTTGCTACGCGGTGGCGTTACTTTGAAGCCCACCGCAGCCGCGTGTTTTCCTGATTAAAGATAGCATCGCTATGGTTTAGACGTACCTCAACGCAACCCGCATCGGATGCTGAAGAAGTCTGGTTGGAGGCAATTGAAGAGATTGTGGTTCCTCATAAAAGTGAAATTGGAATCCCATAAGATGAAACTGGTACCCCATAAAGTGAAACTCGGCAAAGTCCTCAAGTGGTCTCTGCTATTACTTGAATGTGCTTCAACCTGGATGAGTGCATTGGTGATTTATCGCTCATCGAGAAAATAAAATTGCTCAGGAGAACGGCGTTTCTCAGGAGCAACCTTTGATGCAGGATCAGATCATCGGGTTAGAAGGTACGGTGGAGCAAGAGCTATTACGAAACAGATGCAAAGTGACGATCTGTAAGATAATGGCTCATCGCACTCCGCAGGATATCCCCGCACCATGTCTAGCCTCACGCGTCGCTCTATCCTCCGCACCGCAGCCCTGGGTACCACCGCCGCCGCACTCGATCTCCTCCCGGGCCACCGCCTTCTCGCGCAATACACGCCGTCAAACCCTTCGTCTCGCTTGCGTCCTTCGCCTTCTACTCAGACTGTGCCATCCTCGCCCTTGCCAAAAGACGCCATGAAAAAACTTCTGCTCACATCCTCCGGTATCAGCAACACTAAAATTCAAAATGCTCTGGTCGACCTGCTAGGCAAACCCATCGCCGAGTCCAATGCACTCTTCATACCCACAGCGATGTACGCCTTCCCGCGCCATGCTGCGATGGCTTGGCAAGCATTCTCCGGAAAAGCCAAGACCCCCTTGTGCGAGCTGGGCTGGAAGTCTCTGGGGGTGCTGGAGCTCACCTCGTTGCCCAGTATCGCTTGGAAGGATTGGGCGCCGATGGTCCAGGAGGCGGACGCCCTGCTGGTTTGGGGCGGCGATCCTGTCTTCCTTTCCCGGTGGATGAAGCAGTCCGGCTTGACCGGCCTCTTGTCGTCGCTGCGGAGCAAGCCAGTCTACGTGGGAGTGAGCGCCGGGAGTATGGCGGTATCGACCACTTTCGCAGAGACCTATTCGGATATGCCTAGTGGCATCCATGAAGCGCTTATGGCGGAGGAGATCATGTTCTCCACCCCGCAGGGCGAAATCAAAAGGACCCTGGTTACGGCTCAAGGCGCGGGATTGATTGACTTTGCGTTGATCCCGCACCTCGATAACGAGAACCACCCGGACGCTTCTCTAGGTAACGCTGAAAAATGGGCGGCGAAGCTCCCAGTCCCGGTGTATGCGATTGACGACCAGACCGCCATCAAGGTGATCGGCGGCAATGTCGAAGTGGTCTCCGAGGGGCACTGGAAGCGATTTACTCCGGTCGAGTGACAAGCTCGATAGAAGCAAGAAGTTTGACCGTTCTCCGATGAGTGGGTGTGGTCGTTACTGTCAATCCTGATAAGTCGGCTTGTGTTTACTAATCTTCGGATCAACTGTCGAGAACAGGGCAATGCACTCATCGAAGGGCGAAGGCAATTTTGCCTTACGGAAGAATCCACAGAGATTAGGCAGTCTTTTCAGCGTGCTATTAGAGCCGGACGACGACATGGCCGGGACACTGATTCGCCGCCACGCCCACCAGCCGCTCCACCAGACCCTCGCCGTACCGCGCCAGAAACCAGACCCCAGCCAGAACGCGTTCCTGCGGGTGACCGTCCGGAAACACATTGAGCGTGATCGCCTCGGCATGCTTGCGCAGGCTCGATTCCTTCTGCAGCTCATAGGTTGCAGCCATACGCCGCAGACGATTCATCTGGTACAGCATCTTCGAGCCCGAGCTTTCGGCAGAGGTCCCAAGGCTATCGTCCATTCCACGCAGATACTCCGTCAACGCTTCCAGCTCCGTCTCCAGAGCGTTCCCTGCGGCGGCCAGCTTCTTCTTCAACGGAATGGGCATCGCCCGTGCACCCAGGCGCTGCGCCAGCTCATCGGCCGTCGTCATCGCGTCGGGAAGCTGAACTTCATCTTTGTTCATGATGGTCGCAATTGCCGGTTCAATCAGCGTTGCGCTCAGCCTTGGGAGAACGGGTGTAATTCGTCCCAGAATTCGCTTGTACAGCACTGCACTCTGCGCGAAGTAGGCAATCTCCGCCGGGCCGCCGACGTATGCCGTCGTAGGCAACAGGGTGTCCTGAAACACGGGCCGCAGCAGCGCATTTGGGCTTAGCCGCTCAGGAGTATTTTCGAGAATCGCGATCAGATCCTCGGAGGAGAAGACATGCCCGCCGGCCCTCCACTGTCCTTCCGTGGGTCGACGCAGAGCGATCCGTTCTCCGGTCTCCTGATCGAGGAGGAATAACAGCGAAGCGCCCTCCAGCACAGTTACCTGCGCGTGGTAGCCGGCCTTTACCAACTCCTCGCTCCGAGCCATCAACTCCGTCTGCAACTCATCGGCGTGTTCGATTGCGTACCGCAGCGTCTTTGCGCCCAGCGCATGAAACTCGCGCGTCGATGCGTCGATCACGATCAATCCCTGATCGGAAAATATCTTTGCGATCAACTGTCCAAAAGCACTCGCCAGAGTTGGCTTGCGATCTCCCTTTGGCAGATAACACTCCCGGAGCCAATCGGTCACCGGAGCATAGGCAAGCAGCTCGCTCGCGTGGTCCAACACCTTTTCTATCGCCGGCCCCGGAACGACACCACCCACAGGCACTGGATGCGGAACGTGCAGACCAGCCTTCAGTGTCTCCACTGCAGTTTTGCTGAGCAGGGCGACCTGATCAACCTCGGCCAGGTCGTGATCCTCGGTAGCCATCCAGAAGATGGGCACATGTTCGACACCTGTCGCCTTGGTCGCTTCCTTCGCCCGCGCCACCGCTGTCGCGGCTTTCAGAATCGTCAGCAAAGGGCCGCCAAACAGGACCACCTGTTGCCCCGTCACCACCGCCCGGGCACCTGTCCGGAGCTTCTCAATATTTTCAAGCGCCGCTGCACCCGCGCCAAACTCTACATTCTGCCGATGCAACTCATCGGCCAGGCGTGCCGGCTCCGCGCTCTGTGCGCTTCCCGCCCGCAGCCACTTCCCCGCAAAAGGCTCCGACCCGTACCAACAGCGAATCGCCGCATCGGCGGGCTTATCGCCCATCGTCAGGTAATCGCGATAAATCTGCGATACGTGCGGCAACACCGTGATCGGGAAACATTCAACACTCATCGCAGCCACTATCCTCGTTCCAATCAGTCCTGCACGGCGACCTGCCCTTCAAATCCGCAAGCCTCCTCCCTATAACTTTACCGTGCACTCCGTTGGATGCCACCCGCATCCCCCTAGATGCAGGATGATACCGTAGCTTTATGGCCGCCCCAACAAAGAAAACCAGCACGCCCAAGCCACAGCCCTCTACAAACAAGAAAAAGTCGCCCGCCAGCGCAAAACTTATCTCTTCCAAACTCTCGTACAAGGGCAAGGTCTTCTCTGTCTTTACCGATAAGGTCCTTGAGCCCAGCGGCCACACCAACGTCCGCGATGTCATCCGGCACAACGGCTCAGTCGTCGTCCTCGCCGTCGATGAATCCAAAAATCCGAAAGATCCTGACATTATCTTCGAGCGCCAGTACCGCCACGCCGCCGGCCAGTTCCTGATCGAGCTTCCCGCCGGGCGCGTCGAGCCGGGAGAATCCACCCTGGCTGCCGCCAAGCGCGAGATGATCGAAGAGACCGGCTACCGGGCAAAACGCTGGACCCTGCTGACCAAATACTTCGCGAGCCCCGGTTTCCTCGGCGAATGGATGCAAATCTACCTCGCCCGCGACATCCGCGAAGGCGTCTCCCAGCCGGAGAGCGACGAGAACATCGAGGTCTTCCGCATGCCACTCTCGGAAGCGCTCGCCCATGTAACCGCTAACAAGATCCACGATGGCAAGACTCTGATCGGCCTCATGCTCTACGACTCGGCCCGTCGCTCGGGACGTCTCTAGAATCTGTCAATTTTGCGCTAATTTCGCGGACCTTTTTCGCAATATTGAGGCTCGCCCGAGAAGTTTGGGCGGGCTTCTTTACTCCATCGTGCGCCACAAAATAGAGACAGTCTCGCGAAACCTGAAACGCTATGGTTGCCTTTTTCCACATGTCCCGGAAAGAAAGTAAACCAGAGAAAACTCCAGCCGCATCTTTTGCGTCACAAGGGTTATGCGGCCATCGACTGTGATGCAGTTCGATGGTGCGAAAGGAACTACAGGGAGTCAGACTTGGCACAATACAAGGGAACAGTTAAATGGTTCAACAACGCAAAAGGGTACGGATTCCTCGGACGTGATGGCGGCGCCGATGTCTTCGTTCATTACAGCTCCATTCAGCGCGAAGGATATAAGAGCCTCAAAGAAGGTGACGAGGTCGAGTTCGATATCATCCAGGGGACCAAAGGCCCCCAGGCTGATCAGGTAGCCCGTCTTAGAGAAGCAGCCAATTAAGATCTGCACTCTAAAGCGCTGGCTCGCTGGCGCTTGCATGAATTTTTCTGCCCGATGTTTGCGCACTACATGAAACGCAAACGACGGGATTGTTGCATACTGGCTCAGTAGCCGTAGACCCTACTGGCATCGGCTCTGGCTCTCCCATGGATAACATCACGATCGCACGTTTGCTGGATGAAACCGCCGCTCTCCTTGAGATCGACGCGGCCGACCCATTTCGCATTCGTTCGTATCGTCGCGCCGCCGAGGCCGTCGAACAGCAAACGACGCAGCTGGTGACGCTGACCACGCCTGACGCCGATCCAAAGGCGCTGCTTGCGATTGCGGGAATCGGCAAAGGTATGGCGGCCAACATCGTCGCGCTCGTCTCCACGGGTTCCATGCCTCTCCGTGACGAGCTGCTGCAAAAATATAAGCCCACCATGCTCGAGCTTCTGCGTCTCCCAGGCATGGGGCCCAAGACGGTGGCACTCCTCTGGTCTTCCCTTCAGATTGCTGATATCGATGCTCTAGAAGCCGCCGCGAAAGCAGGCGATCTCAACAAGCTTCCGCGGATGGGCGAAAAATTCACCACGAAGCTCATCAAAGGCATTGAAGACTACCGCCGCAACTCCAGCCGCTTCCGCGTCGATCAGGCCCGCGAACAGGCGGATCGTATCTCCGCCCTGATCCGCGAGTTTCCCGGCATCGACGAGATCACTCCCGCCGGCTCTCTGCGTCGAGGGCGTGAGAGTGTAGGCGATCTCGACCTGCTCGTTACTGGTCCCGCCTGCGAGCCGGATGTGGTTTCGGCTGCCGTCGATCATGTAGCCTCGCTGCCGCTGATCGACAAGCTGCTCGCCAAGGGACAGAACAAGGTCTCGTTTACCCTGCGCAGCAATCTTCAGGTCGATGTGCGGCTGCTTCCGCGAGCAAGCTATGGAGCTGCACTGCAATACTTCACCGGCTCGAAGATGCATAACGTCGCTTTGCGTCAGCGGGCCATCAAACGCGGCCTTACGCTCAACGAGTATGCGCTGGCGCGTCTGGAAGACAACACCATCGTCGCCGCAGCTACGGAAGAGGCCATCTATCGCGCGCTCGACCTCGACTACATTCCGCCCGAGCTTCGTGAAAACTCCGGCGAGCTTGAGGCCGCTGCCAATCACACACTGCCGCAGCTCATCACCATCACCGATATCCACGGCGATCTCCATATGCACACAACGGAGACTGACGGCGTGAATACGATTCGCGAGATGGCCGAAGCCGCCCTTGCTCGCGGCCTGAAGTACATCGCCATCACCGACCACAGCAAAAATCTCGCCATGACCAACGGCATGGACGACGCCCGGGCGCTTGCTCACATTCAGCGCATCCGCCAGGTCGACTCCGAGATGGGCGGGCGTATTCGCGTGCTGCCCGGCATTGAGGTCGATATTCTCGCTGAAGGAGAGCTTGATCTGGATGACTCTACGCTGGCTCAGATGGATATCGTTGTGGCCAGCGTTCACTCGCGTTTCGATCAGCCGATCGAGCAGATGACGGACCGCATCCTACGGGCACTCGAAAACCCGCATACGCGCATCCTGGGCCATCCGACAGGCCGCAAGGTCCTCAAGCGCGATCCCTATGCTCTGCACATCGACACCATCCTGAAACGCGCCGCCGAGCTGGGAGTAGCGGTCGAACACAACGCCAGCCCTGCACGCGCGGACCTCAACGATCTGCACCTGCGTCTCGCCAAACAACACGGCTGCAAGATCACGGTCAACACCGACGCCCACTCCACCGACGAGCTGGATCAAATTCGCTACGGAATTACTCAACTCCGTCGCGCCTGGCTGACCAAGGAAGATCTGATCAACACTCAGCCCACCGCAGAAGCCCTGCTGAGTCAACTGCGACCCAAGCCCTGAAATCCGCATCTCTGGAATGCCTCTTACGCGGCCTTCACTGCAAAGGGTAGTATTGGTGCGCAGTTCGAAACATATCCAGGGAGACCTCAAGCAAGATGAACGTTGGCAGGGTGTTGGGCTGTTGTGCAGCAATACTGTTCCTATCGAGTACGATAACTTTCGCAGCAGACAAGAATAAAACTGATGTCAAAGTCGAGTCCGGGATGCTTCGCGGCATCTCAGACGCGGGAGTCGTCGCGTACAAAGGCATTCCCTACGCGGCTCCCCCAACTGGAAACCTGCGCTGGAAGGCACCTCAGCCTGCAGCGCATTGGAGTGGTATCCGCACTGCCAGCCAGTTTGGCCATGACTGCATGCAGCTTCCCTTCCCCAGCGATGCCGCTCCCCTGGGCACCAAACCCGATGAAGACTGCCTCGTAATGAATGTGTGGGCCCCGGAGGCGCGCGCGTCATCCAAGCTGCCGGTCATGGTCTGGATCTATGGCGGCGGATACGTCAACGGAGGCAGCTCTCCCGCCGTCTACGACGGATCGCAATTCGCAAAGCAGGGCGTCATCTTCGTCAGCTTCAACTACAGGCTTGGCCGTTTCGGCTTCTTCGCCCATCCCGCTTTGACGGCCGAAGCCGGGTCCGCTCCGCTCGGCAACTATGCCTTCCTGGACCAGATTGCGGCTCTCAAGTGGGTTCAGCACAACATCGCTGCCTTTGGAGGCGACCCCGGCAAAGTGACTCTCTTCGGTGAATCCGCGGGCGGTGGCTCAGTCCTCACGATGATGACCTCGCCCCTCTCACGCGGCCTCTTCCAGCAGGCCATCATTGAGTCGGGCGGGGGACGCGACGGCCTAGGCGGTATGCCCCATCTGAGCGAGACCGCCAACGGCAGGCCCTCCGCCGAGTCCTCCGGTCTGGCCTTCGCGCAGTCCAAGGGCATCGCAGGCACCGACGCTGCCGCGCTTGACGCCCTCCGCAAGCTTCCTGCCGATGCAATCGTCAACGGCCTCAACATGGCAAGCATGTTTCAAGCCGCCAAAACCTACTCCGGCCCCATGATTGACGGCAAGATCGTCCTTGAAACTCCTCAGAGCGCCTTCCTGGCCGGCCATCAGATGAAGATTCCCGTCATGATCGGGGCAAACAGCCGGGATATCGGTTTCTCCTTTGCCAAAACCATGCAGGAGGTCGTCGCTCCCTTCGGAGCCAATCAGGACCTCGCACTCGCGGCATATAACCCTGACTATTCCGCCGACCCCAGGGTCGTGGGAACACGTGTGGCGGCAGACCGCATGATGATCGAACCTGCCCGCTTTATCGCGCAGGAAGTTGCCGCCTCCGGACAGCCCGCTTACCACTACCGTTTCTCCTACGTCGCAGTCTCGATGCGCAAGCAGTGGGACGGCGCTCCCCACGCAACCGAGATCCCGTTCGTCTTCGACACGGTGAAGGCCCGCTACGAAGCAACGTTGGATCCGACCGACGAAGCGATCGCTGGCACCACCAACTCCTATTGGGTCTCGTTCGCCAAAACCGGCGATCCCAACGGAAACGGCCGTCCCCACTGGTCACCCTACACACCCCAATCGGATATCATCCTGGACTTCGCCAATACAGGCGCCGTCGCAGCACCCGACCCCTGGAAGGTACGTCTCGACCTGACCGAAAAACTGGCTACCGCGCAGCCATAAACCCGCAGGGCGCTTCGAACGGACGAGCAAGAGTGAGTACCAGCTCTTGTTCGAAGCGCCCTCTGGTTAAATTCATCGGTACCAAGCCCACATCCAAGACACCCTCTGTCTCTTCGCCTCAGTTAACCCGCAGCAAACCCGCCACCGAAATATCCTCATCCACATCCGGCCAGTGAATTCCCTGCCCTCGCCCGATAAACCGCCAGTGGCCCCGTTGCTCAGGGGTGGCGTCACGCAATCTCGGAAACCACTCGAGCGGTACGGCCAACTCCCTCCCGTCCGCCAAAGTCACGCGTAGTAACTCGGCGTCGACGATCACCCCCACCGCTGTAGCGTCCAGCTCAATTGCCGAAGTGCTCATGCCACGCCTCCACAAATTTATCGCGATGCTCGATCACAAGCGCCCTTAGCTGAGTGAGTTCATGAGAACGAAAACCGTGACTGGATGCCAACTGCACGGGCTCCAGCCAATATTTTGCCACTTTTTCACCATTCTCAACATGGATATGCAGTGGCTCATTGTTCTCATTGCTATAGAAGAAGAACCGGAAAGGCCCGATCCGCAAAACTGTCGGCATCTCGACAGCGTACTCCCTTCAGCTCCGCGAAACCAAAATTCTTACTTTCTCGCTGTGCCATGCTCAACCACGGTCTCACCCAAACCACATCCCCCGGCAAACCCTGTATCCTAGAAACGTGGCTCACTCCGCGACAACCGATCACGTTCTTGCCTCCGCGAAGGCCACGCCAACGCTGATCGCCGACTACGCTACGCTCTTCAAGCTTCGCGTCACCCTGATGATCATTATCACTGCCGGAGCCGGTTTTTACCTAGGCAGCCTTCGCAGCGGAATCAGCCCCTTTCACGCCGGCCTCCTTCAAGCGCTCGCCGGGATCGCGGTTGTCACCTGCGGCTCCAGCGCGTTAAATCAAGCACTTGAGCGCCGCACCGACGCAAACATGCGTCGCACAGCGAACCGTCCCATGGCCGCCGGACGCATCTCGCTCACTCACGGCCTTCTGCTCGGCTTTGCAGCCATTTTTCTAGGCTCTCTCTACCTCGCCTACACGACTAACCTCATCACGGGAACCCTGACCCTCCTTACCGCGGTCGGTTACGTCGGCATCTATACCCCGCTCAAAAGAATCACCCCCATCAACACCTTCATCGGAGCCTTCCCCGGAGCGCTGCCCCCGCTCATCGGCTGGACCGCTGCCCGTGGGGTAATCGAGTGGCCCGCCGTCGCCCTCTTCGCCATTCTCTTCGTCTGGCAGTTCCCTCACTTCATGGCTATCGGCTGGATGTACCGCGACGACTACGCCGCCGCCGGCATCCGCCTCACCCCCACGCAGGAGCCCGCAAAAGACGCCGCCCGAAGCACCGTCATCCAGGCGCTCTTCTACGCCGTTCTCATGATTCCGGCCAGTCTTTGGCCCGTGGCTCTCGGCACCGCCGGATACTTCTACGCCGTGGCAGCAAGCATTCTCGGCCTCGGCTACCTCTGGTACACCATTCGCTTCGCCCGCATCCTCCGCTCCCCGCTCGAACCCGCCGCGCGAACCTACGCCCGCGATCTCCTCAAAGCCTCCGTCATCTATCTCCCTCTTCTCTTAGCCGCCATGATGCTCGACGCCAAAGGACGCCTGCTCTTCTAAATGACCTCCACGCAAGCCGCACGCCCCAACGAACTCCGCACGCCCCCTAGCATCATCGCGACCATCATCGTCGTCAGCGCCCTTGCCAGCGCACTTATCTGCTGGCTCGTCTACTTCCACACCCCGACCGACGTCGCCGGAACCCAGCTCCGCTCGCTCCCGCTGCTCAACGCCGTCCTCAATGCCTTCTCGACCGTGGCGCTGCTCTTCGGCTACCGCTTCATCCGCGCACGAAAAATCCCATTGCATCGCGCGGCCATGTTTACGGCTTTCTTCTTCTCTTCCATCTTTCTCGTCTCCTACCTGGTGAACTTCACCCTCCACGGCGAAACCCACTTCAACCGCGTGAGTCCATGGTGGCCCTTCTACTGGAAGCTTCTCCTCTCGCACGTTCTTCTTTCGATCCTTGCGCTCCCACTGATTCTGATTACGTTCTTTCTCTCGCTCACCGGCCGCTTCCCCACTCACAAGAAGCTGGCCCGCTACACCTTTCCCATCTGGCTCTACGTCTCCATCACTGGAGTCATCGTCTACCTCATGCAGTCCCTGATTCACTAGATCCCGACCCGTACTTATGCAGCCAGACACAAGAAAACTCCTCCGCACCGGCCTGACGATCTTTGGCGTCGGAGTCCTCGCCTCTGTCGCGACTCTCACCATCTTCGGAGGAGTGGGACGCCAGGGCCCCCACACCAACTCCGGCTGGCTCTCCCTGATGCTGGCGCTGGGCTGCCTTCCCACCGGCTTCCTCACCCTTATCCTCGCCGCGATGAAGCTCTTCGGCGACCGCGGCCGTTAGGCACTCTCTGCTATCCTTTGCATCACTCGGAGGAATCGCGTGCGCCAATTTGTCATCCCCTTGACTCTGCTACTTTGTTCGACCGCCTTCGCACAAACTCCTCCGCCCCTTCCCCAACTCTCTCCACAATCCGCCTACGAACAAGCCACTCGTCCACTCGAGATCACCCGCCGCTCCATCGAAAACTGGTCCGAGTCCGAAACAGCAGCCTTCGCCGTCGCTATCCACCAGGCCAAGGAACAGTGCTCCGCACGCACACCGGGCCAGTACACCGGCGAAGACCTCATCGCCTACGCCCGGCTCTGCGCGCTCGGTCAACAATGGCCCACCGTGCAGGACGCAGTGACCCTTTATCTCCACGCTCAGCGCACCGCAAAGCCCCCGAAAACTATCGCTGACTTTCCCGGTTTGTCCCAGGCCTATGCCTACCTGATTGACTCCAGCCTGCATCTCAACGATCCTACCGTCGCACTCGTCACGGCTCTGGAGATGCTGGAGACCGTCCCCTACACCGACCTCACCTCGCAGGCGACGAATGAGACCATCCGGTATCTACAACTCATTCAAACCCCCGATGCGCTTCGTCTCCTCGCAAAACGTCAGGCCGTGCTTCTCCCACTGCTCCGCGCTTCCGTAACCGCCAATCCAGCATCGCAGCAATCGCTTCCCATACACTCTCTCTACGCCGACGGCATCGCTCTCGCCGCTCTGCAACAGTTTGCTAACCAGCCCGAAGCCGCCGCAGCCACCATCACCCAGCTTGAGGCCGCGCTCCCATCCAATCTCTCCCCCGACGACTCCATCCTGATCGCCGAATCCCGCCGTCAATACGCTCTTCTGGGAACGCCCCTACCGGACCTTGCTCCTTCTGCCTATCTTCTTCGCGAACCTGTCACCTTTGTACCGCGTGACAATGCCAACTTTGGAGCAGCCTCAGCGTTTCTCCTCTTTCCCGACTGGTGCGCCCAATGCGTCCGGATGGGGCCGCAGTTCACGACGGCGCTCTACCGTATCGGTCAGTACGACGTCCGCTTCTACGCTCTTCTTGCCCAAGCCACCCCACTTCCCCCGACAGCGCCAGCACCTGCCAAACCTAAGCCCACCGCTACCAAAGCGAACCGCTTTCTTCCTTCGTCCGCTGCTTCAGCCGCCTCCCCCGACCCATCTCAGGCCCTGCCAAAGGCTCCAGCTGAACTCCTCCGCGGCACGCCAACCCTCATTGTCTCCAACGACATCCTCACGCGCTTCGCCGTCACCGACATTCCTGTCCTTATCGTCACCGACCACAAGAGAATCATCCGCTTCCTCCAGCCAGCTACGGAAAGCGTCCTCACCTCTGGTGGCCTCGCCGATCAGGTCATTACTCGGGTCATTGAGCAGTGGCCCGCGCCCTCCACCAAATAACCCCGCATCCCCACAGGCCCCATTCTGCTATCCTCAACCTTCATAACCTGCAACGAACCGGAGCATCCGCATGGCAAAAAGTGTCAACAAAGTCATTCTCCTCGGCAACGTCGGAAAAGATCCTGAAATTCGCGCCACCCAGGGCGGTATGACGGTCGCCAACTTCTCGATTGCCACGACCGACCGAATCAAGGGCCAGGATGGCCAGTTCACAGACAAGACGGAGTGGCACAACCTCGTCGCCTTCCAGCGCACCGCCGAAATCGTCCGTGACTATGTAAAGAAGGGCAACAAGCTGTATGTTGAGGGTCGTCTCCAGACCTCATCCTGGGACGACAAAACCACTGGCCAGAAGAAGTACAAGACCGAGATCATCGTCAGCGACCTCTCACTTCTTTCAGGCCGCGGAGAAGGCGAAGGCGGTAGCACCGGCGGCTACTCCCGCTCCAACACCGCCAGCTTCGACCAGCGCACTCCCGCCAGCCAGCCCGACTACGCCGACACCGGCATCACCGACGACGACATTCCCTTCTAACGTCTGCGATGAGCCCCTGATCTCTCCGGGGCTCATCCGTCTGCACCTACTACGCAGGCTGCAGCCAACCGCTGGGCGTGGAGTGCGATATCTCCAGTTCTTCCTCAGTCATGTCAACAGCAACATCCGCGAACAACGGCGTGCTTAGATAGCGCTCCCCCGTATCGGGCAACATACACAGAATCGTCGATCCCGCCGGAGCCTCGTTTGCCACACGCAACGCCGCTGCAAAGGTCGCGCCCGAAGTAATGCCCACAAAAATTCCCTCCTTGCGGGCAAGCTCCTTGCTCAATCGCATCGCCTCAGCATTTTCGATCCGCAAAATCTGATCGATGACCTTCATGTCCACAGCGTCCCCCGTCAGCTTCGGGATAAAGTCCGGGCTCCAGCCCTGCAACGGATGTGGCTTCCACGCCGGATGCCCCGCCGCCGCCGATCCATCCGCGTTCCGCTGCTGCTCGATGCCGCTCGAGAGCATCGGTGCATCGTCCGGTTCGCACACGACGATCTTCGTCTCCGGCCGCTCCTTTGCAAGCACTCGCGACACCCCCTTCAAAGTGCCTCCAGTGCCAAACCCCGTCACCCAGTAGTCCAACCGCTCGCCCTTGAAGTCGTCAATAATCTCCCTCGCAGTTGTTCGTGAGTGCATGTCCGCGTTCGCTTCATTCGTAAACTGGCGGGTCAAAAACCACCCATGCGTCTCGGCCAGCTCCACCGCCTTGGCCACCATACCCACGCCTCTGCCTGCTGCAGGAGTGATCACAACCTTCGCCCCGAGAAAGCGCATCAGCTTGCGTCGCTCCACGCTGAAGGTCTCCGCCATCGTAACGACAAGCGGATATCCCTTCTGGGCACAGACCATCGCCAGCCCAATCCCTGTATTGCCGCTGGTTGCCTCGACTACAGTCTGACCCGGCTTCAGTTGTCCTTTCTTCTCTGCATCTTCAATCACACCCAGCGCCAGGCGGTCCTTGACCGAACCAAGAGGATTGAACGCTTCGACTTTGACATACAGGTTTACATGCGACGGAGCCAGCTTGTTGATCCTGACCACGGGAGTTCTTCCGACTGTCTCAAGAATGTTGCCGTATCTCTGTCCCACTGATTCCTCCTGCGGATTTGTGCACCGGTTCGTTCCATACAAACTACGCTTTTTCAGAGCGACTTAGAGTTAATCGCAGTATCGGCATCCTTTTCAAGCGAATGCTTCGAAAAAACAACCCGCCATCGCGAATTTGGCAAACATCTAACTTTCCGCTGACAATCTCCTGACAACTCCCGCCGCGACTCTCGCTATCTTTCAATCAGTCCGGAAGAATCGGACGATCCGTCAGCTAACCGGCACCCACGGATCATCACCTCATTTTTCCGACCAGCAAACAAAGTTTGCATTTACGACTCGGCTGGCCGCCCCTGACCGGGCGGCCTTTTTTTGTAACGGCCCCCAAGCCAATGGTTATTCCGCCGGAAGCGCGTCTCTTCCCAAATCCCTTACACTAACCACATGATCGACGAAGCAACCTTCCGCCGCGAATCCGACCGTGCCCTCGAATCCCTCAAGCAATCTCTCATCACCGCCGAAGAAAGCGACGGCACCTTCGAGTACGAAGACAACAACGGCGTCATGAACATCATCTTCGAAGACGGCTCCAGCAAGTTCGTCGTCACGCCAAACACGCCCATCCGCCAGATCTGGATCTCAGCCCAGGCCACCAGCTACAAGCTCGACTGGTCCGACACGGCGCAGACCTTCACGCTTCCAAAGACCGGAGAAGAACTCAAGCCCCTCGTCCAGCGCCTTCTCCGCGAACAGCTCAACGACCCAACCGTTACTCTCCCCTGAGCGCTCACAAGTCGGCGTCGTCCCAAAATCGAACCCAGCCATCGGTCGTACCACAGGCATCACCCATCCGTGGCATGATCAACTCTCTTCAATCGAGTACGATACAGGTTCCGACTATGCCGCCAACGCTCTCCGTAGCCATCATCACTCTCAACGAAGAAGCCAACCTCGCCCGCACTCTGGCCAGCGTGCAATTTGCCGACGAGATCGTCATCGTCGACTCCGGCTCTACCGATCGCACACTCGAGATCGCCCGCTCCTTCGACGCGAAGATCATCTCTTCTCCGTGGCAGGGCTTTGCCGGGCAAAAAAATCTCGCCATCGAAAGCTGCTCCGGTACATGGATCCTCTCGCTCGACGCCGACGAAGAGCTCACCCCCGACCTCCAGACCGAGATCCGCGCTCTCCTGCGCGGCACCCCCTCCGCCGACGCTTATCTTCTCCGCCGCCGCAATCTCTTTCTCAATCGCTGGATTCGCCACGGCGGATACTACCCCGACCCCAAGCTGCGCCTCTTCCGCCGCCACTCCGCCAACTTCGCCCCATCGGCCCGCTTCACCGACCGACCCGTCCACGAGACCATCGCCTTCGAAGGCACGCTCGAGACCCTCAACTCCGACCTCATCCACCACGCCTATCCCACCATCGAGAGCTACATCGAGCACATGGATCGCTACAGCACCCTCGGTGCTCAGATCATCATCTCGAAAGGCAAGACCAGCCGCTCCATCGTTGGCTTCTTCTACAACGTCTTCCTCGTCCCGGCCTTCACCCTGCTCTACAACTACATCTTCCGCCTCGGCTTCCTCGATGGCCGCGAGGGCTTCCTGCTCCACCTCTACCACTCCTCCTACACCAGCTGGAAGTACGCCAAGGCCTGGCAAACAACCCGCAAGCCATAGCCATATCGGCATAGAGCCACTGCCATTGCTTTTTGCCTTTGTTGTTGCTGTTGCTTCTCTTGCTTGTCATCCCCAAAGGGGATCTGCTGTTGTTTCTTTCCTCTCATCCCATTCCACCGTGCTAAAACAGAAACCATGACCTCACGTCTGTCTCTGTCCCTGTTGCTGCTCTCGGCCACGCTCTCCGCACAGACCATCGCCAGCAAAACCGCCGGCATGAAGCACCTTGACGGCTTCCTCCCTCTCAACTGGGACGCCAAAGCGGGCAAGCTCTACCTTGAGATTCCGCATCTCGATACCGACCTCCTCTACTCTCACTCGCTCCCCTACGGCACCGGCTCCAATGACCTCAGCCTCGACCGCGGCCAGATCTCCGAAGGCCAGATAGTCCGCTTCGAGCGCACCGGCCCCAAGGTTCTCCTCGTCCAGCCCAACCAAGCTTTCCGGTCCACCTCCACCGACCCAGCCGAACAGCTCTCCGTTCGCCAGTCCTTCCCGGAGTCAGTCCTCTTCGGCTTCAAGGTTGAAGCTGAAGACCCCAGCGGCGCGGTCCTCGTCGACGCCACCGACTTCTACCTCCGCGACGCCCACGGCGTAGCCGAACACCTCACCGAACGCAAGCAAGGCACCTTCAAGCTCGACCCCACCCGCTCAACCATCGCCCCCGACGCCACCCGAGCCTTCCCCCGTAACACCGAGGTCGAGGCCATCCTCACTTTCACCACCGACGACCCATCCAAGGGCGAGTTCGTCATCAACGTTACCCCGGATCCCCACGCCCTCACCATCCGCGAGCGCCAGTCCTTCATCGAACTCCCCGGCCCCGGCTTCACACCGCGCCGCTTCGACCCTCGCGCCGGCTACTTCCTCAGCTCATGGCGCGACTACACCGCCCCGCTAGGCTCGCCCCTCGATCAGCAGTTCATCACCCGCCACCGCCTCATCAAGAAAGACCCCGCCTGCAAAACCAACTGCGAGCCCGTAGCCCCCATCCAGTACTACGTCGATCGCGGAGCCCCCGAACCCATCCGAACCGCCCTGCTCGAAGGCGCACGCTGGTGGGATCAGGCCTTCCAGTCCGCAGGCTGGGCTAAAGGCACCTTCCGCGTCGACCTCCTCCCCGCCGACGCCGACCCCATGGACGTCCGCTACAACATCATCCAGTGGGTCCACCGCTACACTCGCGGCTGGAGCTACGGCGCCGAGATCGCCGACCCGCGCACCGGCGAGATCATCAAGGGCAACGTAACCCTAGGCTCCCTGCGCGGCCGCCAGGACTACCTCATCGCCGAAGCCCTCCTCGCCCCTTATAGTTCCGCCACAAACCCGGGTGCCCCATCTTCGCCGCCGCACCTGGCGGCTAAGGTGGGGTCTTCCAACGACCCCATGCTCCAGATGGTCCTCGCCCGCATCCGCCAACTCTCCGCCCACGAGACCGGCCACACCCTGGGCCTCGCCCACAACTTCGCCGCCAGCTCCTTCGGCACCGCCCTGCCCAACGGCACGTCCGTGATGGACTACCCCCACCCCTACATCGCACTCGACCCTAACGGCGTCCCCGATCTCTCCCACGCCTACGCCGCCAACATCGGCGAGTGGGATAAAGTAGCCATCGACTTCGGCTACCGCGAATTCCCCGCGAACACGGACGAAAAACAAGGCCTCAACAACATCCTCGAAGCCTCTCAAAAGACAGGCCTGATCTTCATCACCGACGCCGACGCCCGCCCCTTCGGCGGCGCTCACCCCAACGCGCACCTCTGGGACAACGGCACCAGCCCATCCGACGAGCTCAACCGCCTCATCGAAATCCGCAAAGCCGCCCTCGCCCGCTTCGGCGAGAACGCCATCAAGCCCGGCACCCCCATGGCCCAGCTCGAAGATACCCTGGTCCCGCTCTACCTCCTCCACCGCTACCAAACCGAAGCCACCATCAAGGAGATCGGCGGTCTGGACTACCGCTACTCCCTCCGCGGTGACGGCCAACTCGTAACCAAGATCGTCGCACCAGCCGAGCAGAAGAAAGCCCTGACCGCCGTGCTCGTCACCCTCTCACCCGATTTCCTTACACTCCCTGAATCGCTCCTCGCCATCATCCCGCCGCGCCCCATGGGCCTCGAACGCACCCGCGAATCCTTCCCCTCGCAAACCGCCCTCACCTTCGACCCCATCGCCACCGCCGAAACCGCAGCCGACCTCACCCTCGCCGTCCTGCTCGACCCGGCCCGCGCCTCCCGCCTCGTCCAGTACCACATGCGTGAAGGCGGCTCGCTCTCCCTGCGCAGCATCCTCGAAGCCATCTCGAAGACCACAGCCGAGCGCACCGACGGAGGCCACACCATGTCCTCCGAGGTAGGCCGCGCCGTCGAAACCCGCGCCCTCGAAGCCATGTTCGCGCTCGCGACCAATCCCGCAGCCTCCAGCCAGGCCCGCGCCATCACCCGCTCCCACATCAACGACGTCTACAAACAGATCACCACCGCCCCACCACTAACCGACACCGCCGAAGCCATCCACCGCGCCGCCCTCATCGACCGCATCCAGGAGTTCCAACGCGACCCCGCAAAATTCACTCCCGCTAAACCCATCGAAGCCCCGCCCGGCATGCCCATCGGCGAAGACGAGGAGATGTAACCCTCGCAATATCTCAGTCGCGGTTGATTCCCGCCATTCGCAGGCATAAGTTGTGGGGATGAGAACTCACGTTGCTGCCCTGCTGTTTCTCTCGATTCTCTGTATCGGGTCTCTGTCCGCTCAGACTGCAAGCCCCGCAACTCCGCCCGGAGCGTTCATACAGGTCGATGGGGCGCGACTCTATTACGAGGAATGTGGAAGTGGACCGAAAGCGGTTGTCCTGCTCCACGACGGCGTGGTCAATTCCGCTGTCTGGGATGACGTATGGCCCGCCTTCTGCAAGCAGTTCCATACCATTCGTTACGACCGCCGAGGATACGGGCACTCGTCCGCAACAACCAAGCCATACTTCGAGGCCGACGACGTGGCGGCCCTCCTGCATGATCGCAAGATTAGTCAGGCCGCTCTCGTAGCCAGTTCCCATGGCGGCAATGTTGCTCTCAACTTTGCGCTCCGCTATTCCGCGCAGGTTAGCGATCTTGTCCTTGTCGGTCCGGCAGCGGAGGGCTTTCCCTACTCTGAGCACTTTCTCCTGGCGCAGATGGCGTTTCAGGACGCGAAGGATCAAACAGAAGTGCGCGCACAAAGTACCTACTTTATCGTTCCAGGCAATGACGCTGCCCGCGAGCATCTTCGCACTCTTCTCAGGGCCTCTCCTCAAGACCATACACACGATGATATGCCGCTCCCGGAGAAGCCGGTCTTTCCCTACGTGAAGGACCTTCGCATGCCTACGCTGATCCTCATCGGTTCCGGCGATCTCGCAGACAATCAAGCAGTAGCCGGAGCTCTTGTAATGGCAATCCCCGGAGCGATCCGTATCGTAGTCCCTGATACGGGCCACTTAATGTATCTGGAAAAGCCAGAAAAGTTCTTCTCGTTAGTGAGTAGTTTCCTCATAGCCCATAGCTTTTGATCAACCGAAGTCATCATCACCTAATATCCTAAGATGACCCCGAACCAACCCTCACGTTGGACCACACTGCGCGCCTGTGCATTCACGTTCGTCTTGTTCTCATTCCTCTATCCAGTATTGGCCGAGACCGACAGCCCCCTACAAAAGCAAATCCGCGAGATCGCCGCCGAAGCCAAAGGCAAAGTCTCCGTAGCCTGCTCATTACCAGGCTCATCGCTCAACTGCGATCTCAACCCACACGCCCATCCACCGATGCAGTCCGTCTTCAAACTGCCGCTGGCCGTCACGGTCCTGCATCAAGTCGAGCAAGGCAAACTCGGCTTGGACCAGCCAATACAGTTTCTTCCTTCAGACCGCATCCTTCCCCACGCCTACAGCCCCTTGCAGGACAAATACCCCGAAGCAAACGTCGACGTACCCTTGCGCGAGCTCCTTCGACTGACCGTCTCCCTCAGCGACAACGTCGCAGCCGACATTCTGCTCCGCCTTGTAGGTGGCCCAGAGCGGGTAAGCGCGTACATGGCCTCCATCGGAGTCACCGGCTTCCATCTTCAGGACGGAGAACACACCCTGCATCAAGAAATGGCTGCCCAATACCGCAACTGGTTCGAGCCATTTGGAGCCGTCCAACTTCTCCGCCGAATCAGCGACAACTCGCCCCTGACCCCGAAGAACACAGACCTGCTCCTCAACTGGATGCTCCCATCAGGACGAACAAAGCGCCTGGAAGCCAACCTTCCCGAGGGAACTCGCGTGGCCCATAAATCCGGCACGTCTGACGTAGACAACGGCGTGGCCCACGCGACAAATGACATCGCATTGATCACTCTCCCTGACGGACGACAACTTGCCATCGCCGTCTTCGTGACCGATTCCACCGCAGACCAAGAGACGCGGGAAAGCGTAATCGCCCGGATAGGTAGAGCTGCCTATGACGCAGCTACCGGATCTTCCGGACGGCAATAAACTCATTTCACAACAACAAACGGACTCGTCACATTTTTAATGTGCTGCACGCTGCGCACGATACTATCGCCATCATGTTTTGGAGATGATGGATGAACAGAAGCCAGCAACCTGCCTTAACACTCTTTGCAATCGGGATGATCGGCCTCGGCATCCTCGCTCTCATCTACGGCGACTTCGCGTTGGTGTGGCAGCCCGTCGCGCCGTGGGTACCCGCTCGAACCGCCCTTGCCTACGCCTCAGGCCTCATCATGCTCTTAGGTGGCGCGGGCCTGCTCTTCACAGCCACGGCGACATGGTCAGTTCGAATCCTCTTTCCCTATCTCATCCTCTGGACGCTACTGAAGGTGCCTGCTCTCGTAGTCGCGCCGAAGATAGAAGCTGTCTGGCTAGGCATCGGCGAGATCGGCATACTTCTGGCCGGAGGATGGACTTTGTTTGCCGTCCTCGCCCAGATACGAAAAGGATCATTCCTGGCGTTTGCCACAGGCGAGCGTGGTATCCGTATCGCCCGCATCCTCCTTGGTGTATCGGTCCTGCCCATCGGGCTCGCACACATCGTCTACGTGAAGGAGACAGCAGCGCTGGTACCGGCGTGGCTTCATTTTCAAACCTTCTGGGCCTACCTGACCGGCTTTGGACAGATCGCCTGCGGCATTGGCGTGCTCTTCTCGATCTACCCACGTGTGGCCGCCGCCGCACAGGCCGGAATGATTAGCCTCTTCGCGCTTCTCGTCTGGGGCCCTGCCGTTCTGGCCACTCCCAAAGCAAGATTTCCATGGACAGCGTTCTTCATCTCATGGGCAATCGCAGCCGCCGCATGGGTGGTCGCCAGCAATATCGCAACCAATGCATCCACCAAACAAAAAGGTGTAATTGCTAATTCCCGCGCGCACTTCTCCACTTCAAATCCAGTTCACAAAAGCTAAGGGGCGATCTCTCTTTCGAGAAATCGCCCCTGCTTTCCGATTTTTCGAAGATCCGGTACGGCCACCCGGATCACAACTGATTGCCACTCCAGAAAGTTCGGTTCTTGCGAGCGGAGCCCGCACTTCCCGGCCCTTCTGTCATCACATTCGCTGTAAGAGCTTTCTCGGTTCCATCCCGAAGCATCCAGTCTCCTGTCCGCTCCGCAAGTCCCGTTGCCGGTTCTCCCGATGGCCCTTGTCTACTCTCTCCTACTGGAGGATCGCTCCTCCGTTGATTCGTAAGATACTCGCGATTAGCCTAAAAATCATCGGATATAACACCAATATTTTTGTGGAAATAGAACCCGCACTGTGGAAATACAGACGCTATCCGCCAACAAATCCGTATACTCAAACCGCATGACAAAGCCACCCATTCGCGTCCTCGTAGCCAAGCCCGGCCTCGACGGCCACGACCGCGGCGCAAAGATCATCGCCCGCGCCCTCCGCGACGCAGGCATGGAGGTCATCTACACCGGCCTCCGCCAAACCCCCGAGATGATCGTCACCGCCGCCATCCAGGAAGACGTCGATTGCATCGGCCTCTCCATCCTCTCCGGCGCCCACAACGTCATCATCCCCCGAATCACTGCGCTCCTCCGCGAACAACAAGCCGACGACATCCTCCTCGTCCTCGGCGGCACCATCCCCACCCAGGACGCACCCGCATTAAAAGCAAGCGGCGTCTCCGCCATCTTCGGGCCGGGAACGCCGCTCGAAACCACCATCAACTTCATCCGCGAAAACGTAAAACCTCGCGGCCTTCACATCTAGTTTCTTACCAGGGCAGTGCTTCGCCCAGATGGATATAAGCGCCCGTTGGCCCATCCGCGCCAAGCGTGGCCAGCGCCACCTCGGTCTTCGCGCCATCGACCACTTCCATCGGAGCAGCATCCGTTCCAAGATCGGTCTTCACCCATCCCGGATGCGCCGAGTTCACCTTGATATTCGTCCCCTTCAACTCATCCGCCAGGTGAATCGTAAACGCATTCAAAGCAGCCTTCGACGCGTCATACGCAAACGTCTTCACTGATGCAATCGGGGAATTCGGCGCGGCATGCAACGTCAGCGATCCTAAAATGCTCGACACATTGACGATCCTGCCCGCGTCACTCTTCTTCACCAGCGGCAGCAGCGCTTGCGTCACCGCAACCACGGCAAAAAGATTCGTCTCAAACGTATCGCGCAGCGTCTTCTCTGGAGTCTTGCTGGTATTGTTGCTACCCATCACTTCGGTCATCACACCGGCATTGTTGATCAGGATGTCCAGCTTTCCGAACTCCTTCTCGATCTTCTCTTTAACAGTTTTAATATCCGCGGGATTGACCACATCCAGCTTCACCGCCCGCGCATCGATCCCGTCTTTTTTCAGCGCTGCAGCCGCCGCTTCACCCCTGGCGAGATCACGCGAACCAATCAAGACAATAATGCCCTGCTTTCCAAGCTGCCGCGCCGTCTCCAGACCAATCCCTTTGTTCGCGCCCGAAATCAGCGCGACCTTCTTCGCTGTGCTCATCGCAAGTCACCTCTTCTGCCCCGATCGATTCAGGGAATAGTTATCAGATGAGCTGTGCCGCAAAAAGTTCCGCATAGCGCTTCGGTAATAATCTTTTTTTCATATCCTTGCCCACCACCACATGCACCGTCTCACCCTCGCACAGTAGTACTCCGTCCACCGCACGCAAAATCTTGTATCCAAATCGAATCAAAGCCCCGCGCGCCGCAATCAATGTCGTCTGCACCAGCAACTCATCGTCATACCGCGCCGGAGCCTTATACCGCGCCGACACATCGACAACAGCAATGCCGCAACCTTCCTCGCGCTCCATCGACTTGTAATCCAACCCAAGCTGCCGGATATACTCCACCCGCCCCACCTCAAACCAAATCAGATAATTCGCGTGATACACCACACCCATCTGATCCGTCTCGGCATACCGCACCCGCACCCGCGTCTCGGCAACAAAAGGCTTCACAACCCCATTTTCACTCATCAAATCAGTCTATCGAATCCATAAAGCCGACCACGGATAAACGCAGATAAACACGGATTTAAAAAGAACAAAACCCACACACCAAGGCAAAAAACAGCACCGAACACCATCACATTTGCCTTAAAGTTTTGCCCTTAAATCCGCATTTGCCTTTATCCGTCTTCGCTTTTATCGCACTTGCCTTTATCCGCGCTCATCCGCGCAAATCCGCGGTCGCCTTGTCCCACACCGGCTTCCGCTTCTCCAGAAACGCTGCCACGCCTTCACTAAAGTCATGCATGGCCTTCGCCTCGGCATTCGCCGCCATCGAGTGCGAAATCGCCGCATCCAGCCACGCTTTATTCTGAGCCGCCAGCAGTTTTTTCGTTGCCGCCATCGACTGCGGACTATTCCCCTTCAGGCACTTCGCCAGTTCATACACATGCGCCGACAGATGCCCATCCGGAATCACTCCATTGATCAGTCCCAGTTCCAGCGCCTCCTCCGACTGGAAAAGTCTCCCCGTAAGCAGCAGCCCGCGAGCCTTCTTATCTCCAATCTGCAACGTCAAATATGCAGACACCAGCGCCGGCACAAACCCAATCTTCACCTCAGTAAATCCAAACTTCACCCCTGGCGCCGCATAGGTAAAGTCACAGATCGTCGCCAGCCCCGTACCTCCGGCAATCGCCGCACCATGCACCAACGCGATCGTCGGCTTCGGCAACTCATACAGGGTGCGAAACAGCCGCGCCGTTCTCTCAGCATCCGCCACATGCTCGGCCTGCGACTTGCTCCCCATCTCCTGCAGATGCACCATATCAAGCCCTGCGCAAAACGCCTGCCCTGCGCCCGCCAGCACGACCACGCGAGTGTGTCCGGACGCACCAGCCTTCTCCATCGCCGCAATCAGCTCATCCTGCATCTCCGGCGTCATCGCATTCCTGCGATCCGGACGATTCAGCATGATCGTCTTAACCCCATCCTCTTCCGTAACCAAAATCGTCTTGTAACTCATAGTGGCCCTCACTACCTCGCGCTTTGCTAACCTGCTGACTCGCTACTTCACTGCACCTTCGCTCCATACTTCCGAGAGATCTCCGCACTAGCCGACAGCAAACTATCCAGCGGACCAATCGGCGGCAGCTCCCCACCCGACTCCTTCAACGCCTCCAGCACCAACTCCGTCGGCAGATTCCCCACCAGCACATCCTGCGCAAACGGACATCCGCCCAGCCCTCCCATTGCAGCATCGAACCGCCTGCATCCAGCACTATACGCCGCGCGCACCAACTCTTTCGCCCCCTCATACCGAGCATGCAGATGCACCCCAATTTCAATGCCATCATGCACCGCCATCACATCGCTCACCACATCCGCCACCAGCTTCGGCGTAGCCACCCCCACCGTATCCGCCAGCGAGATCTGCGTCACACCCGAGTCCACCAGCAGATCGCACGCATCTACCACCTCATCGATGCTCCACGCATCCCCATAAGGATTCCCAAACGCCATCGAGATATAAGCCACCACATCCAACCCGGCCTTATACGCCAGCGTCCCCACAGCCTCCAGCGCATCCAGCGACTCCTCCGGCGTCTGATTCTGATTCCGCTGCAAAAATCCCGGCGAGATCGAATAAGGAAACCCCAGCGTCCGCACCGCCTCAGTTTTGATCGCCCTCTCCGCCCCCTTCGCATTCACAACAATGCCAATAATCTCCACATCATCCGGCGGATCAAGATACTCCAACACCTTCTCCGAGTCCGCCATCTGCGGCACCGCCGCCGCCGAAACAAAGCTCACCGCATCAATATGCTTGAACCCCGCGGCAATCAAAACCCGCAGATAGTCCGCCTTCACCTCCGCCGGCATCTTCACCGGCAACCCCTGCCAAGCATCCCGCGGACACTCAATAATCTTCACCAAATCACTCATGATGCTATTGCCTTTGTCGTTGTTAGTTTTATGTCGTCATTCTGAGCGAAGCGAAGAATCCCTGTTTTCCGTCTTTGCTGTTGTTTGTTCTTGCATTCAACGTGCAGCGAACCACCTCAACCACAACCAGAGACACACTACCAAAATCACTACAGAACTTGTCTGCATCCATCCAGTCAATACTTGATCCCACTGAAGCCGTACCTTACTCACGATCGTCGGCTTACCATCATCGTGCGTGGAATCCATCACGCGATAGGAGCCTAGCGGTATCAATGACATAAAAGAAAAAACTATCCACCTAGTTACCACCGCAATGCCTTTGCTCTTGTCTGCTTCATTTAAGAATTTATGTCCACGTAATCGCAATCCAGTTCCGCGATAAGAATATGGATTATGGCTGACCCGTTGGAGCCTCGTTTTCTTTTGTTCGATCCTTAAGGATCGAACCTCCTTCGCCCCAATCGAACGCTCGTGCATTTCTGCGCGCAATGCAAGCTCAGCTTCAGGTAGCAAACCACCCTCGCTCGCAAGTTGAGTTAATCTCTCATCTGACAGAGCCTGATATTGCACGGCAAAGTTTTCAGTTGTCATTGAACCTCTATCGTTCACGTCTGCAAAACCCCCGGATTAAACTTCGGCACCTCAGCATTCAAACTAGCCGCCTCCAGCGCAGTCATCAAAACACTCCGCGTCTCCACCGGATCAATAATCGCATCGATCCATCCTCTCGCCGCCCCATACCTCGGATCAGCCTGGGCATCATAAGTAGCCTTGATCTCATCGTAGATAGCCTTCTTCCCCGCTTCATCCAACACCTTCCCCGCGCGCTCCATCTGCTTCACCCGAACCTCCACCAAAGTATTCGCAGCCGAAGCCCCACTCATCACCGCATACCGCGCCGTAGGCCAAGCAAACAAAAACCGCGGATCATAAGCCTTCCCACACATCGCATAATGTCCCGCCCCAAAACTCCCACCCACAATCACAGTAATCTTCGGCACCACTGAAGTCGACACAGCCGAAACCATCTTCGCCCCCGCGCGAATAATCCCGCTCCACTCCGCATCCTTGCCCACCATGAACCCATTCACATCATGCAGAAAAATCAGCGGCACCAAACTCTGATTGCAATCCATAATGAACCGCGCCGCCTTCTGCGCACTCTCCGTATAGATCACCCCGCCAAACTCCGTCCGCTTGCTTCCATCGAGAGCAATCTGCGCCTGATGCACCTTTTGATTCGCCACAATCCCCACGGCCCGCCCACCAATCCGCGCATACCCACACAGCACCGTCCGCCCAAAATCCGCCTTGTACTCATCAAACTCGCTGCGATCCACAATCCGCGCAATCACCTCACGCATGTCATAAACATTCGTAGCCGCCTTAGCCGGATCAGGATCAATCAACCCATACAAATCCTCCGCCGCAAACTTAGGAGCATCCTTCGCACCGTCATACGGCACCACACTGAACGGCGCACCCGGCCTCTCACCTAATTTCCCAACAAGAGAACGTAACCGTGCAAGGCACAAATAATCATTCGGCTCTTTAAAATCCACCGTCCCCGAAATCTCCGAGTGCATCGAAGCCCCACCCAGCTCCTCCGCTCCCGTCTTCTGCCCAATCGCCGCCTGCACCAGCGAAGGCCCCGCCAGAAACAACCCCGAGCCCTCCGTCATCAGCACCGTATCCGTCATCACCGGCAGATACGCCCCACCCGCCACGCACATCCCCATGATCGCCGTAATCTGCGGCACCCCCAGCGAGCTCATCACCGCGTTATTCCGAAACACCCTCCCAAAGTCATCCGTATCCGGAAACACATCCTCCTGCAGCGGCAAAAACACCCCAGCCGAGTCCACCAGGTAAAGCGTAGGAATCCGGTTCTCCAGCGCAATCGTCTGCGCTCGCAAAACCTTCTTCGCCGTCATCGGAAAAAACGCCCCCGCCTTCACCGTCGCATCATTCGCGACGATCATGCACAACCGCCCGCTCACCCTCCCCAGCCCTGTGACCACCCCAGCCCCCGGAGCGCCGCCAAACTCCTCATACATCCCATGCGCCGCCCAAAGCCCCAACTCCAGAAACTCCGTGCCCTCGTCCAGCAGCAGCTTCAACCTTTCCCGCACCGTCAGACGCCCTTTAGCCCGCTGAGCCTCCGCCGCCTTAGCCCCGCCACCCTCGCGAATCACCGCCTCCTGCTCCCGTAACCCACCCAAAAGCGCCACCATAGCCGCACGGTTCGCCGCAAACCGCGCCGCCTTCACATCCACCTTCGACACCAACGCGCTCTCCAACGTAAATCCCTCCGCCATCGCACCATCCACGAAAACCCGTCAGCATAGCATCTTAGTCACAGATAACGCTCGACGCTCTGCCTAACTTAAGCACAAACCCGTTGTAGCCTTTCTTCGAGAGGAATAGTCTAAGTCTTCACGGGAGACGGATATGAAACTCCGAACCCAACTGACACACCTTCTCATCCTGACAGGCCTCCTTCTCTCTCACGCGCTCGCACAAAGCAGCCCTGCCCAATCATCCAACGACCCACCCACCGTCGACAAAACCATCGACACCATGATCGGCGACAACACCCACCCTGAAGTTCGCCAGCTCATCACCGATCTCCAGCAAGCCGTAGCCAGACACGATCCCTCCGCCGTAGCCGCTCTCGTCCGCTATCCCATCCACGTCAAGCTTCACGGTAAACCCACCTACATCAACACTCCAAAAGCCTTCATCAAAAACTACGACAACATCATCACGCCCGAGATCGCCGCCGTCATCGAAAAACAAAAATACGAAGCACTCTTCGTCAACTATCAGGGTGCCATGTTCGGCGAAGGCGAAGTCTGGATCACAGGCAAGTGCGTCGATAACACCTGCAAACATCCCGACGTCAAAATCGGCACAATCCAATCCACCATGAAGCAGTAACCCTGCCGGCTGCCATAACAAACCGGGTGCCCCATTCATGCAGTCTTACCGCATGAGTGGGCATTCGAGCGAAGCTCGAACCGCTTTCCTATACCCATGCACTACCATCAAAGCCGGGTGCCCCATTCATGCAGTCTTATCGCATGAGTGGGCATCGTGCGAAGGCACGACCGCTTTCCTGTACCCATGCAATACCATCAAAGCAAGATGCACACCCCCCAACCCACCGACGCCCTCCTAGTCATCGACGTCCAAAACGACTTCTGCCCCGGCGGAG
>Ga0210409_10000290_pt1 | contig 97688 bp, 92 predicted proteins | sample IncBWH17MmetaG_FD_161649 | JGI IMG/M metagenome (GOLD analysis project Ga0210409, IMG submission 161649) | Forest soil microbial communities from Barre Woods Harvard Forest LTER site, Petersham, Massachusetts, United States - Inc-BW-H-17-M | ecosystem: Environmental > Terrestrial > Soil >... | reverse complement strand
CGGCGCCAGCGGGGGCATCGTGTGGGCGGTGCAGAACGCAACGCCGGCGGTGCTGCACGCCTACGATGCCGGCGACCTGACGCGCGAGCTGTACAACAGCAGCCAGAACGCCGCCCGCGACAGCCTGGGGCCGGGCAACAAGTTCATCACGCCCACGATCAGCGGCGGGCAGGTGTACGTCGGGACCACCAACTCGGTGGCCGTGTTCGGGCCGCTGCCCTGAGGCGCAGCCGGTCTAACATGCGGTGTGGCACTTTCGGGGCAGACGATGGCACTTGAGCTGACCGGCGGCTGCTTGTGCGGCGCGGTGCGCTACCGCTGCGCGGCCCCGGCCCGGCCGGCGACCTGGTGCCACTGCACGTCGTGCCGCCGCGCCGCCGGTGCGCACGCGGTGGCCTGGTTCACCGTGCCGGGCGCGTCCTTCGCGTGGGTCGAGGGTCAGGCCGCGATCTTCCGCTCCTCGCCGCCGGTGGCGCGCGCGTTCTGCGCGCGCTGCGGCACCCAGCTCACGTACCGGCATCAAGACTCGCCCGGCGAAGTCGACGTCACGGTCGGCAGCCTGGACGAACCCGACCGCGTCGCGCCGGCCGACCACATCTGGATGCAGGACGCGGCGGCCTGGGACCGGCCGGTCGACGGCCTGCCCAGCTATCCGCGTTCGCGCCAGAAAACGTAAGAGTCGCGCCCGCGCTGCGACTAAACCGCGCGGGCGATTGAGCTCAGCGGGCCCCCGCGGGCCCGTCAAGTTCGTGAGTGATAACATCGCGCCGGGGCTGGCACGAAGACCTCGGAGGATCGCCGTTCAGTTCCGCCGTTTCGGACGTTCAACACCATTAGGGAGCGATCGATGAAGACCATCAAGAGCCTTTCCAAGGCCGCGCTGACGTTGGGATTCGCGCTGCTGACGGCCACCGGTGCCTACGCCCAAAGCACCGACCTCTGGACCACCAACTTCCAGAAGGCGTTCATGACCGAGAAGATGATGCACATGATGGACATGAGCAAGAAGGGGATGGTCACGCGGGAGGACTACGACAAGTACATGGGCAAGCTGTACGACACGATGGACAAGAAGCACACGGGCGCGATCGACAAGGAAACGTTCATGACGATGGATACCTCGTCGACCAACATCTGGACCACCAACTTCCAGAAGACCTTCCGCACCGAAGCCATGATGCACATGATGGACAAGAGCGGCAAAGGAACGGTCAGCAAGGCCGATTTCATGGCCCACATGGACAAGATCTTCGACATGCTCGACAAGGACCACAACGGCATGCTCGAGGAAAACGAGTTCATCTACGAGAAGGTGTTCGGCACCCACCAGAAATAGCGCCGCCGGCGTTCGGACCCGCGGCGGGCCCGGGCGCGTCAAGGAGGGCCGGCTCAGGCCGGAGCGACCTCGATCCGGTTGCGGCCGGCGTGCTTGGCCCGGTAAAGGGCCTGGTCGGCTCGCACCAGCAACTGGGAAAAGTCCGAGCGCTCCGGGGTCGCGAACGCGATCCCGCCGCTCAAGGTCAGCGGCGCCGCGTTGGGCGCCCAATCCGGGTGGGCCGCCGCCACCGCGGCGCGCAGCCGCTCGGCCACGGTCTTGGCCTCCACCGCATCGGCTCCGGGCAGGATCACCGCGAACTCCTCGCCGCCGTAGCGGCCCAGGTGGTCGCCCGGCCGCAAGTGGCGCCGCAGCGCGTCGGTCACGGTGCGCAGCGCGGCATCCCCGGCCGCGTGGCCGAACTGGTCGTTGACCTGCTTGAATCCGTCCAGATCCAGCAGCAGCATCGAATAGGGCCGACCATCCTGGCGGCAGCGCAACATCAGCCGCTGCCCCAGCTCGAACACCTGGCGGCGGTTGGACACCCCGGTGAGCGGATCGGTTTCGGCCATGCGCTCGATGCGCTTGAGCAGCACGCGCTGGCGCCACAGCGCGAAAAGTCCCACCAACAGCAGCGAGGCCGCCAGCACGCTCACGATTCCTTCCAGACGGGTGGCGCGGCGCGCCTGTTCCAGCGCGCGCTGGCTCGCCTCGGCCTCGCTGCGCAGCAGCGAGTTCTCGCGCGTCAGCACCTCGCTTTCCAGGCGCCCGCGTTGCGCCGCCAGCTGCCGCGCCACCAGCTGATCAGTGCGCTTCTGCTGCGCGCGCCGTGCGAGGACGTCTTCGTCGAACGCCTCGTGGTAGCGGTCCAGCGCGGCCAGCACCTGCGCGCCAACCGAATGGAAGCGCACCTGCAGCTGCAGATCCTCCGACTGCAGCGCAACGGCCCGCGTGTGCTCGATCAGCGGCCAGGCCTCACCGGCGCGCTTGAGCTGCAGCAGCAATTGCGCGCGGTCGACCTGCGCCTGTGCGTACTTGCGCGGCGAGTGCACCTGCGCAAACCCGCGGATGGCCTCGGCATTGGCGGCCAGGGCCGAGTCCGGACGGCCCAGGTCCGCCTGCGCCAGGGCCAGTTCGTTGCGCGCGATCGCTTCGCCTTCCTGGTCGCCCACGTCTCGATAGGCGAGGATCGCCTGTCGCAGCGGCGCCACCGCCTCGGCCGAGCGCCCCAGGCTGCGCAGCGCGGCGCCGGCGCCCGCCTGCGAGTCGGCTTCGCCGGTGCGGTCGTCGACCGTGTGGAATTTATCGTACGCGCCCCGATACGAGCGCAGCGCCAGCTCCGCGTCGCCGATCGCGTCGGCCAGCAGCGCGTTGGAGAACGCCACCTCGGCAGCCGTCTGATCGCTGCGCACATGGCGCTCGGCATCGGCAATCGACGCGCAGGCCTGCTCGAAGTCGCCGCGCTTCATCAGGAAGCGGGCCCGGTCGAGCAGCGCCTGGGCCATCGGATCGTCCTGGCGGCTGATGCGAGCCTGCGCAATTTCCTGGTCCACCGCCGTAAACGCTTCGTCGCTGCGCCCCAGCTGGTAGTAGGCGCCGGCGCGCGCATGCGCGATCAAGGCGCGCGCGCTGGCATCGGCCTCTTCGGCGGCTTCTTTCTCGATCCGGTCCGCCAGCGCCAGCACGTCGTCCGGGCGGTACTGCGAATCGGCGATCAGCAGCCGGATCAGCTCGATCCGCAGGTGCGTGTGCGGATCGAATGGCGCCGGATCCGACGACAGCTGCCGCAGCTCGGATTCGGCCTCGGCCGGCTGATGGCGTGCCAGCGCTTCCAGCCGGGACAGCTTCGCATCCATCTCGCCGGCGCCGAAAGCCGGCGCAACGGCGAGCGCGGCGAGCGCGCTCAGCAGCCCGGCGCGAAAGAGGTGCTGGGCGGCGAGGCGCAGACCTGGGCGGATAATCCGAGACCTCGGCATGGGCTAGCAAAACGGCAGCGCAGTATGCGCCGGATTGTCCATGCTGCCCGTTATCGGGGTCGGGTAAAGACGAACTTTACGGCTTGCGCGTGCAGCAAATCGGCGCTTAAGCGTGCGCCTGTCGTCTCGCACCATAGAGGTTCGGCAGGCGAGTGGACGCGATCGATTGGCAGGTGGGCGATCGGCATCCACCTACCGGGAAGCAGGTACGGCGGGCGCCAAGCCGACGCGCCTCAGAAGCGTTTGTCCAGCGTGAGCGAATCGTTTTCGCGCTTAAGCTGGAAGTGCGTCAGAAAACTGTTGCCGAGCAGAATAAACGGCATCGGGCTGGCCGTGACGATGGCCGGAACGTTGTAGACCTCCACGCCGCCCAGTCCGACCGAGGTCAGGTGGATCTGGAATCCCTGCACCGCTCCGTTGGCAGTGTTCAGCTGCAGCGGCGTGCCCGATCGGTACTGCAGGCCGATTCGATCGGCCTCCTGCGCGCTCATCGAAACGACGGTGGCGCCGGTGTCGACCAGAAAGCGCACGCTGGAGCCATTGATCCGGCCGGAGCTGATGAAGTGTCCGCCCGGTCCGGCCGGCAGCACGACACGCGTGCCGTCGGCGCCTGCCGCTGAGGCCATGCTGACCGGCACATCTCCCACCTTCATCTTCTGGAGCCGCCCGTCCGTTTCGATCACGGCCAGATCGCCGGTCACCGAGATCAGCGTGACACCCATGCGCGTTTCGCCCGGCGCCAGCACGGCCGGCGCGCCACCGTCGATCACCAGCAGCGCACGCTGCCCCATTACGCCCGTGAGCGCTACGCTCTGTCCCCACGCCGGCAGTTGCATCATCAGGAACAGGCATCCGGCCAACTGGCATCGTGATTGGATGGGCATCATGGGTCCCAAAAAAGGAGCGCGTAGCATACGGCTAGAAACGCCGCAACACTTCCAAATCGACGGTACTGCTCTGCACGGCAGCATGCCGGTCCATGCCGGCGCTGAACTGCCATCGCAGCTCACGCGTCGGTTCCCCCAGCTGCCACACCAGCCGCGAGTGCGAGCGATATCCGAGCAGCGACAGGAAATCGACTTCGGTTTCGGAACCGGACAGACCCGTGCCGCGCATCAGCGTCGACAGCTCGCTGGTGGCGCGAATGCTCAACCGGTCGCCCTGGAACAGGAAGTCTCTGCGTTCGAACTGCAGTCCCGTGAACGGCGAGGCGCCCGGCCAGCGCAATTCCTGCACGAATCCGAAGTGAGGGTGTCCCGGAACCGGTGTCTCCTGAACCAGATAGGGGCGGAACGACGGGCCTTCGGTCAGGTGTATGCCGAATCGGTTGCGCAGCTGGGCCCGCTCTTCGTAGGCGCGCGACCAGTAATCGGCCGTGAAGACCTGCGACGGTCCGCGCACCGGCGACTCCGTCAGAGGCGCCAGGCCCAGTTCGAGGCGCATCGTGTAGGGCAAGTTCAGCAGCACGTCGGGATTGACCGACGACGACGGCCGCTCCTCCGGCAACTGCGCATGCGCACCCGGGAAAATTGCCAACAGCAGCAGGATCCGGCCAACGTTCATCTGGACAGGGGCGAGAGTCCCCGAAGCTGTAGGATGGGCCGGCGGCGGACGTTTCCACCTCCTTAATAGTGCCGCCGTGATCGAGCAATTCGTGTCTTGATGGAAGCCACCGTATCCGCCCGGTCGGATGCCCGCATCTCGCGCTGCGGAACGTATCGCTACGCGCTGTGGCGCCGCTGGGCGGCCGGCCCGCAGGTTCTGTTCGTGATGCTCAATCCGTCCACCGCCGATCGGTTGGCCGACGATCCGACGATCCGGCGCTGCATCGGTTTTGCTCGTCGCTGGGGCTTCGGCGCGCTGGCCGTGGGGAACCTGTTCGCGTATCGGACGCCCTCGCCCCGGATCCTGAAGCGGGCGCCGCACCCGGTCGGCCGCGCCAACGACCGCTGGCTGCAGCGCCTGGCCGCCGGGTCGATGCGGGTGGTGGCCGCCTGGGGCAACGAGGGCGCGTTGCTCGGGCGCGATGGCGAGGTGCGGCAGCTTCTGGGCCCGCTCTACGTGCTCTCGTTGACGCAGCTCGGACAGCCGCGCCACCCGCTATACGTTGCGCACGACGCGGCACTGGAGCCGTGGGGTCAGACTGCGGATTGATGCGGATCGCGACCGCCGCCGTCCTTCTGCTGCCCTGGGCTTGCGTCAGTGGGCAACCGCGCGGGGATGCCTGCCAGGCACAGATCCCCCGCTCGCTCGAACGGGCCCTGGCGGCGGCCTTCCCCGGCTACCGGACGCCGCTGGAATTCGACAATGCGCCAGATGACATTCACCGCAACCGGTCACGCGGCGGCAACGGGTGCCTGGGCGTTGCCGTGGCCGACTTCACCGGCGAAGGCAAGAAGGACTACGTGATCGGATTGACGGCCCGCACCGGCAGCAGCGGGCTGGCCGTGATCGCGCTGCCGAGGAAAGGCGGCTGGAACTTCAGGAAGATCACCAGCTTCACCGAGGACGCCCGCTACCTGCAGTACGTCGATGTGGTCGAGCCGGGCCGATACGAGCGCACCACGGCCGTGACCGCTGCGCTCGGTCCCGGCGAAAAGCGGTCGATGGACTGCCCGAACTGGGCCGCCGCGGTCGGCACGGTCGAATCGACCCGCATCGTGTACTGCTACGACGAGGGACGCTGGTCGCACGTCTGGGTCTCGGACTGAGGCCGACGGGTCGGACCCTACAATCGCCGCCATGCTGTCGATCAGCGGACTGGTCAAGCGGTACGGTGCGCGCACGATCCTGGACGGGTTGTCGCTGAGGGTGGAACCGGGCGCCGTGGTCGCGATCGTCGGCGAATCCGGCACCGGCAAGTCCACGTTGCTGAACCTGATCGCCGGGCTCGAATTGCCGGACGCGGGCCGCATCGAGCTGGCCGGCACGGAGCTTGCGACACTGAGCGACGACGCGCGCACGCGCCTGCGGCGCCAGGCGATCGGCTTCGTGTTCCAGGCCTTTCACATCATTCCGCACCTGACCGCGCTGGAAAACGTCGAGCTGCCGCTGGTGCTGCAGGGCGTGGGCTTGCACGAGCGCATCGACCGGGCTCACCGCATGCTGCAGGCGGTGGGGCTGGGCGAGCGAGCGAGCGCCATGCCGGGCGAGCTCTCCGGGGGCGAGCTGCAGCGCGTGGCGATCGCCCGCGCGCTGGTGCATCGGCCGGCGCTGGTGCTGGCCGATGAACCCACCGGTAACCTGGATCCCGACACCGCCCAGTCGGTGCTGGCGTTGCTGGCGCACAGCGCGCGCGCGGGCGATGCGGCCACCATCCTGGTCACGCACTCGGACGCCGCGGCGCAGTCCGCCGATCGCGTCCTGCGGCTGGCGCGCGGGCAGCTCGCGCTCGGACGCACGCGGCGCGCGGCCGGACAGTGAGCACCTCGTCCCTTGGCTGGCTGCTCGCCCGTTTCGCCGGCGGCGCGGCGCGCGCCCAGCCCGCGCGAGCGCTGATCCAGGCGGCGGCGATCGCTGCCGGCGTCGCGCTGGGCACCGCAGTGCACGTGATCAACGCCTCGGCGCTGGCCGAGTTCTCGGCGGCCGAGCGCAGCCTGTCCGGCACGGCCGACCTGGCGGTGGCGGGTCCACCCGAGGGTTTCGACGAATCCTTGTACCGGCGGATCGCCACCGACCCGGCCGTCGCGCTGGCCAGCCCGCTGCTCGAAATCGACGCGACCGTGGACGTTGCCGCCGCGCGGGCTGACGGCACGGAGCGCAACCGCCCGCAGGCGCTGCGGATCATCGGCATCGATGCGCTGCGCAGCGCGCTGATCGAGCCCGACCTGGTCGGCGTGGCGGCCGGCCGCATCGAACGCAGCGCCGCCCTGGGCGATCTGCTGGGCGAAGGCCTTTTCGTGTCGCCCACCGCGCTGGCGCAGCTGCGCCGTTCGGCCGGTGATACGGTCGAGCTGGTGGTGGGCGAGCATCACGTGAAGCTGCGCATCGCGGGCGAGCTGCCGGCGGCGCGCGATGCGGTCGCGACCATGGATCTGGGTTTTGCGCAGTGGCGGCTGGAGCGGCTCGGGCGGCTGTCGCGCATCGATGTGAAGTTCGCGCCCGGCGCCGACATCGAGGCCGCGCAGCGCGCCTGGCAGCTTCCGCCCGGCGTGCGCATCGAACGGGCGGGGGCGGCGATCGAGCGCGAGCAGGGTCTGTCGCGTGCGTACCGGGTCAATCTGGACGTGCTGTCGATGGTGGCGCTGCTGACCGGCGCTTTCCTGGTGTTCTCGCTGCAGTCGCAAGCGGCCGTTGCGCGCCGCCCGCAGCTTGCGCTGCTGCGGATGCTGGGCGCCACGCGCGGCGAGGTGACGCGCATGCTGATCGCGGAGGCGGCCGCGTTCGGCGCCGCCGGCGCGCTGCTCGGACTGGCGCTGGGCGTGCTGCTGGCCTTCGTGGCGCTGCGCGCGCTCGGGGGCGATCTGGGCGGCGGCTATTTCTCCGGCATCCGGCCGCACATCGCGATCGATCCGGCCGCCGCCGCACTGCTGCTCGCCTGCGGGCTGGCCGCGGCGATCGGCGGCGCGTGGCTGCCGGCGCGCGAAGCGGCCCGGCAGGCGCCGGCGCCCGCGCTGAAGGCGGGCGTGGAGCCGGCGCCCGGCTCGCAGCGCCCGCGCATCTGGGCGGCCGCGGGCGGATTCGCGCTGGCCGCGTTGCTGGCGGCGATGCCGCCGCTGCGAGACGTGCCGCTGGGCGCCTACGGTTCGGTGGGCGCGCTGCTGGTGGCGACCATTGCGCTCAAACCGCTGGTCGCACCGCACCTGTTCGCCCCGCTCGCGCGATGGGTGTCGGTGCGGGTGCGCTCGGGGCGCGCGGCGCCGGCCTGGCTGGCGGCAACGCGCCTGGCGCGCCTGCCGCGCTTTGCCGCGGTCGGCGCTGCGGGCGTGCTGGCATCTTTTGCCCTGATGGTGGCGATGGCCACCATGGTCGCGAGCTTTCGCACTTCGCTCGATACCTGGCTCGCGCAGATGCTGCCGGCCGATCTGTACGCGCGGGCCGCACCGGCCGGCTCGACTGCGCGCTTTTCGGCGCGCGACCTCGAGCGCATGCAATCCGATCCAGCCGTGGCGCGCGCGCAGTTTTCGCGCTCGCGGCGCATCGTGCTCGACCCGGTGCGCGCCCCGGTGGTGCTGCTGGCGCGCCCGATCGACCGCAGGCGCCCGCAGGCCACGCTCCCTCTCACCGGGGCGACCGTCGCGGTCGAGCCGCCGGCCACACCGGTGTGGGTGTCGGAGCCCGTGGCCGACCGCTTTCAGGCCCGGCCCGGAGCCCAGCTGCAATTGCCGATCGACGGCCGCCGGGTGGCCGTCACGGTTGCGGGCGTCTGGCGCGATTACGCGCGCCAGGCCGGCAGCATCGTGATCGACGTGGACGACTACGAGCGCATCACGGGCGACGCGGCGCGAACCGATGCGGCGCTGTGGGTCAAGCCAGGCGAGTCGGCCTCGCAGCTGGCCCAGCGGCTGCTGGCCACGCTCGATGCGCCGGCCGCGCAGTTCGGCGAGCCCGGTGAGATCCGCGCGCTCAGCCTGCGCGTGTTCGACCGCAGCTTCCGAGTCACGTACCTGCTGGAGTGGGCCGCGATCGCGATCGGCCTGGCGGGCCTGGCCGCGACGTTTTCGGCACAGGCGATCGCACGCACGCGCGAGTTCGGGATGCTGCGCCACCTGGGCGTGACGCGAAGCCAGGTGCTCACGCTGCTGGCGCTGGAAGCAACGCTGGTGACGCTGCTGGCCGCCGCCCTGGGCCTGGCGGCCGGCATCGGCATCTCGTGGATCCTGGTCGACCTCGTCAACCCGCAGTCGTTTCACTGGACCATGGATCTGCGCCTGCCGGCCGGCTCGCTGGCCGCGCTGGCCGCCGTGCTGCTGCTGGCGGCAGCGCTGACCTCGACCCTGGCGGGCCGGCGTGCGCTGTCGATCGACGCCGTGCGCGCGGTCAAGGACGACTGGTGAACGAGCTGCGCCGCCGGATCGTGCTTGCTGCCTTCGCGCAGGCGGCCCTCACCCCCGCCCCTCTCCCGCTGCGCGGGCGAGGGGCGACACGGTGTGCCTTTGGAACGACCGCGGGCGCGCGGCCATCGATCGCCCCTCGCCCGCGCAGCGGGAGAGGGGCGGGGGTGAGGGCCGCCTCCGCGGACGCGGACCTGAACTACCCCGACGTGACCCCACGCCGCCTCGAATTCCCGCGCGACCTGGGCGCGCACTTTCCGTATCGCACCGAGTGGTGGTACCTCACGGGCCAGCTCGACGCGCCGCCGGGCTCGGGCCAGCCGACCCTGGGTCTGCAGTTGACGTTCTTTCGCGTGCGTCCACCGATCGACCCCGACAACCCGAGCCGCTTCGCCGCGCACCAGCTGGTGCTGGCGCACGCCGCGCTGGCCGATCCGCGCCGCGGCGCGCTGCTGCACGAGGAGCGCATCGCGCGGCTGGGCTTCGGCGTGGCAGAGGCGTCCGAGGCCGACACGGCGATCCAGGTCGACCGCTGGCAGCTCGTGCGCGATGCGGCGCGCGGGGCCTATCTGGGGCGGGCGCACGGCGCGAGCTTTGCCCTGGAGCTGACGGCCACGCCGACGCAGCCGCCGCTGCTGCAGGGCCTTGACGGCTATTCGCGCAAGGGGCCCACGGCTTCAGGCCTGGCACCGGCGAGCTTGTACTACTCGCAGCCACAGCTCGACCTGCAGGCGCGCGTGCGCGTGGGCGACCTGGCCTGGGAGGCGCGCAGCGGCCGCGGCTGGCTCGACCATGAATGGACCAGCACCCTGCTGCCGCCGCAAGCGGCCGGCTGGGACTGGGCCGGCTTCAACCTGGACGACGGCTCGGCGTTGACGGTGTTCAGGATCCGGCGCGCGGGCGGCACGGACGAGCCGCTCTACGCCTACGCGTCGCTGCGCGCGCCGGGTGCACCGGTGCAGACCTTCGCACCGTCCGAGGTGCATTGGGAGCCGTTGCAGACCTGGACCTCGCCGCGCACCCGCGCCGTCTACCCGGTGGCGCAGTCGATCCGGGTCGGATCGCGCCGGATGCAAACGCGCCCGTTGATGCCGGACCAGGAGCTCGATGCGCGCGCATCGAGCGGCATCGTCTACTGGGAAGGCGCCAGCGCCCTGCTGGAACAAGGACGCCCGATCGGGCGCGGCTACCTCGAGCTCACCGGGTACGCCGCGCCGCTGCCCGGATTGCTCACGGGATGAACAGCGTCGCCGGATGTTCCAGCAGCCCCCGCACGTCCTGCACGAACGCGGCCGCATACGCTCCGTCGACGACCCGATGATCGAACGAGGATGACAGGTTCATCATGGCTCGCGCGGCCACCGCGCCCTCGACGATGACGGCACGCAGCGCGATCCGGTTGACGCCGACGATCGCCACTTCCGGGTGATTGATCACGGGCGTGGAGACGATGCCGCCCAGACGGCCCAGGCTGGTGATCGTGATGGTCGAGCCCGACAGCTCATCGCGCGTGGCGCGGCCGTTGCGCGCGGCCTGCGCCAGCCGCGCCACTTCGGCCGCGTTGCCCCACAGATCGCGCGTTTGCGCATCGCGCAGCACCGGCACCATCAGCCCGGCGTCCGTTTGCGTGGCGATGCCCACGTGCACCGCGTCGAACTGCGTGAGCACGCCCGCCTCGTCGTCGAAGCGCGCGTTGATCTGCGGGTATTCGTCCAGTGAATGCACGATCGCCTGCACCAGGAACGGCAGCAGCGTCAGGTGTCCGCGCACCGCGCTCCACTTCCGGTTCAGCTGCGCGCGCAGCGCTTCGAGCTCGGTGACATCGACCTCTTCCACGTAGGTGTAGTGCGGAATGCGGCGCTTGGACTCCTGCATCCGCCGCGCGATGATGCGGCGCAGCCCGACGACCTTGATCTGGCGCGTGCCGTGTGCAAGTCCAGCTTCGCGCGCAGCCGCCGGCGCAGTGCCCGCGCCCGCGCGCGCCGCATACGCTTCCAGGTCGCTGCGCAGGACACGCCCGGCCGGACCCGAGGCCGGCACCGCGGCCAGGTCGACGCCCAGCTCCCAGGCGCGCGCGCGCACCGCGGGCGAAGCAATCGGACGGTGGTGCGCAGCGGGCCCCTTCGCGGTGCGCTGCGGCGCGACCGGCGCTGAGACTGGCGCCCCTTCCACGCGCGGCGCAACGGCCGGCGCCTTCGGCTGCCCGGCCGCCGCAGGCGGTGTCGCTCGCGCAGCCGGTTGTGGGGCCGCCGGAGCCCGCGCGGCCCGCGCCCCGGGCGAAGCAGGCTCGATCCGGATCAGTTCGGAGCCCACCGCCAGTACCTGACCGACTTCGCCGCCCAATTCCACCACCTGTCCGGCCACCGGCGAAGGAATCTCCACCGTGGCCTTGTCGGTCATCACATCCGCCAGGGCCTGGTCCTCGGCGATCGTGTCGCCGAGCTTCACGTGCCAGGCCACCAGCTCGACCTGTGCGATGCCTTCGCCAATATCCGGCACCTTGACCACGTGCACACTCATTGTCACGCCTCCATCGCGCGCCGGAACGCCGCTGCCACGCGCACCGGCCCCGGAAAATACGCCCATTCCAGCCCGTGCGGATACGGCGTGTCGAAGCCGGTGACGCGCTCGATCGGCGCTTCCAGGTGGTAGAAGCAGTGCTCCTGCACCAGCGCCGCCAGTTCCGCGCCGTAGCCGCTGGTACGGGTGGCCTCGTGCACGATCACGCAGCGCCCGGTCTTGCGCACCGACTCGACCACGGTCGGCAGATCCAGCGGCCACAGCGTGCGCAGATCGATGATCTCCGCATCGATGCCGCTTTCCTGCGCAGCGGCCTCGCTCACGTACACCATCGTGCCGTAGGCCAGCACCGTGAGCTCGGTGCCGGGGCGGAACACCGCGGCCGACTGCAGCGGCACCGCGTAGTGGCCCTGCGGCACCTCGCTGGAAGGGCGCTGCGACCAGGGCACCACGGGCCGGTCGTGGTGGCCGTCGAACGGTCCGTTGTACAACCGCTTGGGCTCCAGGAAGATCACCGGGTCGTCGCTCTCGATCGACGAGATCAGCAGGCCCTTGGCATCGTACGGGTTGCTCGGTATCACGGTGACCAGCCCGCACACGTGCGTGAACAGCACCTCCGGGCTCTGGCTGTGCGTCTGGCCGCCGTAGATGCCGCCGCCGCAGGGCATCCGGATCGTCAGCGGCGCGCTGAAGTCGCCCGCGGAGCGGTAGCGCAGCCGGGCCGCTTCGGACACGATCTGGTCGTAGGCCGGATAGAAGTAGTCGGCGAACTGGACCTCGACCACGGGTCTCAATCCGTACGCCGCCATCCCGATGGCCGATCCGACGATGCCGCCTTCAGAAATGGGCGCATCGAACACGCGGGTGCGTCCGTACTTGGCCTGCAGGCCCTCGGTGCAGCGGAACACGCCTCCGAAGTAGCCCACGTCCTGGCCGTAGATCACGACGTTGTCGTCGCGCTCCAGCATCACGTCCATCGCCGAGCGCAGCGCCTGGATCATGGTCATCGTGGCCATCGTTACCCTCCCGCCTGCCTCATTTGATCGCGCAGATGCGGGGGCATCTCCCGGTAGACATCGTCGAACATCGTCGCCAGCGGAGGAACGTGGCCGTCCAGCAGCGTGCCGTAGCGCTCGGCCTGTTTGAGCGCCTCGGCCACCTGCGCCTCGAACTGCGCCCGCGCGGCCTCGTGCTCGGCTTCGGACCAGGCGCCGATCCGGATCAGGTGTTGCTTCAGTCGCGCGACCGGATCGCCCAGCGGAAAATGCTGCCAGTCGTCGGCCGGCCGGTAGCGCGACGGATCGTCGGACGTCGAGTGGGCGCCGGCCCGGTAGGTGATCCACTCGATCAGGGTCGGCCCCAGGTTGGCGCGCGCCCGCTCGGCGGCCCAGCGCGACGCCGAGTACACGGCCAGGAAGTCGTTGCCGTCGACCCGCAGCGAGGCGATGCCGCAGCCCACGCCGCGCGCCGCGAACGTGGAGGCCTCGCCGCCGGCGATCGCCTGGAAGGTCGAAATGGCCCACTGGTTGTTGACCACGTTCAGGATCACCGGCGCGCGGTACACGTGGGCGAAGGTGAGCGCGTTGTGAAAGTCGGCCTCGGCGGTGGACCCGTCGCCGATCCAGCCCGACGCGATCCGGGTGTCCCCGCGGATGGCCGAGGCCATGGCCCAGCCCACGGCCTGGATGAACTGGGTGGCTACGTTGCCCGATATCGAGAAGAAACCGGCGCGCTTGTACGAATACATCACCGGCAGCTGGCGCCCCTTGAGCGGATCGCGCTCGTTGGACATCAGCTGGCAGATCATCTCGACCATCGGCACGTCATCGCGCGCCAGCAGCAGTCCCTGCTGGCGATAGGTCGGAAAGCACATGTCGCCCTCGCGCAGCGCCATCGAGTGCGCCACCGCGATCGCCTCCTCGCCCAGGCACTGCATGTAAAACGAGATCTTCTTCTGCCGCTGCGCGATCAACATGCGCGCGTCGAACGCCCTCGTCCTGAGCATCGCGCGCAGGCCCTCGCGCAGGCGGTCGGCGTCGACCTGCGGCGTCCACGGGCCCACCGCACGGCCTTCGTCGTCCAGCACGCGCACCAGCGCGTACGCCAGGTCGGCGGTGTCGATCGGCGAGGCGTCGACCGCCGGACGCCGCACTGCGCCGGCGGGCGAAGCGCGCAGGTACGAGAAATCGGTCGCCTGGCCGGGCCGGCCGCTCGGCTCAGGGACATTCAGCCGCAGCGGCCCCTCGTTCATCGGCGCACCCCGAGCCTGAGCAGCAGGCGGGCCAGCTGCGCCTCGGCGCTGGAGCGGATCGTGCGCAGCGTGCGGTCGCGCACGCGCACCAGCGGCGTCACGTCGAACGCCTCGAACTCCGGATACACCGAGACGCGGTCACCGTCCCGCAGCAGCCGGTCGAAGCCGACCGATTCGCCGTTGACCAGCACCAGTTCGACCTCGGTGTGCGGAACGCCGAGCGCATCGATCATCTGCTTGACGCTGGCCGCGTGCACGAGTCGGCAGGCAAACTCGCGGCCGCGGCGCTCGGGTGGGAGAAAGTCGTTCAACTCCTGGTAGAACCGAAACCTCGTCGTTGCCATTGCTTCACCGATCCGGGGCGCGCGGTTGCAAGAGCGCGCAGTTTGCTCCCGCTGCGGTCCCGGCGCCAGACACGAAGCAGCACAGCCCGTGCAATCGACGCCGGAGGGCCGACGCGAACCGCGGCGTCGCCGCCAGCAGCCCCGAGCTGTGACCCCGAGCCGCGCAGGTCTTCGTGTCACCCGGCCTCGCCGATCGGGCGTTATCGTGTGGGCGTAGCATCAACCGTCGATGTTGCTTAAGACGACATGAGTGAACTGGACTTCGCTGCACTGCGGCGACAGATGGTCGCGCAGATCGCCGCACAGACGATCTTCCTGACCGCGCGCCTGGGCAAGGCGTCGCTGGACCGGCGCGTGCTGGATGTGCTCGGGCAGGTTCCGCGTCACGAATTCGTCCGCATGGAGCTGCAGCCGCTGGCGTACGCCGATATGCCGCTGCCGAGCGGGTATGACAAGACGATTTCGCAGCCGTTCATCGTCGCCCTGATGACCGATCTGCTGAACCTGCAGTCGACCGACAACGTGCTGGAGATCGGCACCGGCCTGGGCTACCAGGCCGCCATCCTGGCCGAGCTGGCCCAGAGCGTCTACAGCATCGAACTCATCGAGGAGCTCGGACTGGACGCGCGCCAGCGGCTGGCCCGCCAGGGATACGCCAACGTCGAAGTGCGGATCGGCGATGGCCGCGCCGGCTGGGCCGAGCACGCGCCGTTCGACAAGATCATCGTCACCGCCGCACCCGACCTGGTGCCGGCCACGCTGCTGTATCAGCTCAAGGCCGGCGGCAAGATGGTGATCCCGGCCGGGCTGCCCGACGCCCAGCAGCTGCTGCTGGTCGACAAGGCCGACAACGGCATGACCTCCACCAAGGAGATCCTGCCGGTGCGCTTCTCCCTGCTGGAAGACACCCAGGAGGGCTGAGAAGCCGCTTCAATGGGCGCCCGAGGCGCTCACGTACATCGCGTGCTCGTCGTACGCAACGTACACGTGCAGCCTCTGCAGGATGTTCATTCCGACGATCAGGTCGACCTGCTCCAGGTCGATGCGGCTGATCGGATCGTACTGGGTCTTGTCCCGGTGATTGCGGTCAAACGCACGCTGGTTCAGGTCCGGGTAGGCATGGATCACCGGGTGCTTCACCTCGACGCCCTCGAATGAAAGCGACAGGAATGGGTGGCTGAACACGGGGTAGCCGGCCGCCGCCGCCGCCTCGGGATCGCGCGGTCCGGCTCCAGGATCGTCCAGCCCGAACAGTCGGCGGGCGCTCGACTCGCTCAGAAAGGTATCGCTGGCGCCGGTGTCAACGATCGCCCAGACCCGCTTGCCGTCGAGCGTCATCGGAACGGACAGGTGCCAACCGTCGGAGAGCCTGAACGGCACGATCGTGTAGTCCTGGGTCCAGTACACCACCCGGCCTTTGCAGTGCTTGGGCGAGAACAGATTCAAGGTGTGATTGGCGAAGTCGAAATCCAGGTCGAAGTTCATCAGCAGGCCGGCTCCGAGCAACCCGTCCTGGTCGTCTGGCAACGTGCCAGTGGGCATCAGCATCAGGTTCACGTTGGATGCGGTGTGGACACCCAGCTGAAGCTTTGCCACGGTCACGGCCCGATCGATCAGCTGTCCACCCACGTACCGTTCACCGCCAGGGATCGCCCACGGCGTCAAGCCCAGCAGCTCGGCGGTCGGTCGCGCAATGGCGGAGCTGCGAGACCCGGTATCGACCAGAAACCGTCGCTCGGCTCCATTGAGCTTGACGGTCAGAACGGGCGAGCCGCTGCGGCTCGGTTCGATCGGAATCGAAGCCAGCTTCTGCAGCATGCAGTCGTCGGCAAAGGCGGTCAGGGTTGCGCAAAAGGCCGGCACGGCGAGCGCATGCGCCAGCGCGCTGCGGATTCGGGCAGGTCGACGCGGCAAGGCACCCCTCCCGGAGCGCCGATCCCCGGCGCGCGGGTCTGCGGCTAGGGCGTGCTCCAGCTCGAATCCGGATCGTACTCGGTGATCTGGCGCGCGAGTTGTTCGGTGTCCGGGCCGAGGTTTTTCTCGAACACGATGCCGTCCTGGTTGACGATGAACGTCATGATGCCGGAGTCGCCCCATCGGGCCGGGTACGCCACCAGGGCAAAGCCGCCCGTCATGTGGCCTTTGACCACGTAGTCCTTGGCGCCGCCCGACGCGTGCGCGCCCTGCCGGGTCAGGATCCGGTAGAGGTAGCCGTGATACGGCGAGTGGTACAGCGTGGGCTCCTCGCTCTCGTAGCCTTCGGCCTGGGCGCTGGCGATCAGCGGTCCCAGCGGACTTTGCGCCTCGGGCCCCTTCGCTTCCCAGTACAGCCCGTCGTGCTGGCCGGACCTGCTGTGGAATCGGCGCGCGTAGTCGTGCGGAGCGCTGCCGGGCCGCTGCTCGCTCGCATACTCGCGCTGCGCCGCCACGTACTGCCGGCACACCTGGATCACGTTCAACTCGTTGCGCCCCACGCGCCGGTCGATGATCTTCTGCGCGCTGGCCACGGTGTCGAAGTGCCAGCGGTCGGCCTGCCGGACGATCGGAATCGGCAGCGACCAATGCTCGGCCCCCACGACCAGCGTTGCGGTGGAATCGCCGTCGACGTCGACCCGGTGCGCCGTGTCGTAGGCCTTCAGGAATTGCGTGCGGCCCTCCCGGTCGGCGATCTTGTCTCCGGAGTGGACCAGCTTTTCTCCTTCGGGTCCCAGAATGCGGACGGTCTCTTTCTGGTCGCTGCTGCGCACCGCGGCAACCAGCGCGTCGACCGCCTGCTGGGCCGTGGCGAAATCCCGCTGCGCCTTCTCGCCGGCAACCGCTGAGCCGGCGGCAGCCAGGCTGACCCATGCCGCGGCGATGACCAGGCCGGCCAGCCGTACGGGTTTGCGGTGGCGTCGCACGTGCACGGGCGGCGGCCTCACCGGTGACCCCGCGGGGCCGCAGCGGGCGGCACGGGAGGCGGACCGGCGCGGCTGGTAAAGCCGCGTTGCTCCTGCACTTGCACCTGTTCGCCCCGGCCGAACGACTCCATCACCGGGGACACGGGCCGCTCGACCGGCATCGGACGCGGCGCAGCCTGCGGCCTTGGGGCGGGCGGCGGCGCTCGCCGCGGCTCGGGCGGCGGCGCGGGACGCTCGGCGACCGGCGCGCGCGCCATGGGCGGCGGCGCAGCCGGCCGCGCCGCCTCGCCCACGAACGCGGACGGCTGCCGCGGCGGCGCTGCGGCCGGCTGCGCGGGCTGGCGCGACGTGTTGTAGCCGCGGTAGTTGCTCTGGGCCGTGTGCGTTTGAGCCACGCCCTCGAAGCGGGAGCGCGTCGCCGGGTCGCGGTACGGCACACCACCCCGGTGCGTCGGATCGTGCCGCCACGCCACGGGCCCGCGCCCATCGCGCCCATCGCGCCCATCGTGACCATCGTGACCATCGTGATCGTGCCCACCCCGGAAGCCGGGGCCCACGCCGCGGTCGATATCGATCCGATGATGGCGCCAGTCCCAGTGATCCCAGCCCCAGAAACCGACCAGGATCGGAAAGGCGATGAACGTGCCCATCGCGTAACCCGGCGCGTAAAACTCGTCGGGCGGATAGTCCGGATAGGGCCAGTCGCCGTACGCGGCCTGTGGGTTGTAGACGGGCACATATTCAATGTTCGGGTCGCTGGAGGCGATCTGGATGCCCTGGTCGCCGGCGTTGATCGTCTCCTGCGGCGTGCTGGAAAGCGATCCGGCGGACTGCGCACGGGCGCGCAACCGCTGCACGCTGTCCATCACGTCGGATTGCTGGGCCAGGAACGCATCCCCGACCGCCTCGGTCCAGTCAAGCCCATTGTCCATCCAGTTCAGGATCTGCGGATAGGCGACCAGCGATTTGACGCTGGCATCCCACGGCATCGCTTGCAGCGCCTGCGCCAGGTCATTGTCGCGCAACCCGGCATTGGACGGGTTCTGCAGCCAGCGGTCGGCCTGGACGATCTCCAGCGGGTAGGTTGCTGCCATCAGGATCTGGCCCAGCAGATCGTCCGGATACAGCGCAATCGGCGCCAGCATCTGATCGAGTTGCGGCGCCGAGTAGATCGGGGCGACGGGGGCCGGAGCACCGGGTGCGGTCTGCGCTCCGGCCGGCAGCACCAGTGCGGCGCTGGCGGCGAGCAGCATGGCGCGCGACAGGACCTGCCGCCAGGTGGACATCCGCCGGCTGATCGAGGTTCGCCCGGGAGCTAGGAGATTTGAGCCCATGTTCTGGTTTCTAGTATTTCTTCGATGCCGCCTGGTGCATCCTGACACTTAGTCCTTCCCGCCGAACGATTGGTTCATCAAGGACATACATTGTCACACCCTCCTTCGCCAAGGCTCCCTTCTTCGCCAAGGCTACGGAGGGCAAGCCGGAGGGCAAGCCGGCGCCAGAGTCAGGCGCGGGCGGCTATCGGCGCGCGGCCGCCTCGGGGCGCTTCAGGACGCTGAGCGCCATGATGAGCGCCGAGCCGCTGAGCGTGGCCACGCTGATCGGGCGATGGGAGATCATCGAGCCGATCTGCAGCAGCACACTGGGACTGCTCTGCTCGACGTAGCGGGCCAGCTCGAGCACGTGATCGGACGTGATGCGTGCGGCCTCCTCCAGCGAGATCGGCAGCGCGTTGCCCTGAAGCCGATACAGGAAGCGGCCGAAAGCGCCGGCCGCGATTACCACGAGTGCGAGCGGCCCGACCGGACGCAGCAGCAGCTCGAGCAGCTTGGCCCGCAGGCGTACGGGTGCTTCGTGATAGACGCGCGAGACGAGCTCGGGAATCGGCTGCACTGCCGCGGCTGGCTGATCGCGCGCTTCATTGAACGGGTCGGACATGATGAGGCCCTGCCGGTGAAGACTCAGTGAAGACGCACGATATATATCCGAAATTGCAGGTCTCAACTGTGACCATCGAACGAATGGACGACATCCAATCGCAGGTCACTGAAAAGCGCAACTGCCGTGTTACCCGCGGGTGACGCGCTGCAGCGCGAGACCCGAATCCAGCACGCTGCGCACCGCGTCGGCGGCGCCTTGCAGGGAATCGTTCCGTTTCAAATGAAACAGGGCGAGCGCCGCGCCGCACACCAGCGCGTCGCGCGTGGCGCCCGGTTGGCCGCCCAGCGCGGCCAACCCCGCCTGGGCCGCCGCCTGCGCCAGCGCCGCGTTGTCCGACTTGGGCGTGGCTTGATGCGCGGCCGCTGGGCCGGCCGGATCGCCCTCGCCGCGCCCGGGAATCGGCGGCGCCAGCACGGGCTGATCGATCCCGAACTCGGCCGGGCTGAAATCTGCCGTCTGCTCCGGTCCCTGGTCGCGGTAATAAAACGCCTTGCTGGCCTGCCGCAGCGATGGGATCACCCCGCCTTCGACGCCGCGCACGATCAGCGCGGAATCAAAACCCGCCCGCCGTGCCAGCAGCGCGTACACGCGCGGATAGGCCTTGTGCACGTAGCCGGTCACCACGTGCGTGCGGGCCCGGCCGCGGATCGGACCGAGCAGCACCTCGGCCGTGGTGACGGCCGGCCGCTTGACGATCAGCGTGCGCAGCGCGGCCAGCTCATAGAGCTTTGGACAGAACGTCTTCTGATCGACGTAGGCCCAGCCGATGCCCGGATCGGCCAGCCGCCGGGCACCCTCCTCGCCGGTCAGATCGACCGGCACGCCGGCGGCCGCCAGCACCTGGCGGTGCGTGAGTCCGTACTTCGGACCCATCGTCTCGACTCCGTGGCTAACGGCCGGCACGCCGCAGGCGGCCAGCACGGCCGGCAGGAACGGCGAGGCGGGCAGTGTCCGGGCGAATCCGTCGTAGGGGTCGGCGATGTCGACCAGTTCCGGCACCGTCGCGCTGACCGTGTGCGTGGCTTCCAGCAGCGCCTCCAGGATTCCGAGGTTTTCCTCGTCGGTCTCCCGCTTCATGCGCAGCGCGATCAGGAATATGCCCGCCTGCACCGGATCGACCGCGCGGTCGAGCACGAAGCGCATCCCAAGCCGCGCCTCTTCGCGGGAGATGTCCTTGCTCAGCTCAGGGCCGGTGGCGATGCGCTGCAGGATCGAACGCATCGTGGCCGCCGCCTCGGCGGGCGAAACCTCGATCGGGCTGCTCATTGCGAACTCAAATGCTGTCCAGTCGGGGCCCGCATCCGGCGCCCTTCAGCGCGAAGGGTTCCCCGCGGCAGGACAGTTTGGCAGAATTGCACGGTCCACCCAACCGGAGGAGCCGAATCATGAACTCGGTGCTCGGCAATGCGACGTCGATCGGCATCGCTTTCGGCCTGGCGCTGGGCCTGATCAGCCCGGCCAGCTCGCAAGCCGCGAAAGAGTCCGCGACCGGATTCCAGGTGCTCAGCGCCACGTTCAAGAACGACACCACGCTGCCGCTGAGCATGGTCGACAACATCGTCTCGGGCGGATCGAACATCTGCTCGCTCGGCGGCAGCCCGGGCCAGGACCAGTCGCCGCAGCTGTCGTGGACCAATGCGCCGCGCGAGACGCGCAGTTTCGTCGTGGTCGCCTTCGACACCACCGCGAACTTCACCCACTGGGGGATGTACAACATCGGCGCCGATGCGACCGGGCTTGCGGCCAACGCGGGGGTGGCGGGCAGCACCTATGGCAACCAGATCCTGAACGACTTCCTGGACCCGAACTACGACGGCCCGTGCCCGCCGTCGAACCTTCCTCCGAACGTGCACCATTACGTCTTTACCGTCTACGCGCTGGGCTCGGAGCTGGACCTGCCGTCGACGACCAACTTCCCGGCCAACGCCGAGACGCTGTTTCGCGCGTTGATTCACGCAGCGATGCGCGGCGACCTGCTGGACAGCGCCAGTATCACCGGCTTTTACTCGACCACGCCGACCCGCTAGTAGCGCAGGCAAGCTCCCCTCCCCCACGGAGTGGGAGAGGGGCCAAAGGCCTCACGGAGCGGTGGGTTTGGAGGGTACGCCGGCCTCAACCGCTCGGCCCAACACGTATTTGACGGCCACCGTCGCGTCGTTGGGCAACAAGTAACCCTGGGCCATCAGGCTCGCTGCCGCGGCCTTGGCGACGGTCATGTAATTGGCCAGACTGCCGTAACGCTCCTCCAGCGACGGGCGCGGATCGTGGGCCATCATGCGCGCAGCTTTCGTGGGTGCAAACGGAATGTAACTGCCCGTCAGATCGCACGCGTCGCCCTGGCTGAAATTGGCCGCGCGCACGTTCCACCCGGTGTAGGTGCCCAGCGGCGCCATCAGCGTGAGGGAACGCAGTCCGCCGATGTCGTTGCCGTCGGTATCCACCTGCGGCAGCAGCGTCGGATACTCGTGACGGGCCACCGGCGGCTCGATCGAGATCACGCCCGATACGTCGTCGGCATCGTAGTGCTCGCCGCGCCGGTAGACGATGCGCGTGTTCCACAGGTTCTGCGGACTCACACCCGGTATGGCCGGGAAAGCCAGCTTGTCCGGCGGCACCAGTGTCCCGCCCGCCAGGGTCGAATAGCTGCTCGGCGGCGGCTCGATGTCTTTCGAAACCCAGTTCAGCAGGGCCATCAACAGCGCACGGATGTTGTAGGTGTACGAGTTCACGTTCGACACGTTCTGGCAGATGCCGGGGACGGCGCCGGCCAGCGGCAACGCCGGCGAATACCCACCGTGCTGCGTGCTCGAGAACTGATAGATGCGCACGTTGCGGGGAAGATCGAGGTCCTGGGTTCCGCTCGGATCTACCGTGTCGAAGGCGCCCGCAGCTTCCCAGTACTCGGTGTCGGTCATCGTGTGCACGATCTTCGGGCAGGTGCGCGTTTCCTCGCACCGATCCAGCAGCCCGCCCTCTTCCTGGGTGAACGGGTCGTAGGATCGACCGTAGGTCAGCGGGCCTTCCGGACCCGGATACTGCTTTTCGGTGTGCTGGGTTCCGGCCAGGCGACCGGGCTGCGAGAAGCGCACATTGATGTAGTTGCGCACCGAGCCGATGTGCGGCTGCATGCCGTCGAACACTTTGCGCAACTGCTCGTCGCGGTTGAATCCCAGTTGCAGGAACGTCCTGAGCAGGCGGCCGCTTTGCGAAATGCCGTTCAGCAGGGACCACTGGATCTCGCCAGCCAGCGGGTTCGGCGTGCCGGCATCGTCGCGTGACTCGTGGCGCAGAAAGCTGCCCACATCGCGCAACGCGGCCAGGCCGAGGCCCATCACGATCGGGTCGCGGGCGGTGTACACCAGCTCATAGATATGGTTGGTATCGAAGCCGTTCCTCAGGCAGACCATCTGCGGATTGGGCACGCCGGGAAACGGCACCACGCTGCAGTCCGCATACGCCCAGTCGCTGTTGGCAATCCTGACCTTCGGGTCGGTCTGATGGACCCGCATCGTCATCGTGTCGTGACGGTTGTTCAGGCTCGCCGTCGGATACCCCGGCGTGTTGGAGCTGGAATCGGCCAGAATCGGCTGCGACGGAGCTGCCCCTCTGTTCAAGATGAACTCCGACCGCACCACTCCCTTGATGACGCCGCCGTGGCGGTCGTCCCCATGGCGATCGTCCCCATGGCGGTAATGCGCGATCGGCGCTGACATCGTGACCCGGCCGGCCATCGGCGTCAGGTCGGCCTGCCAGCCCGCCCACACCAGCGTGAAGCCCTGGTTTTCCAGAAAGCCGTCGCCCGCCGGGGCCGTGCCGCTGATGCCGACGTTGTAGAAGCCGGGATCGAGCTTGTTGCCGCGGTTGACGATTTCGAGCAGCATCGCCCGATTGGAGTTGTTCATGGTGACCGGTTTCAGAATCGACACCACGGTCGAGTACTCGACCATGCCGCGCTCATTGCGGGGCGCCAGTTCGATGTCCTGGATCACCCGGTTGACCGGATCTTCCGGATCGACCTCGCCGTACGCGGTTCCGTCCAGCTGCTCGTATTGCCCTACCGTGCCGAACATGGTCATGCCGTAGGGGTGGGTGGCCGGAGCCAAAACGATCTTCGTGACGCGCGCTTCGGCGTCGACACCGAAACCACACACCAAAGCTGCGATGCCCGCAATTGCAGCGGCCTTGAGGATGTCCGCTCGAAACACAAGAGCTTCTGCCATGGCTGCACTTCCTCTAATAGTTGACGGATCCAGCGCTCAAACTCGTCCGCCAACGCGGCCCGCAAGAGCGACTTCGACTTCCACAAACGCGGGTTGGACGCGCTTGCAACGGCGCCAAGGTAACGGCTTCGAGTCATTTGATTGAGCTTTTAATCCGCATTTTGTCGGCGCACTTCTCGCGATGGCTGTCGCGTCAATGCCACGCAACATCGTGCGAACGTTGCTGCGTCGTTGTTTCCAATGGCTTTTGGTTTTTCTTTGAACGCGACGCAACAGATTTTGACGAAGCGCTGCGTGTCAGGGTTTTTGGCCCGCACAACTCTGACACCCGATGATGTAAGGCATTTTCTGACACGAACCCCTCAAGTCTTCCGACACGGCCGCTCAATTTGCTTCGGTCGCACACATCGAATTTGAGGCGTTTCGAGCCCGTTATCACGAATTCGCGTGCATCGTACAAATGCGATACCTCATTACATGTCTGCTCGAATTGCCCGCACTGCCGTGTTGTGCCTGCTCGCCGCCGCGCCGGCGGCGATGGCGATGAGTTTTGCCGGCCTGGAGCAGCTGATCGTCGATCGCAACATACGATCGATCGAGGACCTGCTGCCGCTGCTTCCGGCCGACCTGCGCTCGCGCTACGTGCTGATGTTCCGCAGCCGCAGCCTGCACGGATCGAGCTACGCGCACCCGCGCGCGATCCTGTTCGACCCCGAGGCGCGGCTCGTGATCTCGTTCAACGGCGACGCCAGCCAGGCCGGATTCGGCGCCCTGGAGACGATGGAGTTCGACGATGCCGGCAAGTCGTTCCGGTTCCACGAGATCACTTTCCCGGCCGATGCCGGCGGCGACGGGCATGCGCGCTTCTCGCAGCCGAACCCCGAACCGTGCCTGAAGTGCCACGGCGATCCGCCCCGGCCCGTGTGGGACACCCACCCGGGCTGGCCCGGTGCCTACGGCGAGCGCTACGGCGCGGCCCTGACTGCGCCGGAAAGATCGGGCCTGCAGCAATTCCTGCGGGAGCAGCCCGACCATCCGCGCTACCGCTGGCTGCTCGAGATCGACCGCTTCGCCAGCCCCGAGACGTTTCGTCCCGCCGCGCGGACCCGCTACGAGGGCACCGAACGGCTGCCGCCCAATGCCGAGCTGGGGGCGGCGCTCGGACGGCTGAACTTCGAGGCCATCGTTCATCAGCTCGAGGCGCAGCCGCAGTTCGACTCTCACAAGTACGCGCTGATGGCCGCCCTGGGCACCGATTGCGGGCGCCTGGATGCGTTCTTTCCCGATGCGCAGCGCGACGGGATCGATCGGGACCTGGACCGCTTCGCGGCGGCTTCCGCGCACGCCAATGCCGCGCAGGTGCGCTTGAAGCGGCTGCGCGCCGTCGGCGGAGCCGACCCGGGGGCGTACGCCAAGATCGACGGCGTCGAATCGCTCGATCGGTTCCGCTACGTGGTCGAGACCCGATTCGGCCTGTCCACGAGCCAGTGGACCACCGCGCTCGAAAAGGGCAGCTACGACTTTGCCTGGTCGCCGTCGGCGGCCGCCGAGATGGCCTCGTATCTGCGCAAGCGCCTGGCGCAGACCGACCCGCAAACCAGGGACCTGGCCGACTTTCGCACGTTCTCAGGGGGCGACCCGTACTGCGCCTACCTGGTGCGGCGCAGCCGCGCTGCGCTGGCCGCGGACGGCGCGGCCGCGGGCCGCAGCGCCACGGTTCCCGCTTCGGGCCTGGCCCGCACGCAGGCGCTGCTGGACCAGTGTGCGGGCTGCCACTTGAGCGGCGTGGGACCGCGCCTGCCGTTCGATCATCCGCCCGAGCTCGCCGCGCTGCTGCGCAGCGGCCGCTTCACGCACGGCACCCTGATGGACGAGATCCGCTGGCGCCTGGCGCCGCAGGCCGGCGCCGGCCGCATGCCGCTGGGCACCAACATCAGCGACGAGGAACGCGACGCACTGCTGCAGTACTTCGGCGGCGTGTTGCGGCAGGGCGCCACAAACTGACCGTCCCGCCGGCTCACAGGCCGTCCAGCGCGGCCTCCAGGTCGGGAAACTGCTCCCACAGGATGTCGTGCTTGCGCTCGCCTTGCGCATCGAAAACGACGATCCGGAAGTCGTGCATCACGTGCTCGTCGTAGATCCAGTACTTCAACTCCAGGAACTCGGCGAGCTGGCGCGTATCGGTCTCGGCCCCGCTCAGGAAGTGCCAGGTCGGCGGCAGCTTGCGGGCATCCCGGTAGCGGCGCCATTGCTCGGGGGAGTCGTGCGAGGGGTCGTAACTGACGACGACGAAGGCCGCCTCGCGCCCGCGCCGCGACAGGATCTCCTGCATCTTGCGCAGCACCAGCATGCTCGATGAGCAGGTCCGGCGGCACGACGTGTACGCCATCGTCAGCACGACCGGCCGACCCTTGTAATCGTCGAGCGTGCGCGTTGCGCCGTCGGCATCGACCCAGTGCACGGCGCCGAAGCGCGAGAAAAGCGGCGCCGAAGCCGACGCGCTCAGACTCAACGCGGCCAGGGCGAATGCGACGGACGCCAGCCGGCGCAGTTTCGGGCGCGTTGGAATCATCACTGAAGCGACGTTAGTTCCGCCATCGCACGCTTATATCTCGATAAGGGTGCAGTGCCGCCCGCTTTTCGGCCGACCCGTCCCGCACCTCCGCTTCTAGTCTAAGCGTGGCATCAAGTTCGCCGCGCGTCTTCGCGCGGCGTTCGTGGCTGACGGCGGGCGCCACCACGAACAGTCGAACACTCCTCAGGGGAACGGAATGATCTCTCGAAGAATCCGCCTGGTCATCGCGGTAGCGGGCGCCATCGGCGTCTGCGCCGGCGCGCCGGGCCGCGCGAGCGCGCAGACCGCGAACCCGGACCCGAGCGTGCAGGAACTGCAGCGCAAGCTCGAGCAGAGTCTGCAGAAGATCGAGGAGCTGTCGAAGAGGGTCCAGCAGCTCGAAACCCAGCGCGGCGCGCCGCAGGCACCCGCAGCCGCGGCTCCGGCGGCGGCTCCAGCCGCACCGGCGACGGCCACCGCGCCGGCGGCAGCGCCGCCAGCGCCCACCGCGGCAGCGCCGGCACCGGACTCGCGCATAGACGATATCGCCTCGCAAGTGAAGCAGCTCTCGCAGAGCGTGAGCCGGATGAACAACGACACCGGCGTGCCGCTGCACGGCTTCATCGACCTGGGCGGGCGCTGGTACTCCCGTGTCGACCCCGGCAGCAGCAACGCCGCCAACGGCTTCAACGAAAAGGCGATCGACTTCTACCTGAATCCGTCGCTCGGACAGCGCATCCGGTCGCTGATGGAGATCGCGATCGAGACCAGCGAATACGGTCAATCGGTCGGCATCGACATGGAGCGCCTGCAGGTCGGCTACGTCTTCAGCGACGAGCTGACCGTGTGGGTCGGGCGCGTGCACACGCCCTACGGCTACTGGAACACCGCCTTCCACCACGGCCCGCAGATCCAGACCTCGATCCAGCGTCCCAAGTTTCTCGCGTTCGAGGACACCTACGGCCTGATGCCGGCGCATACGGTCGGCGTGTGGGCCACCGGCCGCGAGGCGCTGGGCAGCGGCCATATCACTTATGACGCCACCGTCGGCAACAGCCCGCGCATCCTGACCAACGGCGGCCAGCCTGGCACCGGCCAAGTGGACATGAACCTGCTCGGCTCCAACAACCACGACGTCTCGACGCTGGTCAACCTGGGCTACGAATTCGGCGGCCCGCTGGAAGGACTCAAACTCGGCGTGGACGCGATGAGATGGCGCACCACCGACGATGTCCAACCGCTTCCGAACACGACCAATGTCCGCTTCCTGGGCGCCTACGGCATCTACACCGAGGACGACTGGGAGATCCTGAGCGAGTACTACAAGTTCTTCGACTCCAATGTCAGCGCCGGCGGATCCAATCACAGGAGCTGGGCCGCCTATGCGCAGGTCGGCCACGCCTTCGGCAAGTTCACGCCGTACGTGCGCTGGGAGACGGCTCTGCTGGACCAGGCTGACAACTATTTCGGAAATCTCGCGCCCGCGATCGGCTCATCGTACCGGCGCGATGTGGGTGGCCTGCGCTACGACCTGACCAGCAGCACGGCGCTGAAATTCGAGTACAACAGCACCGAGTTCTTCGACCGCCTCCTGCACAACTACAACGAGTACCGCTTTCAGGTTGCGGTCCGCTTCTGACGAACAAGGGAGCGCCGATGAAGCTCAGACAGAAGCTGGTCGTGCTCGCCGCAGCGAGCCTGGTCGCACTGGTGTCCACCGCGGGTGCCGCCGACCTGTACGTCATCTCCAACTCTGGCACGACGGTCAGTGCGGCCGATGTGCGCGAAATCTTCCTCGGCGAGAAGCAGTTCGCCGGAAGCACCAAGCTGGTCCCGGTTGACAACGCCGCCTCGCAGGAGCAGTTCCTGGCCAAGGTGATGAAGATGGAAGCGGCCAAGTACACGGCCTCGTGGACCAAGAAGTCGTTCCGCGACGGGGTCAGCCCCCCGCCCATCAAGGGCAGCGACGCCGAGACGATCGAGTTCGTCAAGCAGACGGCTGGCGCCGTCGGCTACGTCGGCAGCTCGGCGGCCGGCGTCAACGTCGTCGGTAAATTCTGAGTCAACGAAGAGCGCCCCGGAGCCCGTCGATGCGCGAGCTTTCCCACCTGAATCGGCGCACAGTTTTGCAATTCGTGATCGTGCTCACGCCGCTCACCGTGCTGAACACCTACCAGGTCATCGTCGAACGGGCCAACAGCCGCCTGATCGAACGCACCGCCCACCTGCGCTCGATCGCCGACCAGGAGCGCGCGCACTACGCGGTCTACCTGGACGGCGTGGTGGACGCGGTCGACGCCGGCCGCCTGTCGGCCAAAGCGCTCGATGCGCTCGGCGCCGCGCTGGACGACGAGCACCGGCTGGGCGCCGCCGATCCCAACCATCCGCTCAAGGCCCAGGCCGAGCCGATGGCCGCCATGCTGGCGGCGCTGCAGAACGATTCGTCCCTGAAGGGCCTGGCGCCGCTCCGGGAAACGGTTCCGGCCGTGGGCAAGCAGATCGCCGCGGACCTGGCGGCTTACGACGCCTCGGCCCGCGCGGCCATCGCCCAGGCGACCACGCCGCGCCAGCAGCTGCTGGTGCCGATCGCGATGATCCTGTCGCTTGCACTGGCCGCCTTCTGCATCTGGCGCGCGCTGCGCGACCTCACCGGGCCCCTGCGGCGGGCCATCGAGTCGGCCAACCAGATCGCCGCCGGCAACATGGACGTTGCAACCAGCCTGGACACCAAGCGCGACCTGGGGCACCTGCTCGCCTCGATGCGCACGATGGCCGAGCGCGTGACCGCCATGATCGGCAAGATCCGCGTGGCCAGCGGCACCATCGAGGGCGTCGCCACCGAGCTGGCGCAGAGCAACCTGGACCTGTCGCAGCGCACCGAGCAGCAGGCCGACTCGCTGGAGCGCACCGCGGGCTCGATCGGGCAGCTCGCGCAGACGGTGCGGCAAAATGCGCTCAACGCGCGCCAGGCCAGTAACCTGGCGGCCAACGCCAGCCAGACCGCGCAGGCGGGCGGCGAAACCGTCGGCCGCGTCGTCGAGACGATGAGCAGCATCGCCGACAGCTCGCGCAGGATCCACGAGATCATCGGCGTGATCGATGGGATCGCGTTCCAGACCAACATCCTCGCCCTGAACGCCGCGGTCGAAGCTGCGCGCGCCGGCGAGCACGGCCGGGGCTTTTCCGTGGTCGCGGCCGAGGTGCGCACGCTGGCGCAGCGCTCGGCACAGGCCGCGAGCGAAATCCGCAATCTGATCGTCGACAGCGTCGGCCGCGTGCAGGGCGGCACCACGCTCGCCCACGAAGCCGGCGAGCAGATGCGCGAAATCGTCGCCGCGGCCAAGCGCGTCACCGACATCGTCGGCGAGATCACCACCGCCTCCGATCGCCAGGCGGCCGAAATCGAACAGGTCGACCAGTCGGTCGCCGCGATCGACCAGTCCACCAAGCAGAACGCGGCGCTGGTGGAGCAGGCCGCAGCAGCGGCCAGCAGCCTGGAAGCACAGACCCGCGGGCTGGTCGAAGCCGTCGGCGCCTTCCGGGTGGCCGAAGCGCCGGCTGCGTAGGCGCGCCCCGCGGCGGCCGCGCGCTGCCGTGACTTTCCGGTTACATCGCACCGTCCAAAGCCACGCCCGCGACAAGGCTGTGGCCTGAGTCGACTCCCTGTCTGAAGCTCGGTGCGAATTCTCGCGCCTTTGCGCGAGTGCCCCTTGAACCCCGGCCGGATTGCGAGGCACTCACCGCGCGATCCGTGCTAACCGCAACGACAAGGGGAGAAGTTCCGATGAACCGCATTACCCACAAAGTTGTACCTTGCGCACTCGTGGCCTTTTCGAGCCTTTTCACGATCACAGCGCGCGCCGACAGCAGTGACCCCGAGCACCCTCGCAATGCGTACCTGGTCACCCGCCTCACCTCCGATATCACGGGCGCGGCCGTCAACCTGGACGGGGTCCTTGAAAACGCCTGGGGGGTCGCGTTTTCGCCCGCCGGCAGCCCGTTCTGGATCAGCGACAATGCCAGCGGCTGCTCGACGCTGTATGACGGAGCCGGCGTCATCACGCCGTTACAGGTGAAGATCCCGCTGCCCGGGGGCGTCATCGCGCCGGCCTCGTGCACGCACGTCGATCCGAGCAATCCTCCGGCCGTAACGCCCGCCGCGCCCAGCGGCGTCGTGTGGAACCCCTCGTCCCGGTTCCTGGTGCCCGGCACCAAGACCCAGGCCGCGTTCATCTGGTCGACCGAAGACGGGACGATCTCCGCCTGGGCGGGGGGCCTCACCCCACCCAATGCGGCCGTGCTCGCCGCCGACAATTCGGCCAATCCGAGCGCCGGCGCCGGAGCCGTGTACAAGGCGCTGGTGTTTGCGGTCAACGCCAAGGGACCCTTTCTGTTCGCGACCAACTTCCGCGCCGGCACGATCGACGTGTTTGCGCCGACCGGGGCGGGCGGCACCTACGTCCTGACCACCACCGACGGAGGCTTTGCTGACCCTGATATCCCGGCCGGGTACGCGCCGTTCGGCATGCAGCTGATCGACGGCGACCTGTTCGTGACCTACGCCAAGCAGAACGCGCAGAAGCACGACGACGTGGCCGGCGCTGGCAACGGCTTCGTGGACGTGTTCGATACGGACGGCCACCTGCTGCGGCGGTTTGCCAGCCACGGGGCGCTGAACTCGCCGTGGGCGGTGACGCCGGCTTCGTTCAATTTCGGCCGGTTCCACGGAGCCATTTTGATCGGCAACTTCGGCGACGGCCGCATCAACGCCTACGACCGCAGCGGGCGCTTCCTGGACACACTGCAGGACACCAACGGCGAGCCGATCGTGATCGATGGCCTGTGGACGGTGACGCAGGGCGGGGGCTTGCACTCCAGCCCGGACACGATGTTCTTCACGGCGGGCCCGAACCACGAGACCGATGGCCTGTTCGGCACCATCACGCCCGTGCCTCAGGAGTAACCGCACCCGGCTCGCGCGGGCATTCCCGCGCGGGCCGGCGCGCGGCGCCGCTTACGTGGATCCGTGCAGCGCGAGCCTGCGCGTTTCGCGTTCGTAGGCGTCGCGGCAGGCGTGATCGCCGCAGAAGCGACCTGCCCGCCACGAGTCGCAGTCACAGAACTCGGCCCGCCGGGTCGATGCCTTCTTGGCGTCGTTGATGGACCTTGCGAGGTAGAGGTCGGTCGCCTCGCTGGCGAGGTCCGCATCATCTGGCACGGTGCACCTCAATCGTTGTGCGCAGGCACGCATGGTGCGCGCACCTACGAGTTCACGCAATCTTGCGAGTGCGCCAGAGCCCCAGCGCAGCGGCCACGATCCCCAGCAAGTTAGCGCCGATCTGCTCGGGCGAGTGCAGGGACAACACGTTTTGCGTCCACAGCAACGCGCTGATCAGCAACGCCAGCCGCAATCGCGGGCCCGACAGGAAAAATGCGGCATAGGTGACCAGGACCGAAGCGGCCACGGGCAGCAAGGTCAGCCAGCCCCGCCAGGTGAGCGACGCCGTGGCGAGCGAAATCAGGATGAACAGCGCGCACGCGCCGATCCGGATCCGGTTGTGGCGCTGGCACACCAGCGTTGCGGTTCCGGTACGCGCCACCGACACACACGACAGTGCCGCTCCCGTGGTGGCGCCCAGCAGGAAGTTGTTCACCGCCCACAGAATGCCGGCCAGCAGGTACCCGCGGTGCAGTCCGCGGTCGCACCGGTACAGCGTGCTGCGAACGCTCAGCCCGAGGGCAGCGATGCCGGTGGCATGGACCAGGATGGAGGCAGGCACGGATTCGGACGCACGACGGCAACCCGTAGAAGGTAGCCCAGGCGATCGTCGGGCGATCGCCCGGAAAGCACGGGTTCGGCCCTCAGTTCAGTGACCCGCGGGCCGCGAGGTCATCCGTTCGTGCGACTTCAGTGCCCGCTCGGTGGCGACTCAGTTGCCATCCTCGCCGTGCCGCTGCGGGATCACCGCCGCCATCTTCGAGACCGTGAAGTGCTCGACCTGCAAGGTCCAGCCCGAATCCACCGCCGGCTCCGCGCCCGCATAGGGCAGGTACAGCGCCAGGTTCGACACGTACAGCGTCCTGCCGTCCGCGCTGAAGGCCGGGCTGGCCGGAAACAGCAGCCCGCGCGGCACGCCGTGCTCATCGATCCCGTTGAAGTCGCCCAGTTTCGCGATCACCTTGCCGGTCGGGTCGACCACGACCATCTCGTCTCCCTGATTGGCGCAGACCCACAGGTTGTCATGCGAGTCGATCGCGATGCCGTCCGGCGCATTGATGCCGGTGATGAAGATCGAGGCAGCCCCGGCGCTTCCATCCGGGTTGACCGGGATCTGGATGATCTGGTGCTCGGCCGTGTTGGCAACGAACATCAGCGTGCCGGCGTTGTTGAACTCCACGCCGTTGGCCCCGAAGGGCGGCGTCAGGCCCATGCCTGGGGCGAGCAAGGGACCCGTGCTCCAGGCCGTGGCCGCGCCGCCATGGGGACCCATCTTCCAGATGACGCCGTTGAAGGAGTCGGAAACGTAGACGTTGCCGGCCTTGTCGAACGTCAACGCGTTCAGCCCCGACCCGGCGATCGGGCCCGCGAACACCGACGAGGCACCCGTGGTCGGATCGACCCGCAGCACGTTGCCGGCGCCGAAGTCGAGCACCAGCAGATCGGACGTCGCCGGGTTGAAGGCCAGTCCCAGCATGTGCGGACTTGAATTGGCGATGGTGACCTGGCGCACGAGCTCGCCGTCCGGCGCGATCACGTAAAGCACGGCGTTGCCGCTGAGCGCACCCTTGGCGTTGAACCCGAAGGTGGGCACGTAGATATTGCCGTCCGGCCCGACGGTCAAGCCCTCGATGCTGCTGGGCTGGCCCGGGGTCGCGTCCGGCAGCACGGCCAGAGCCTGCACCGTGCCCCGGTCCCAGGCGCCCGCGGGCGCCGCCGTTAATATGCCAACAGCAAGGCCCAGCGCGGTCGCGACCGCTCGAAACTTCGCCATGTGCTCCTCCTTGGTGAATTGGGCCGATACTTGCAGCGCTGCGGCACGCCGGCCTCGATAGTTGGAGCGGAAATTCTGCGCCGGCCCGGCTTGATCAACAAGGCTCGATGACATCGGAGAGGGGATATTGATGGCCACACGCGGCTTTGTCGGGCGGCGGCCCAGCAACGAAGTGGCGGATCGATTACCGCCTGGGCAGTACCAGACCGAGGATTTCCCGGTGCTGGCGAAGGGACCCACGCCTCACGTCGATCGCGCAACCTGGAAATTCACCATCAGCGACGGTCCCAAGCCGCTGGCGGGCTGGACCTGGACTGAGTTCGAGGCCCTGCCCCAGACGAGCTGGCGCGGCGACATCCACTGCGTCACCAAGTGGTCCAAGCTGGATACGTCCTGGAGCGGCGTCACCATCGACGACCTGTTCAAGACCGCCGGCATCGCGCCTCCGAGCGCATACCTGCTGGCCGAGTCGTACGACGACTACGACACCAACCTGCCGGTGGCGGATCTGGTGGGTGGACAGGCGATGGTGGCGACGCGCTTTGGCGGCGCGCTGCTGGAGGCACAGCACGGCGGCCCGGCGAGGCTCCTGGTGCCTCACCTGTACTTCTGGAAAAGCGCCAAGTGGATCAGGGGCCTTCGCTTCACCGCGCATGACGAAGCCGGCTTCTGGGAGCAGCGCGGCTATCACATGTACGGCGATCCGTGGCGCGAGCAACGCTACACGAACGACCCATGACCGTGGAGGCCGCGCCGGCGCGCTGGCAGCAGGCGGTCATCGAGCGCATCACGCCGCGCACGCCGCGCGTCACCAGCGTGTTCCTGCGGGCTGCGCTGCCACACCACGTGGCCGGCCAGCACGTCGACGTACGACTGACGACCGACGACGGCTACGAGGCCGAGCGCAGCTACTCGATCGCATCGGCCCCGGGCACCGAGCTGATCGAGCTCGCCATCGAGCGGCTCAACGAAGGGGAAGTCTCGCCCTTCTTTCACGAGGTGGCCCGCCCCGGCGACACGATCGAGGTGCGCGGCCCGATCGGCGGCCACTTCGTGTGGCGCGCCCGGGACGGCGGCCCGGTCGTGCTGATCGCCGGCGGCTCGGGCGTGGCGCCGCTGATGTCGATCGTGCGCGCCTGGGCGGCCTCGGCGCCGAAAACGCCGCTGCTGCTGATCTATTCGGCCCGCATCTGGAACGAACTGATCTTCCGCGACGAACTGTTGAGCACCCAGGTATACGAGCCGGAGTTCGCGTTCGTCGCAACGATCACGCGCGGCAAGCCACACCGCCCGCAGGACTTCGACCGGCGCCTCGACCAGGCGCTGCTGCACCATGTATTGACGCGCTGGGCCCACTCGCCGCGCAGCATCTACGTGTGCGGCTCCAACGCCTTCGTCGAAACCGTCACCGGCGCCCTGGTCGCCGACAACGTGCCCGCCGGGCTGATCCGTACGGAGCGCTTCGGCGGGGACAACTGAAAGGAGTCGACGTGCGCGCCGCAACGAATCCGGAAGTCTGGTTTGCCGCGGGCGTGCGAACGCCGTTCGCGAAGGTCGATGGTGCGCTCGCGAAATTCGACGCGATCGGACTTTCGGTTCCCGTGGTGAGGCACATGATCGGCCGGCTGGGCGGGGTCCTGCCCGACTTCGCGGTCTGGGGCGTGGTGGTACCGAACCTGACCTGGAGCAACATCGCGCGCGAGGTGCTGATGGACGCCGGCGTGGCGCCGACCATTCCGGCCTTCTCCACCATCATGGCCTGCTCGACCAGCATGATCGGGGCGATCGAGGCCGCCGGCATGATCAACGGGGTCAACCGCAACCTGGCGCTGGTGGGCGGCGCCGAAAGCTTGAGCCGCATCCAGCTCGGCCTGGGCCAGTCCCTGTCCGACTGGCTGCGCAGGTTCCAGCAGGCGCGCTCGCTCGGACAGAAAATTTCGCACGTCTCGGATTTGAAGCTCGGCGACGTCAGGCTCTACATCCCCGCGGTCAGCAATCGCACCACGGGGTTGAGCATGGGCGAGCACACCGAGATCATGGCGAAGGAGTGGAACGTAGGACGCGACGAGCAGGACCGGATCGCGCTGGACAGTCACCAGCGGGCGGTGGCCGCGTGGGATCGGGGCTTCTTCGAGGACCTGGTGATCCCGATCGGCGATCTGCGGCGCGACACCATCCCGCGCAAGGATACGTCGCTTGAGAGGCTCGCGAAGCTGCCGCCGAGCTTCGACCGCACGAGCGGCCGCGGCACGCTGACGGCCGGAAACTCATCGCCCTTGACCGACGGCGCCGCCGCCCTCTGGGTGGCCTCGCAGGCGGGCCTGGGCAAGCTGCCCGCCGACACCCCGAAGGCGAAGCTCATCGACTGGGAGATCGCCTCCATCGATCTGCGCACCGAGGGGCTGCTGATGGCCCCGGCCTTCGCGATCCCGCGCCTGCTCGCTCGCAATGACTTGACCTACGCCGACATCGATCTGTGGGAGATCCACGAGGCCTTTGCCGCCCAGGTCGTCGCCCACATCAAGGCGCTGGAAAGCCCCGACTTTCTGCGGGTCAAGGCGGGCGTCCAACAGGCCTTTGGTGCATTCCCCCGCGGAAGAATGAACCCGAACGGCGGCAGCGTCGCGCTGGGCCATCCTTTCGGAGCCACCGGAGCGCGCATCCTGAGCCAGACCGTGAAGGAGCTCGCAACCCGTCCGGCCGGACAGCGCGCGATCGTCAGCATCTGCGCGGATGGCGGCCAGGGCAGCGTGGTTCTGCTGGAAGCGGCGTAGGAGCCGAGCTGGGTTCCCATATACTGGGCCGTCATCGGGTTACGCGAAGGAGGGCAAATTGCGTCCGCTCCTTACATCAGCAGAGGCAAGGAAACGGGTGCACGCTGTGGCCGCAGCAGCGTGGCTCGTGTGCATTCCTTCGGTCGCCTTGGCGGGCGCCGAGCAGAAATCGGAACCGTCGACACCGGAGTCGCACACGGTTCGAGATTCGCTCGTGACGGGCGCCAACAAGGTGGGCGAGGTCTTGAAGAGCGGCGCGGAGAAGGTCGGCCCCGCGATCGATCATGGCGTGGCCGTTACGAAGAAGGCGGTCGAGAAATCCGCCCACGCCGTCGGCACGGCGGTGAAGGAAACCAGCAACAAGATCGAGCAGAAGGTCAGCGGCAAATCCGACAGCGACCAGCCTGCCGGATCCAAATCCAAATAAGCAGGCGCCCGGGTTCCTCGAAGAGGGACTCGGCGGGTGGTCCCGCGTCGCCTATCGCCGGGAAATTCCGTCTTAGATGGTGCACACATCTCCACCCGAAGGGAGATTTCGATGGAATTCAAGGTCAAGCGATATGGTTGGGTCCGCGATCTGCCGGATCAGCGAGATCATCTGTATGCGGCCCCGGCTGCCAATCTGGCGGCGCTTCCGCCGCTGGTCGATCTGCGCAGCAAGTGTCCGCCCGTCTACGATCAGGGTCAGCTCGGCAGCTGCACCGCCAACGGAATTGGCGGCGCGATGCAGTTCGAGCGGATGCGGCAGAGTCTGACGCCGGATTTCACGCCTTCGCGACTGTTCATCTACTACAACGAGCGCGTCATCGAACACACGGTCAATACGGACAGCGGGGCCCAGATCCGGGACGGCATCAAGAGCGTCGCCAAGCAGGGAGACTGCCCGGAGACCGATTGGCCGTACGACATCACGAAATTCGCCGCCCCGCCCCCAACGAAGTGCTACACCGAGGCGGTCCGATACCGGGCGGTCCAGTATCAAAGGGTCCCTCAGATCATTAATCAGATGAAGGGCTGCCTGGCTTCCGGCTATCCGTTCGTTTTTGGATTCAGCGTTTACGAAAGCTTCGAAAGCAGCGCGGTGGCGATCAGCGGAGCCGTGCCGATGCCGCAGTCATCGGAACAGCTTCTTGGCGGCCACTGCGTTGACGCCGTCGGCTATGACGACTCGCAGCAGCGCTTTTTCGTTCGCAACTCGTGGGGCACAGGTTGGGGCATGAAGGGCTACTGCACGATGCCCTATGCCTACTTGACCGATCCGAACCTGGCCTCCGATTTCTGGACGATCCGGCTGACCGCGGCGTAACGCCAAGGTCGGAGCGCGGGCTCGTGACGCTCAAGTGACATGACGGGTGTCGCTTTTTGCGACACGTGATGCGTCGACGGACTTGCGTATTGACTCAATGTCTACTATCCTTGGAACCGATCGGCAAAGTTGTCGATCGACTTAGGAGGTTCAGAGATGTTCAACCTGCGCAACAATCACGTGCTCTCGCTGCGAACTGAGTTCGCGGCGACTGGCTCGTGCTTGCGCTCAGCGCGCACGGCCGCTGGAATCGTGTCGTCCTGCTTCGGGATGGCGCTGGCCGGCGTTGCCCTGCCGGCAGATGATCCGGGCGGAGGTCCAGGCGACTAGCTGAACCTCGCTGGCAAAAAAGCCCGGATCGCGTTGAACGCCTCCGGGCTTTTTGTTTGAGTTGTCAACCCAGTGAGGATCGTCATGCGACAGTCACAGTTCCGTCCAGGAAAGAACGACTTCTTCTTCGCCTGCCTCATCACGGCCATGTTCGCGGTCACCGTGGTCGGCGTCATCGCCGGCACTCTGGACCTCGTTCGCGGCCGCGCAGAGACCTACGCGAAGACGCGGGGAGCGCCCGTCGCTCTTCACGACGCCCGCGGGGCAACGCCGCAGGCCGCGCGCGCGGGCCCCGGAAGGGTAATGGTCGGGGTTTCGGCGCGCGAAGCACACGATTCGAAATCGTGCTTCGCGCGCCGGTTTTGCCGCGACCGGTCGGCTCAGTTCAAGCGGTCTGGTGCACGGGCAGGCCGATCGCCGCAGTGGGCGTGAGGCGGCAGCGCGAGCGGTACAGGCGCGGTACCAGCGCGCCGATGCAGGCGCCGATCACGCTTGCGGTGACGAGCATGCGCGGCAGTGCATGCGACAGCCGGTCCGAATCAGGCGGCAACATGTCCGCCAGCAGCAACTGCAGCACCGTCCATTGCAGCCCCGCGAAGATCACGGCCAGCGCTGCGGCCTCGACCCAGCGCAGCCAGCCCGGCTCGGAGTCGGTGTTGGGCGGGTGGTCATCGGCCGCCCATGCAATCGCCACCGTGGTAAAAAACGGCATCAGCAGCCAGGGCCAGCGCTGAATCGAGTCGCCCCACGCCCGTGCAAACGCCCCGGGAGTGGCCAGTGCCTGGAACACGTTGCCCGGGCTGTTGAATGCGAAGCGGAACAGCAGTGACACCGCAAAGGCGGCCACTACGGCGATCGCGCCCGAAAAGGCGTAAGCCGCCACCGGACGGGGCCCGCCGGGCTGCGCGGCGGCGAACGGCCACACCGACTTGGGATAAATCGCGGCAACGATCGCGATCGCATAGATGATCGGGACCAGCACCATCATGCTCAGGTGCCGCCGCAGGGGAGTCGGGTCGAAGAAGCGGCTCATCATCAATGGAAGGAACAGCATCGTCAGGAAGACCAGCCCCACCACGAGCACGACGTCGTTCGCGGTGAGCGCGCCGCGGGTGGCCGGCAGCCCGGAAAAACCCAGTTGTGTCAGCGTGGCACGCCGCTGCGGGTAAAGCCGACCCCCACTGAGCACGCCGCCGCTGACGAAGTCATACAGGGCCCGTTCCAGCACTGACAGGTCCGTCTCGATCTGCCGGCCCATGCGCGCCACCAGCGGCGACTCGCTGTCATGAACCAGCGCGTCCAGCCCGCGCCCATCCAGGTTCTCGGCGAGCGCGGTCAACTTCGCGCGCAGGCTCACCATCACCGCGCTGTTCTCTTCCATGTAGCGGGCGTAGCTGCGCGCGACCTCCCACTGTTGGATTTCTGCATACAGGGCGACGCTTCGGGCCCAGCGCCTCTTGATCGAGTCGGCCGGTGCCGTCAGCCAGGCCGGATCGACGCCAAAGGACCGGAATATCGGCAGCAGCTGATCCAGGGCCTCGGCGGGCGGCTCGTAGCTCGCGGCCTGCAGGTGCGCGCTGAGCTCCCGGACCTCGAACGGCATGTTGCCGACGCGCTGGAACCACTCCTTGACCGCGTCGTCGATCTTGCCGAGCACTGGAAAGTGCGGCAGCAGCGACGTCAGCACGAGCGCCGCCAGCAGCGGGGCCGGCAGCGTACCGGTCTTGGCGTCGAGCGGGGGTGCGCCGGCGCCCAGAAACGTCATCAGGGCGCCAGGATCAAGCCCGGTGATGGCACCACCGAGCAGCAGGAACAGGCCCACCATGGCGATGATGTAGCCGCCCCATGCCGACCAGTAGCGCCAGAACGTGGTCGTGGCGCGCATCGGCTGAGGGTATTTGAATCGGTCCGCGCCGTACACCACGACCACCAGCCCGCCGATGATCCACTGCAGCAGCAAACTCCCGTCAGGCGTTCCCACGTGACCCATCGCGATGCTCCGTCTCGTTGGACCGAATAGGTTCGGGCCGACCCTTTGAACTCATAGCCCGCCGCTCGACGATGTAGACGCAAGCCGACATCCAAACCCGACACGCAGGTGCATGGTGGCCGCCGGATGACGCGGCCCGATCGGTCCACGGGCAGCATCGGCGGCCAGACGATACCGCTCAATATCGGTCCGCGAAAGCACGTCCAATACCGGGCAATACCCGCTAAAGAGGTAGTCGGCTCCTGAAAGTGTCGTTATTGATTCAACCCTTACGTCTGTTGTCAAATACCGGCCGGGCGAGAAAACGCGGAGGATCTCAAATGGACCGACACAACAACAAATTCGCCGAACTACTTCTGACCCTGCTCTGCTGCTTGATCATTTCAAGCTGTTCCAAGCAGCCGCAGCCCGGCACCGTTCTTGACGAAGCCATGCAGGCCGGGCGCAAAGCCGCCTCCTTTGAGCACGCCTCGGAGGACTACTTCCACGACATGGACGGCGGTGTGGCGCTCAGCCCGGAAGAGGTCAAGGGCCGCAACATGTGGCTGGTCTGGAGTGGTGGCAATGACCGCTTCTGGAACGAAATGACGCAGTACACGTTCGGTGCGTTCGACATGCTCAAGATCATCAGCTCCCATCCGAGCCTGGGTTATTCGCGGGCCAACCGCTGGGCCTATTACGGTCTGGTCAACGAGCCCTGCTTCGAGAAGGCAGCCGGCCCCGACAAGAACCGGCGCGGCCTGTGGCTGGATGTGCGCAGCAAGGACTGCCCGCCCGATCCCTTCGAAAACGAGGCCCGGTATCCGGGCGTCGCCATCGGATCGCGCGGCAAACCGCTGGGGGACGGCACGACCCAGCCGGTGGCCTCGTTCTACGGCTACGGCACGGGCGTGTTCGGCCTGCGCCTGTTTCCAAACCCCGATTTCGACGAGAAGGCCGCCAAAGCCTGGGATCCGGAGCGCTATTACACCGATCCGACCTATTACAACCGCGCCGACCTGGTCCGCCCCTACCGGGTCGGCATGTCGTGCGGCTTCTGCCACCTCGGCCCCAGTCCGGTGAACCCACCGGCGGACCCGGAGAACCCGAAGTTCGCCAATCTGAGCTCCTCGGTGGGCGCCCAGTACATGTGGGTCGATCGCCTCTTCATTTTCAACTCGAACAAGCCCGAGGGGCAGAAGAACTTCATGTACCAGCTCGTGCGGACGTACCGGCCGGGCTCGATGGACACCTCCCTCGTGTCGACCGACAACATCAACAACCCCCGCACGATGAACGCCGTCTACGACTTCGCCTCGCGCATGGGCCTGGCCAACCGGCTGTGGCACGAAAAGCTTGCCGGGGGCGAGCTCGACAACAAGCAGTTCAACGACTTTTTCACGAGCGGCCCGCTCACCCAGTTCTACTCCAAGGCGGACGCGACGGTACGCACGCCCCACGTACTGAAGGACGGAGCCGATTCGGTGGGCCTGCTCGGAGCGCTCAATCGCGTTTACCTGAACATCGGCCTGTTCAGCGAGGAGTGGCTGCTTCATTTCAGACCGGTGGTGGGCGGCCAGCCGATCACACCGATCCACATCGCGGTGGCGCAGAAGAACTCCGCCTACTGGCAGGCCACCGAGGCTGGCACGCCCTTCACGGCGCTGTTTTTCCTGAAGGCGGCACAACCCGACCGCCTCAAGGACGCGCCCGGCGGCGAGCAGTACCTGAAGGCGGACGCCCGCACGCTGGCGCATGGAAAGACGGTCTTCGCCGACACCTGCGCCCGCTGCCACTCGAGCAAGGGCCCCCGCCCGCCCGAGAGCCTGGATCTGAACCCGGACAAGTGCGCCGGCGCCGGCTACCTCGCCTGCTTCAAGCGCTACTGGTCCTGGACCCAGACCGAGGACTACAAGGCGCAGATACGCAAGATCGTCCAGGCGCCCGACTTCCTGCAGGCCAACTACCTGTCCACCGAAGCGCGCATACCCGTCACGCTGCTGCGGACGAACGCCTGCAGCCCACTGGCCACCAATGCGCTGGGCGGCAACATCTGGGACAACTTCTCGTCGCATTCGTACAAGGAGTTGCCTTCGGTGGGCACGGTGACGCTGAGCGACCCGTTCACCGGCGAGGCAACGCCCTACCGGATGCCGGCCGGCGGGCGCGGCTACACCCGCGTGCCGTCGCTGATCAGCCTGTGGTCCACCGCGCCGTACCTGTTGAACAACTCGGTCGGACCGTTCGATCCGGACCCCTCGGTCGCCGGTCGCATGCGGTCGTTCGACGCGTCGATCGAGCAGATGCTCTGGCCCGAAAAGCGCCAGTTCGACCCGGTGCTGGGCGAGAAGGTGCTGGGCGTGATCGATCGGACCACGCAGCAAAGCGAGCTCCGCATTCCTTTGGGGTACCTGCCGGAGTTTGTGCAGGTGCAGCAGGGCGGCACGCTGCACCGCTGGTTTCCCCGGTTCTTCAGCGCAGGCGGCGACTTCGTGATGCGTCCGATCCCGAAGGGCACGCCGGTGGGCCTGCTCGCCAACCTGAAGCTGCTGCCCGAAGGCGAGGACCCGGTCGTTCACGCCGAGAACCTCGCCAGGCTGCTGTTCCCACTTCAGGCCGACCTATCGACCGCTCGCGCCGGAGCCAGCGACGAGGAGCTGCGGGCGAAGTTCGCCAACCTCAGGGCGCCGATGCTGGCGCTGAGCAAGTGCCCGGACCTGGTCGTGAATCGCGGTCACTATTTTGGAACCGCTCAATTCAACCGCCAGGATGGCTTGAGCGAGGACGAAAAGGCCTTCGGGCACGAGCCCGAACTGGCCGACGACGACAAGCGCGCGTTGATCGCCTTTCTAAAGACGTTCTGATCGCGGCGCCCACACCGCCCATGTCCGGCGCCGAAGGACTCGAATGGGATTACGTCATCGTCGGCTCAGGTGCGGGCGGCGGCACGCTGGCGGCGCGCCTGGCCGAGTCGGGCATGCGCGTGTTCCTGCTCGAGGCCGGTGCCGACCCGCTGACGACGCACGCCCCGCGCCTGCCCGACGACTACGAGGTGCCGGGTTTCCATGCATTCGCCTGTGAGAACGCGGCCATGAGCTGGAATTTCGAGGTCCGCCACTATGCCGACGAGGCGCGCCAACTGCGCGACCGCAAATACGACCCGGCGCGCGGCGGCGTGCTGTATCCGCGTGCCGCCGCGCTGGGCGGTTGCACCACGCACAACGCGATGATCTTTCTGCTGCCGCACGACTCCGACTGGGATCACATCGCCGAGGTCACGGGCGATGCGTCCTGGCGAGCCTCGAACATGCGCCGCTATGCCCGGCGCGTGGAGGCCTGCCGCTACCGGCCGGGGTGGCGCGCGCTGCGGCGGCTGGGGATCGATCCGACCGGACATGGCTGGCAGGGCTGGCTGCAGACCGAACGGGCGGTGCCGCTGGATGCGTTGGGCGATGAGGAAATGGTGGTCACGGTTGCCGATTCGGCGAGCGCCTTCGTGCGCAGCCTGCCCCACCCGTGGCTGAGCTGCCTGCACTGGCTGCGCGGCCTGGGCGACCCCAATGCGCGAGCGTGGCGGCGTGCCGGCTTCGACGGCCTGTGTTACACGCCCCTGTCGACGCGCGAGCACCGCCGCGCCGGAGTGCGCGAACGCGTGCTGGGGGCGGCCGCGGCGCATCCGGAGCGCTTGCACATCGAGCTGGAGGCGCTGGCCACCCGGGTGCTGTTCGACGGCGATGGCAGCGCCCGGGGCGTCGAGTACTTGAAAGGCCAGCGGCTGTACCGGGCTCACGCCGCGCCCAGCTCGGCCCCCGGCGAGCGCCGGCAGGTGCGCGCACGGCGCGAGGTGGTTCTTTGCGGCGGTGCCTTCAATACGCCGCAGTTGCTGATGCTCTCCGGCATCGGTCCTGCGCAGCAGTTGCGCGCGCACGGAATTGCCGTCCAGGTGGACCTGCCGGGCGTCGGGCGCAACCTGCAGGATCGCTACGAGGTAGCGGTGACCCACCGCATGCGCCGTAACTGGCGCGCGCTCGATGGCGCCCGCTACGAACGCGGCGATCGGCTATGGCAGGACTGGATGCAGTCGCAATCGGGCCTGTACGCGTCCAGCGGAGCCGCGCTGGGCGTGATCCGCCGCTCCGACCCGGCGCTGCCGGATCCGGACACTTTCTGCATGGCGCTGCCGGCCCTGTTCGAAGGCTATTCGCACGGGTTTTCGGAGTCGATCAGCCGATACCACGACCGCCTGACCTGGGCCGTGCTGAAAGCGCACACGCGCAACCGCGCCGGCTGCGTCACGCTGCGCTCGCCCGATCCGCGCGATCCGCCGCTGGTGAACTTCCGCTATTTCGAGGACGGCGACGATGGGGCGGGCCGGGACCTGCAGGCGGTGGTCGAAGCGATTCAACTGGTGCGCCAGATGACGGCGCCGCTGATCGCCAGCGGAATGATCGCCGAGGAGTGCGCGCCCGGGCCGCAGGTCCAGACCGCCGCGGCGCTGGCCGATTACGTGCGCGACACGGCCTGGGGTCACCACGCGTCGTGCTCCTGCCCGATCGGTGCCGCCGACCAGGGCGGCGTGCTCGACAGCGCCTTCGGCGTGCACGGCACGCGCGGCCTGCGCGTGGTCGACGCCTCGGTGTTTCCGCGCATACCCGGGTTCTTTGTAGTGAGCGCGGTCTACATGGTCGCCGAGAAAGCGGCGGACGACATGTTGCGCGCGGTGTCGCGCACATTGAATTGACGGCCTGTTCACGCGGGAGACCGCAGAAGGAGATGCAGATGGCTTACGACGTAGCGCAATTGCTGTCGATGTCACAGGCGCAGCTGGACGACCTGTTTCGATCCAGCCCGGCCGGCGATATCCCCAACGGCACGGCCAACGGCACCGCCATCATCGCGCCCGGGACTCTCTATTCCCAACCGATCGCCCAGATGATCAACGTGTTCGGATGGCAGGGAAAAGTGTTCAATGCCGAAAAGGGCCTGCTGAAGAACCGGGTCAGCGCGTTCGGGATCGAGGCCATCATCGCCAAGGTCTACAAGGGGCCGAGCTGGATGGACGGCAAGGAGTGCGTCGTGCTCGACTACTCCGAGACCTCGCTGCTGGCGCACTGGATCCGCGATGAGATTCGCCAGATCGGCCCCGGCTTCTACCTTGGCAAGGTCTACTGGGACAAGGACCGGTTGATCGACTTCTGCCTGCAGTTCTGAACGCTTCAGCCCGAAGCTTGGATCGTGAGGGAGGCGGCATGGCGCAGGCATCAATGAGGCCCGGCAACGGGCAACCGGGAAGCCCCGCCCCGGGCGGCGGGTGGCGGCGCATCGGCTGGACGATGCTGATCGGCCCGACCATCGTCCTGGTGATCCTGGGCGCCTATCTGGCCGTCCGATTCGGATCCGACACGCCGGTCACGTACGCGGACGACGAGGAACACTTCAAGTACGGCTCCACTGGCGGAGAACACGATTCGGGCCTTCCGTACTGGATCTTTCAAGCGCTGCCGAAGATCTGTCCGCAATATCTGCCCGGGCCGGGTTACGCATCGCTCGGTCTGTACTTCGAGGAGGGACACGACCTGCCGGTCGGCATGTCCAAGCGGCGCTACATGGGGATCGACCGCACGTTCCTGAACTGCGCGGTCTGCCATACCAGCACCGTACGCGACTCGTCCGCTTCCCGGCCGCGGCTCGTGCTGGGCATGCCGGCCAACACATTCAACATCATGGCGTTCCAGAAGTTCTTCTTCGCCTGCGCCAAGGATCAGAAGTTCAGCGGTGAATTCATCATTCCCGAGGTGCGCAGCCTGTTGAGTCAGAACCACAGGCTGCATCCGCAGGCCCCTGCGGACCTGGATCTGATCGACCGCTACCTGGTGTACCCGGTCGCCATTTCGATCATGCGCGAACGAATGCTGATGCTGGCCGGCCGCTTCGCCTGGATCGACCAGCAGCACGACTGGGGGCCCGGTCGCGTCGACACCTTCAACGCCAACAAGGTGATGTTCAACTATCCGATGCACCGTCTGAGCGAGGCGGAGCTGAACGCGCCGGCCGATTTCCCTTCGATCTGGAACCAGCAGCCAAGGAAAGAGGCGCAGATGCAGCTGCACTGGGACGGCAACAACACGATGTTCGAGGAGCGAGACAAGAACGCCGCGTTCGGCACCGGCACCACGCCCCCCACGATCGACCTGAAGGCCATCGGCCGCATCGAGAACTGGATACTCACGAAGGACGCGCCCCGCTTTCCTTATCCGATCGATACCGCCAAGGCCGGACGCGGCGCAGCGGTGTACCGGAAATACTGCAGCGCGTGCCACGGCGCCGGGCGGCGCGAAGCAACCGGCCCGTACGACTTTACCGGCGCGGACGTCGGCAAGGTGACGCCGATCGCCGAGCTGCGCACCGACCGGCATCGGCTCGATTCCTATACGTATGAACTGGCGGTGAATCAATCCACCGTGTATGCCGGCTACCCATACCGCTACACCCATTTCCGCAAGACGTTCGGCTACGCCAACCTGCCGCTCGATGGCCTGTGGCTGCGCGCGCCGTACCTGCACAACGGCTCGGTACCCAACCTGCGGGAACTGCTGCAACCCGCGTCCAAGCGAACGCCCGTGTTCTACCGCGGCAACGACGTCTACGACCCCGTGAACGTGGGTTTCGTGTCCAACGTCGGCAAAGAGGGCGCCCAGGAGTACTTCAAGTACGACACCCGGGCACCGGGCAACGGCAACGGCGGCCACGAGGGAGAGCGCTACGGCACCTACCTGGCCGAAGCCGACAAGGATGCGCTGGTTGAGTACTTGAAGACATTCTGAAAGATCGCGATGCACACGGCTCAACAATACGCCTCGCAGCAAAACAAGGTCCGCTGGCTCGTCGTGCTGGTGGTGCTGCTCGCCGCGGCCGGCTATTTCGGCTGGTACAAGTTCTTCCGTGAAGAGGCGCAACCGGACTGGGTGACCGCCACGCCCGAGATGCGATTCAAGTACGGCTCGATCGACGCGGAGTACAACGCCGGCATTCCCTACTGGATCTATTACGTGATGCCCCGCGTCTTCGCCGACAAGCTGCCGGGGCCGGGAGGTCTCGCGTCGCTCGGCATCGCATGGGAGCAGGGTCAGGAGCTGCCGGTCGGTTTCACCAAGCGGGTGATCGGCTTCGAGCGGGTGGCCAACAACTGCGCCGTGTGCCACACCACCAGCTACCGGGCCAGCGAGAACGAAATTCCGACCTTCGTGGTCGCCGGACCGGCCCATACCAACGTGGAGGGCTACTTCCGCTTCCTGATGGACTGCGCGAGCGACCCGCGCTTCGATGCCGACGTGCTGATGCCGGAGATCAACCTGGTGATCAACCTGTCGTGGATCGACCGGATGATCTATCGCTATGTGCTCATTCCGATGACGAAGAAGCAACTGCTGGCCCAGAAGGAGCACTTCGCCTGGATCTACCGGCCGGATTTTGCGCCCTGGGGCCGCGGCCGCGACGACGCGATGAACCTGACCAAGTATTTCATGATCAAGCTGTCGATGGACGACACCTTCGGGCCGACCGACATGCCGGCCATCTGGAACCTGAAGAAATACGACGACAGCAGAACGAACCTCAACTGGGCCGGCGACAGCTACGACGCCTATACGGTGGTGGTCGACTCCGCGCTGGGCCTTCTGGGCGCGCCGCCCCACGACAAGGCCGACTTCCTGGGCCAGGTCGACTGGCTGGTCCAGTATCTGAGGCAGATGCCGCCGCCCAGCTATCCGGAAGCGTTCGGCCCGATCGATCAGAAAATGGCCGCCCGGGGCAAGGTCACGTTTGAACACGAATGCGCGCTCTGCCACGCGAGCGACAAGACCGGCACGCGCACCCCTCGCTCAGCCGTCGATACCGACTCCGGACGGCTCGAAACCTGGAACAAGCAGGCCGCCATCGACGCCAACCGCATCGTCGCCCAGATGGGCATCCAGCGCAGGGGACTGGTCGAGCAGCCGCTGGACGGCTACGACGTGCCGTTCCTGGACGGTATCTGGCTGCGCGGGCCCTATCTGCACAACGGCTCGGTGCCCACCTTGCGCGACCTGCTCAAGCCGGCCGCCGAGCGGCCCAGGCTCTTCTGGCGCGGCTACGACGTCTATGACCGCATCAATGTCGGCTTCGTGACCACCGGGCCCGGTGCACAGCGCGCCGGGACGCTGTTCGACGTGACCGCCACGGGCAACGGCAACCAGGGCCACGAGTACGGAACGGCACTTGCCACCTCGGACAAGGATGCGCTGATCGAGTACCTGAAAACGCTCTAGGTGAACCGATGAAGGCCAGATCCGTCGTCTTCGCGCATGGCATGTTCGTCACGCCGCTGTGCTGGGAGCACTGGCTGACGCGCTACCAGGCTTTGGGGCATCGGGTACACGCGCCGCCCTGGCCCGGCCGCGATGAACCGGTGCCGGCGCTCAGGGCCAAGCACCCGGACCCGGAACTGGGTCAGCTGTCGCTGCAGGACGTCACGAATTGGTACGCGCAATACATCGCGACGCTGAAGTCCGAACCGGTGCTGATCGGTCACTCGATGGGGGGCCTGGTCGTGCAGCTCCTGCTGGAGCGGGGCCTGGGCATCGCCGGCATCGCGATCGACTCGGCCCCGCCCCTGGGCGTGTTCGCGCTGAGCTGGCCCTTCTTGAAGTCCAACTGGCCGACCATCAACCCGTTCATCTCGAAACACACGCCCTACTGGATGCCGTTCGAGCAGTTCCAGTACACGTTCGTTCACACCCTGCCCGTGGACGAACAGCGCGCCGCCTACGACCGATACGTCGTTCCGGAATCGCGCTGGGTTGCGCGTGGACCGATATCGCCGGCGGCCAGGATCGATTTTTCGGCACGCCGGCCGCCGCTGCTGCTGATCGCGGGCGTGGAGGATCACATCATTCCCGCGGCCCTGAACGCGCGCAACTGCATCCAGTACGAGCGGCGCGCGGGCGTGACCGACTACCGGGAATTCCCCGAGCGCACTCATTTCATCATCGGGCAGCCCGGCTGGGAGGAGGTCGCCGACTACGCGCTCTCGTGGCTCGACGACCAGGGGTTGTGAGGCATCCGGCGCAAAGAGGCTCTCCATGTGGGTCATCGGATTCCTGATCGCGCTGTCGCTGGCCGCCCTCTTCTACGGCGTCGGCGGCACGCTGGTGAGCGGCGTGCTCGGCGCGCTCGCGGGCGCCCTCCTCGCGACGGTGCTTCGTCCCGGCAGCAGCCGACTGGAAGCGCGCCTGCGCACGCTCGAGAACACCCTCGAGGCGGTGCGGTCCCAGGCCAGGCGGGCGGATGCGGCGGCCGCCAACCCGCGACGCGAAGTGGCGGGTGCAGCCGTGGCCTTCGCCGCAGGCAGTGGACGCGACACCCTGCCCCTGACAGTCGGCACCCCCGACTTCGCAAGCGCCGCCCAGGTCGAAGCGCCTTCCGCCTCGAGCCGTCTGTGGGTCTGGCTGGTGGAGGGCAACGCACTGGCCCGCGTCGGCGTGGTGGTTCTGTTTTTCGGGGTGGCGTTTGCGCTCAAGTATGTCTATGAGCTGGCCCGGGTGTCGGCCGCGACCCGCCTGGCCGCAATCGTGGTGGCGGCGCTCGTCCTGCTGGGGATCGGCTGGTGGCTGCGTGCCGCGCGTTCCCGCTACGCGCAGGTGCTGCAAGGCGGCGGCCTGGGGCTGCTGTACATCGCAGTGTTCGGTGCATCGAACCTGCTGGGCCTCATCCCGGGCTGGGTTGCCTTCATCCTGCTGATCGGGATCGTGGCCCTGGGCGCGTGGAGCGCGATTGCACAAAACGCCCAGTGGCTGGCCATGCTGGCCCTCGCGGGCTGATTCCTTGCCCCGGTGCTGGCGTTGCCGGGTGGCGCACCCCACGCCGCCCTGCTCGGCTACACCCTGGTGCTGGATCTGGGCATCTTCGCGATCGCGCTGCGCAGGTCCTGGCGCGCGCTGAACGTGCTCGGACTGGTGTTCACCTTCGGCATCGGTTCGATCTGGGGCGCGACCCTTTACGCGCCCGGGCACTTCGACGCCACCGAACCCTTCCTGATCCTGTTCTTCCTGCTGTACGTGGCCATCGCGGTCGTCTACGCGCTGCGCGAGCCGCCGCAGTTCAGACGCTACAACGTCGACAGTGCCCTGGTCTTCGGCACGCCGCTGCTGGCCTTCGCGTTGCAGGTCCAGCTGGTGCGCAACATCGAGCTCGGTGCGGCCTGGAGCGCCGCCACGGTGGCCGCGTTCTACGCCCTGCTGGCTTTCGTGCTGGACCGCCGCGCCAAGTCCACTTCCCGCATCCTGGTAGACGTATTTCTGGCGCTGGGCGTGATCTTCGCCACGCTGACGATTCCGCTCGCGCTGGACGGGCGCTGGACTTCGGGGCTGTGGGCGCTGGAAGGCGCGGCCGCCTGGTGGGTCGGAACGCGGCAGGCACGGGACCTGCCGCGCATCTTCGGCGCGCTGTTGCAATTGGCAGCCGGGGCCGCGCTGGTCGGCGATCTGCTGCACGCGACGATCGAGCGGCCGCTGTTGAACAGCTTCTTCCTGGGCAGCGCGTCCATCGCAGCCGCCGGCCTGTACTGCAGTTCGCTCGACGGGAAACCGGCGCGCAAGGCGGCCGGCTATTCCGACCAGGCCTCCGCCGGCCTGTTCTTCTGGGGGCTCGCGTGGTGGTTGATCGGCGGCCTGCACGAGATCTCGGTGCACGTGCCCGGCGCCGACGTGCTGGCTGCCTCGCTGCTGTTTTTCACGGGTACCTGTGCCGTCTTCAGCTACCTCTGGGGCGGCGGCTGGTCGCTCGCGCGGCTGGCCGCCACGGCGCTGCCGCCGTTGATGGCGGCCATCTTGGCCTTGCAAGTGCTGGAGCGGATGGACGGCCATCCGCTGGAGCAACTGGGCGCCGTGGCGTGGCCGCTCGCGTTCCTGGTGCACGGACACATTCTGCGGCGCCACGAAGACGCCGGCAGCCGATTTCTTGCGCATTCGGCCGGCTTCTGGCTGCTGGCGGCGGTGGCGACCTGGGAGGCGGCCTGGTGGATCGATCAGATGCTCGGGGCGACTCATCCGTACTGGCCGCTTGCCGCGTGGGCGATCGCGCCGGTTGCCCTGCTGGCGATGGTCGCCGCGATCCGCCGCGCCTGGCCGATCGCCCGTCATCCGGGCGCCTACCTGTGGACGGGCGGGGAGCTGCTGGTTGGCTTCCTGATGCTGTGGACGCTCTACGTCAACCTGGTCGCCGATGGCGATCCGTTCCCGAATCCGTACCGTGCGCTGCTCAATCCGCTGGACATCGTGCAGATGCTCGCCTTCGCAGTGGTCGTCTACTGGTGGCGCGCGGTGCGCGCTTCCGGCATCGACGGGCCGGCGCAATTTCCTGCGGCCTGGCCGGTGACCGCCTGGTGTGTCGCGATCTTCTACTGGGCCAACGCGGTCCTGTTCCGAACGGTGCACCAGAGCGCCGGACTGGGCTATCAATTTCCGGCGGTGCTTCAGTCGAGCCTGGTCCAGATGGCGGTTTCGATCCTGTGGACTGCGTTGGCGCTGGCCACGATGTACGTGGCGACACGGATCCGAAACCGGCAGATGTGGATCGTCGGATCGTTCCTGATGGTCGCCGTCGTGATCAAGCTCACCGTCGTGGAGCTGCGCGCGGACGTCACCGTGGACAGCGTCATTTCCAGCATCGCGGTGGGTGTGCTGATGCTGCTCGCGGGCTACCTGGCTCCCATCCCCCCGAAATACGCTGGAGAACACTGATGGCAACCGCTGGCCAGTCGATCGCGGCCACCTCTTCGGCGCCGGCCGCTTCGCTCGAACGCGAACGAGCCCAATATCGCAGGACCCATTTCGGCGTTCAACGTCCGCAGCCGCACAGCCAGGTCCAGTGGGCTCTGGCCCTGTCCGGCGGCGGCATCCGCAGCGCGACCTTCTGCCTGGGCGTGCTGCAAGGCCTCGCTCGCAGCCCGGGCCCCGAGGAATCGGACCCGCATCCGCTGCTGTATCAATTCGACTATCTGTCAACCGTGAGCGGCGGCGGATACATCGGCAGCTTCCTGTCCAGCCTGTACGTCCCCGGCCGGGTTTCCGGAAAAGACCAGGAATCCAGCGACCAGGCGGCGCGCCTCGTCGCGCAGGTGCTGCAGGAAGATCCACCCGGGCGCATGCACCGGGTGACCCGATACGACCCGGCCCATCCCGGACAGGCGGCGCTCGCCTGGTTGCGCGACAACGGCCGCTACCTGGCTCCGTCGGGGGCGGGCGACTACCTGTACGGGGCCGGGCTGGCCCTGCGCAACTGGATCTCGACCCAGTACGTGGTCGGCACCGCGATCTGTCTGGCCATGGCGCTGATCGCCCTGGCGCGATGGACGCTGATCGTCTGCTCCCCCTTCATGTCCGGCTACGAGGAATCGCTTCTGAACGATGCAGCCCAGAGGAATGGAGTCTGGTGGAGCACCCTGTGGTGGCTTTGCCTGCCCGTGCTGGTGCTCGGGGTTGTACCACTTGGGCTGGCGTTCTGGTTTTCCTCCGTGGGCGAGGACGACGGGGCCAACGGTGCGGCGCGGCCGTTCACCAAGGCGGCGGCCCTGGGTTTGCTGTTGGGTCTTTTATTTCTTGCGGCCGGGTGGTGGGCCGATCCCGATTCGGGAGGTCACAGTCCGATCAACTACTTTGGATGGGCGGCGGGACTGACGCTGCTGGCGGGCGGTCTGTGGTACCCGGTGTCCTACACGTTGCTGCGCGACAAGACGCTCACCGAGCAGCGCGTGCTGCTCACCCGGTGGTTGACAACGAGCCTGGCGACGCTGCTGCTGCTGGCCGCGGTAGCGGCCATCGACACGCTTTCGCAGACGGTTCAGTTGAATTTCGACAACTGGAAGACCCACCTGGTGGCCTCCGGGTCGCTGATGGCGGCGGCCGCCTGGATCGCGCGGGTCCTGGCAGAGATACGCAGCGAAAAAGCATCGCCGAGCTGGCTCGCCAAGGTACCCGTGGGTGTTCTTGCCACCATCGGCGGCGTCATTCTGTGGCTGCTGGCGGCGACCGGCTGGCACCTGTTGCTGCACACGATGATCTGGAACAGCGTCGATCTGCGCCTGCTGCCCTACGCGGTGGACGTTGTGCAGATCTGGCAGCATGCCGCCGCCGCTGCGGTGCTCGCCGTTGCGCTGGCCCTGATCGTTGGCCTCTTTCCAGGATTCTTGAACCTGTCGACCCTGCAAGGCCTGTACAGCGCCCGCCTGACCCGCTCTTACCTGGGCGCCAGCAACCACAAGCGCTTCGCGCAGGACTTCCCGGCCGCCCGCAGCGTGGCCGAGCCAATCAAGAACGACGGCCTGGCGCTGCAGGACATTTACCGCAACCCGTACGCACCGATGCACCTGATCAACGTCTGTGTCAACCAGACTGTCGATCCGGCCGAACAACTGGTCCAGCGTGACCGCAAAGGCAAGCCCCTGGTGGTCGCGCCCAACGGCTTCTACCTGGACGGAGAGCCCCATGCGTTCGCCTCCACCCGGTCGAAGCGGGCCGCGGGCGATGTCACCAGTTCTCTGACACTGGGCGAATGGGTCGGAGTCTCAGGCGCCGCCTTCACCACCGGCCTTGGCCGTTCCACCCATCTGGGAATGTCCCTGCTGCTGGGCTTTGCCAACGTGCGACTGGGCCGCTGGTGGCCCTCGCGGGTGCCGGGCGCCCGGCCGGATTTGAAATTGCGCCGCTGGTTCAAGACCCAGGCGTACCTGCTCGACGAGATCCGGGGTTCGTTTTACGGGACCAGCCGCGAGTACCAGTACCTGTCCGACGGCGGCCATTTCGAGAACACCGCCGTCTACGAACTGCTGCGCCGGGACCGGCAGATACGCCTGATCGTCGTTTGCGACTGCGGCTGCGATCCGGACTACCGGTTCGGCGACCTGGCCAACCTGATGCGGCTGGCGCGGATCGACCAGCGACTGGAACTTCGCGTCAACGAACAGGTCGCCAACGACCCCCTGCTGGGCGCCGTCTTTGGCAAGCCGGGCGATCTGACCCGGGTCGAGACCGGCGCCCCGGGCGAGGGCCGTTGCGCGCTGCTGGTCGACGTGCTTGAACCACCGCAGGGCCAGGCGAACGAGCAGCCGGTGGCTCGCATCATCCTGCTCAAGCCGCGCCTGATCGACGGCGTTGCGCTCGATGTCGTCAATTACCAGGCTCAGCGCCCTGGTTTTCCTCAAGAACCCACGGGCGACCAGTTCTACGACGAAGCGCAGTGGGAGAGCTATCGAAAACTGGGTCTGGCAATCGCACTGCGCGTGTTCCCGCAGGATCCCGCCTCGGCATTCGGGCGGGCCTTCTGGCGCCTGGTGCTCAGTTGAACGCCGCAACCTCCTCTAACCGCTCCCTGGAGCCCATCATGTCCATCGAATTCCTTTACGTCCATTTCGAGGATCCGACCGGATCGCCGGTCTCCTGTGACGTGCTGGCAGACGGCCAGGCCGAAGGACCGGCCAACAAGCTCCTGATGCTCGAAGGCGGCAGCTACGTGATCAGCCTCGATTCGACGCAGCCGCACCAGCCGGCCCAGATCGCGCTGGCGCTGGGCGGAACGAGCCAGATCAGGCCGAAGATCCTCGTGTTTCAGTTCGCCGCTGCGTGACGGCCGGGAGCGCAGTGTGCAAACCACACGGTGGGCCCTGGCGGCACTCCTCGTCCTGGCGGGATGCTCGACCACGAAATTCGAGAACTCGCAACTGGCGCCCGCCTCGTGCGCGACGAAGTCCCCGCCGGCGGGGCTCTCCAGTTGCAATGCGGAAAGGCGCAGCTTCGACGCCACCCATGAAGAGCGCCCGCTGATCCTGGTCGCGATCTCCGGCGGCGGGGTGCGCGCCTCCGCGCTCGGCTGGGCGATCCTGGAACAGCTCAAGGAGCAGAAGTACACGACCGGCGCCGGCGAATCGCGCCGCCTGATCGACGACGTCGCCGTGATTTCCTCCGCATCCGGCGGCAGCGTTGCGGCCGCTTACCTGGGGCTGTACGGACCGGATGGACTGGACAACCTGGAACACGACTTTCTCAGCCAGGACAACATGCAAACCCTCGGCTCCGAGACGCTCAGACCGAGCACGTGGTTCAGCCTGGTCTTCTCGGGCAACGGGCGCACCGACCAGGTACGCGCGCTCTTCGACGAGCGCCTGTTCCACGACAAGCGGTTTCGCGACATGAACCGGGAAGGCCGGCCCTACGTCATCTTGAACGCGACCGACATGGCCTCGGGCGAGGTGTTTTCATTCACCCCCCAGCGTTTCGACGACATCTGCTCAAATCTGGACAACGAGCGCATTTCGGTCGGCGTGGCCTCGTCATCGGCCGTGCCGGTTGTTCTGGAGCCCATGGCGTTCCACAACTACTCCAAGGCCGACGGCTGCCCGATCACGACGATGCCCCAATGGGTCACGAACCAGCTCGATACGAAAGAACTCCCCGCGGCGCGGTTCCAGAACGTCGAGCTCTACAAGCGGGCGCGCTACGCCTACGACCTGCGCAAGGGCAGCAATCCCTTCCGGACGCGCGACTACATTTACCTGGTGGACGGCGGACTGGTGGACAACCTGGGCATCCACGGACTGATTGAGGCCACCACCGCGCACTACGCGCCCGAGATCGTCAACGTCGGCAAGAAGGACCGCCGCAGCATCCTGTACGCGATGAACGCCGGCCTGGTGCGCAAGCTCGTGGTGGTCATCGTCAACGCCCGCTCCGACCCGGTCAACGACATTTACACCTCGCCCGACCGTCCCGGCCTGCTGGCGATGCTCGGCGCGGTCGCGTCCGACCCGATCGATGCCACCTCCTCGAGCATGAATTCCCAGTTGCGGGTGCTGATGGATGAGCTCAAGAAAGCCGATCAGGTCACCCACAGCATGAAGGTCTATGATATCGAGGTCGACTTCGACCTGTTGGACCCCAATGAACCAAAGCAGAAGGAGTTGCGCGATGCTGTGAAGATCATTCCCACCAGCTGGACGATCTCGGCCGGCAACCTGGCCGTCGTGGAGAAGGCTTCCCGACAGCTGATGCAGCACAACCCCTGCTTTCAGAAGCTGCTGCTGGATATGGGAATCACGCCGGACTTTCCGGTCTCGCCGGAGTTGGCAGCAGCCGGTTGTCAATAGAGGCCGGCGGGCGCCGAGGCCACCCAGATCCGGCTTCTCTCACCACCCCCGGTAGATGCCGCGGGCGTAGATATCCCACTCGCACTGCCGGCGCCGGTCCAGCCCCGGCATCACCCGGCCCTGGGAGCGGTCCCAGGCCTTCCAGGCGGCCTCCAGGCCGGGATAAGGGGAGGCCGCGTTCGGGTTGTTGACCAGCTTGGCCACCGAGGACGTGGCGAACGCCGTCACCCCGATGTTGAAGGTCAAAATGACCATCGCATCGAACTCGTTCTGCGTCACCGCGGCGGTGATCGTGTTCTGCACGGCCGTCACGGACGGCGCCAGGTCATGCGCCAGCAATGCGTCGGCGTCGTCCTGCTCGAACCCGTTCTCATACGTTTCCCACTGATTCTGCGTGATCAGGTGCCCGTAGCCGATCGTGGCGCCGGGAACCCAGGTGTCGGTGACCCGCCCGGTCTGATCGTCATAGGGCTGCAGGTGCAGGGACTCGACCGTCTTGAGAAGATGGGTGCCATCGTCGCTCAAAAAGCAGGCGCTGGCGGGCCGGCGCGGATTCGGGTCGTCGGTGGCCATTCGGTTCTCCCGTGTCGCCGCGATGATGATGCCGTTCAGACGAGCGCTGTGCTCCTTCTCGCCACCCGCAAAGGCGCGTCTCAGTGCATTTCGATGTTCGTGATGAAATCGCGAACGACCTCCGCGCACTCGATGGGTGATACTTCAAAGCGATGGATTTCAACGCCGGACAGGTCGGACGGCATCTCCAGATCACCGCGCGTCAGCAACAGCAGCTTCTGCCGCCCAAATCGCGCCCACATCCAGCCGATTTCCACGATGACATTCTGTCGCGCGCGGCCCCGCGTCACCAGGTCGGCCCGCGCCACCGCAAGGTCGTCCGGCGTCAGCAGTATTAGAGCTCCCTTGACGCGGCGCGCGAGGCGCTCGAATTTCTCTGGCAGAGTGCTCGCCGCGTCCGTCTCGTCCGTCATCAGAATGGGCTCCACGTGCGGAAACTTACGCCTAAGAAAGTTCTCGAGTTCGAGCCTGGCCGCACGGTCGTGGCCATGAACGATCATCAAAGGAAGCGCCCGTATCGAATGGTGATATATCGGCAAGGTTCCGATCGCCATCGTCGCATTCGACTCGATGCCGCGCCGCACGGCCTCGGCCGCGAAATCGCGCAGGCGGATGATCCGGTCGATCATGTAGGGATGGCTGGAAAGCCCCAGCGCGAGCCAGGACCAGGCACTGTCGAACAGTTCCGTCTGCTGTTCCCTGATCGCCTGGATGTTCGTGTTGGCAGCGACGCCCGAACCTGCCGTGATGATCAGGAGCGCCTGCTCCGCCGCCTGCAGCTCACCAGTCACGAGAAGGCCGAGGCGGTCGGCCGTCATGTGGCAGCGGCGCTGCCAGGCGAGGTAGAAGGGCATCGCGAGCCGACCGAGGCCGTGCTTGAAGAACCATAGGTCGAAAAAGCCGTTAGCGATCAGGCCAAGCTGGCGGCCGATAAAAAACATCAACTCGCGCGACGATCCGCTCTGTGTCAGGTCGTCCAGCATGGTTGAAGTGATGATCAGCAGCCCACGGCGCGAGAACCGGCGCGCGACGAATATCTCGAAGACGCCATGTCCCTGCAGAATGAACATGGTCGGCGCCACAATGCCGAGAATGGCGCTCGCTCGGCTGAGCAGCCTGTCGATCTGCGGATATTGGGCCGGACCGACCTTGATGGCGCCCCCGAGCAGCGTGGCCATCAGCAGCTTCCACGCCATCCATGCCAAGAGCGCCAGGCCGCACGCGATGCCGATCGCCCACAGCAGGCTCGACATCGCCGCGCCGCCGTAAAACGGCGCCAGCAGCACGGCGAGTGCTGCGAGAGCCGTCGGCATCCAGACAAGAACCAGGTAGAAACGCTCGTACGGCACGCGGACCGCCGCGAGATCCAGGCGCTGACCCTCGGCGAGCCGGGGTAGATCCGGTATCCGATGCGGACCTTGCGCCGAGGGCTCCGGCGCCGGCACTACCTGTTCAACAGGCGCTTCCGACGAAGGCTTTGCTGCCGGTGGTCTCGGTGCAGGCGGTCGCGCCAGCAGCGGTCGCGGCACCGGCGGGGCCTGCACCGCCGGCTCCTGCACCGCTGCGGCCTGCGCCGCGGACTCCTGCGCCGGCTGGGCCGGCAGCGAGCGGTCGCACGCCAGCTCAAAGACGTTGTTCGTTCCGATCCGAATCAGCTGCCCAGCCTCGCATTGAACCTCTTGATGAACCTCGAGGCGGCGGTCGCCGGGCATAAAAAAGGTGCCGTTGCTGGACCCGAGATCAGTGATCCTGAAGCGATGAGTGCGCTCGTCGTACCACACTTTGCAGTGATCCCGGCTGACGTCGCTGTCTTCGTCGAACGAGAGCCTGCCCTGGCCGGGATGTTCGCGGCCGAGCGTGAGGCCGCCCGGCGGCAGCACGATCGAGACCCCCTGGAAACGCCCGGAATGGCCATCGATGGTCGCCATATCATCATCCACGCGCGCGAGGCGCCGGGAACCCTGCGCTGATCACTCCGGCAAAGCACTCAGACGAAATTTCAAAGCGTTTAACGACATCACCAGAATCCTGCCTCCAAATCGGCATCCAGCGCAAGGGGGCAGGCGCCATTTTGACCATCCAAAATTGAGTTGCGACCGCGTTTGCGCGCAGATTGATCCCAAACCTCCACGGTTGAGCTAACCTTACGGCCTCGGGCTCCTCGACACTGCGCCGCAAGATGACACAAGAGGCGATGCGACCGCCTCGACCACGGGCGACGCTGCGAGTCGGCGTTACGGGTCATCTTCCGGACGAGCAACGCATGCCGGACACGGTCACGCCCGTGCTCCAGAAAAGGCTATGCGATCTGCTGGCGCAGCTCCAGGACGAGGCGAACGCGGTACGAACGCGCCACCGGGAGACTTATCGCGACGATCCAGCCATAGTCAAGGTCACGACCAGCCTCGCCCAGGGCGCCGACACGATCGGGGCCGAGGCGGCTCTCTCGATGAACGTTGAATTGCAGGCGATCCTGCCGTTCGCGCGGGCGGAGTATGCCAAGGATTTTGACGGCGACCGAGCCAAACGGACCTACGATCGCTTGCTGCACAAGGCGGCACGCGTGCTCGAACTGCCCGGGGATCGGCGCGACGAGGTCAGCGCGTATCGGTTGGCGGGAGAGATTCTGATCAGGAGCAGCGACCTGCTGATCGCAATCTGGGACGGTGGCCCGGGCCGAGGTCCCGGGGGCACCGCGGACATCGTCGAGCAAGCAGTTCACAGTGGCCTTCCGGTCCTGCATATCGATTCGAGGTCGCTCGGACCCGGTTTCATACGCTGGGTGGCCTGGGCCGACGCACCGGACTGCAATTCTTGCCTGCCTCTGGTCCCTTCCCGGCCCATAGCTGAGAGTCTTCGAGATATGACCAGCGTGCTGTTAAGACCGCCCAGTTCCGCCACCCGCACGGGCAGCAAGCACAGCCGACGAGATCCCGGCGACCGTCAGATGCTCGATGCTTTCCTGCACGAGCAGTGCCGCCCAAAGCGGAATCTGCGCTTTGCATACGCGCTCTTTCTGAGACTATTCGGCGCGCGGCACCTGAGGCACAGCGAGTTCGAACTGAAGAGTCCTGACGCTGTGACCCCTCACAACTGGTCGCACTTTCTAACCGGGGTTGCCCATCGAGTCGGACTCGAGGGCGATTTGCACACTGTACTCATGCCGCGCTACGCATGGGTGGATCAATTTGCCGAGTACTACGCACAGAGCTATCGAAGCACCTACGTTACAAATTTCTCACTTGCCGCGATCGCAGTAATACTGTCTATCCTGGGCGCGACCATCGGCTGGGGAAACCACGAACTGGGTTTCGTCCTAGGCGAACTGCTTGTGCTTTTGTTTATTCTAGTGAACACCTGGCGGGGCAACAGGGAACACTGGCATGCTCGCTGGCTGGATTACCGGCACCTGGCAGAGCGGCTGCGAAATCTACGTTTCTCCTCGCTATTCGGAGATCTGAATCTCGCAAGCGCCAGTGCTGCGGACTTCGGCGGCGGCCCCGGGTGGGTCATATGGTATGCACGTGCGACGGCGCGAGAACTCAACCTGCCGTCGGTGTCGGTTGATCCACCAGCCACGAGCGAACTGATTGAAAGCTTTATCCACGATCAGCTCAGTGACCAGATCAGCTATCACGCCAAAAACGGCAAGATCCTCTCGAAACTTGATCAAAGAACGCACACCGTGGGGATCTGGTTTTTCCGGTTGACCGCGATATTCTGTGCGCTGTACGTTGCGCTGAACATCGTCGCATATTTCATTAGGTCCCCTACCAGCGATTGGAGGTTTGAGTGGTGCTTTAATCAGTATAAGCACTACATGCCGATCTTCACCATTGGGCTGCCGGCGCTGGGAACGGCGCTGTTCGGCATCAGGGTGCAGGGCGATTTTCGCGGGCGCGCGGATCGGTCGGCTCTCACCGCGAACGGCCTGGATAAGATTCGTCGCTTGCTCACGGGGTTTCCGTGTTCTTGGGGTTATCTGCGAATGCAGGTCAACAAGGCCGCAAACATCATGCTCGACGACCTAGCGGACTGGCGCGTGACATACGCGCGCAGGCGTCTTGATCTTCCAGCGTAGCGGCACTCGATTGGGTAAGGGCGAAGTCGCGGTCGTGGATAACGTGGAGCAAACGAAGTTATGATAGATGACATCTCGTGCTACGGCGGTGCCCGCAAACCAACCGATGCCGTCACGGTCGACGACTTCAAAAACGCCCGGCAGAAGATGCCGATCAGGGTCCACGGACCGCGGTGACCTCGAAGCGGGCACCGCGCGGACCCGCGGCCACCGAAATATGAGCCCCAGGCGGCACGATCCAGTAGGCCCCGGATTCCGGCACTTCCGGCTTGCCTTCGACGTTCACGGTCATGCGGCCCGCAAGCCGATGGATCAGGAGCACGGACGATTCCGAAGCGATCGAGGCGGCTCCCGACTTTGGGAGGAACCACTGCCGCAACACGAGCTTGAGCGCCCCTTCCTTTCCGTCCACAGCCTTGATTCGCAGCGATCCTTCGAAGTTCGTGATCGGCGCGCCGCTCGCCCGCTCGGTGTCGGACTCGGTCGGCAGCGTTTCCTCGGCCAAAGCCGGGAGACAGGCCGCCGCCAGCGCCGCGACCAGCGCGCCTTGCATCCACCGCGGGCAGGTTGGCTTGGTACCCGCCATCATGGCTCCAGCATCAACAGGCGCCCCTTGGTGCAGTTCGTCGGATCGACGCCCGGCGTTGCGCACCCCGGAGCACTGGTAAATCCCCCGGTGACCGCGTGCGAGCCGGCCGCGATATAGACCCGCCCGTGCGCCAGGGCGGGCTCCGCGACGATCGCAGAAATCAGCTCATTGGTTATCGTATTAGATACCAGCAAGTCGTTCAGCTTCAGATCGACATCGACATAGAAGGGAATGGGGACGAGTCGGCCGATGCTGACGTTGTGGCAGACCGGGTGCGGTGGCGGTGCGCAGATCCGGATGCCGGTGCACAGGAAGGCCGGTAGGGTCGGATCGTCACATCGCCAGCCGGTGACCTTCCCGGGGGCGACGCGTGGGTCCTCGATGGCGAGCAGATGCCCTGACCGCGTCCCAACGTAGACGACGCCGTGGCTGACCGAAGGCGGCCCGAAGCCGCACTTCTCGTCGTCGCAGTTCTTGAACGGAGGGTAGTCGAGCATCCAGCGAACTCGTTCGCGGTCACCGGTGCAGGCGTTGAGCGCCGTGATCCGCTTCTGCCCCTGTCCCGATTGCGTCGCCAGGTCGTTGCCCCCGTCCACCACGTAGTAGACATCGCCCCAGGCGGCGCCCGGAGCGGCGTAGCCGGGGCTGCCGTCCCCCGACATGGGCGTGTTCGCGGGAAAGACCCAGCCCCGCCCCGTACCCGCCGCCGCATCGGCCGGAACGGCATGGGTAAAGCCATCCTTCTGCGTGGAGACGACGAGCTTTCCGCAACTGGCATCCATCACGCTCGGCGTGGCGGCCCAATCGTCATCGTTCAGGTCGGCGCTCGGCTGATAGGGCCAGGGAGGCGCGGCCACGACGTCCCCGTGGCTCGCGTCCAGCTTGACCAGCGCGTGTCCGTAGTCCACGGCGCCCCCAAAAGGCGGGCGGACGTTGCCCGTGGCAACGTACAGCGCATCGTGGTCGAACGCCACGGAGCTCCAGACATCGCCGCCGCAACCCGTCGCATAGGTGCCGCAGCCCTGATTGCCCCCCACGGAGTGAAAGCTGAAGCCGGGAATCTTGGTGCCGGCGTTCAACGTCACCGCGACGACCTGTCCGTCCTGCACCGGATTGTCGACGTGGTCCGACACGCCGACGTAGACCTTGTCGTCGGCCACGAGCGGGGCTGAGTAGCCGATCTGTGCGTGGCGCTGTCCATACCCGAAACTGTCAACGATCGCGATCGCATCGGATCGCCAGAGGAGATCCCCCGTCCTAGCATCGACGGCGAACAGATACCCGCTGCCCGTGTCGGTACACGCGCTGGGCCTGCGCGCGAGCGCGTCGGGGCAGCGGTCGGGCGCCCCGAAGATCACGGCGTCGCGCTGGTTGATGCGCGCCATGGTTGCGCCGCCCGCGATGCCGATGCCGGACGGATTCACGCCGCGATCTGCGGTTCGAAAGTCCGGGAATCCCGATACGAGCGGCTGGTCGCCGCGGGCGGGAAACTGCCACAGCAACCTCAAGGTGTCGGCATCGAGCGCGCGAAAGTACCCGTCACTATTGCCGACGAACACCCGATCCTTCCAGACGATCGGGGCCGACGCGAACGCCGAATCCATGGGTGGCTCATTGGCCGGCGGATAGGTCGCACGGACGTGCAGTGTCTGGATTTTCGACGGATCCGATAGTGCCGTGATGGCCGGCTGCGACGCGCTGCGATGGTTGTCGTGGCGATAGGACGGCCAGTCGCTCGAACAAGCCGCGACACCGACGCTCGCGGGGAGAAGGATCGGGGCAAGTCGCGCGAGCCTGGAACGCATCTTCCGTCGTTCTCGTCGACTTGGGCGGCAGGGGCCAGGCATGCGCAGCGCTCACTTCGAACCGAACAACTGGACGCGCATCCTCATCGGTGCATCGTGCGGATTGGCGATCGCAAGGTTTTCCCCTTGCGACACCGCGACGACGGAACCCGGGTGAAGTCGTTCCTGCCCGCCCGCATGCGACAGGACGCCGCTGCCCGACTGAACCTGCAGGATCGCCGCGCCCGGAAGCGGAAGTTCCACCGCGGCATCGCTGGGCAGCACCAGCAACTCGCGAATCTCGACAAAGAGCCCCGGCTGCAATGGCGCGACGAAGTCCGTTTCGCTCAGCACCGAGGGCGCGACCTGAACGAATGGATGGGGCGGGTCATAGTCCATGGAAGCCTGGACGCCGGGTGGCGGCGCGGACAGGGGTTGCGAAAGAACGTTCGTTCCCGCGGCGCTGAATTGACACCCGGCGTTCAGCGTGACAAGCGATAGTGCAAAGGCGAGCGCACCTCGGAACGCCACCGTTCTTCTCCTTGTTATCCAGCTTCCGACGGCCCCGGTTTCGGGAGCTCCACACCGCGTCCGCGCAATCGGTTCGTGGCCAATCTGTTCCCGGACGCAGTCGCCTGCGATCGCGCGAGAGAGTGAGCGCCAGACTCCATATATAAGTGCGGGGGCGCTCTTGTGCGACTCTGACCCACCAGGGCATTCGCAGCAACCATGAATGGCATATCTCTAAATTAATAACATGGTCCCGAGCACGAGGAGCCCTGGAACGTTCCGTCGCTGCAGGTCTTGATCCACGGGTACCATCCGTAAAGCCAGTTCGGGTGACAGCACTGCGTGTGGCCGGCGATCGTGATGCATTGGTCCTGGGCGCTCCCGATGCTGGCTCCCGTGCATGGACCGTTCGTCTGGAAACAAACCGCCGTCGAAGTCGGATCGGGCTTTACCGATAGCTGCTGGGTAAGGAACCGCTCGGCGCAGGCCTGCAATCCGGTGTAAGTCGCATTCGACCTTTCGGCTGTCCCCACGCAAGTTGTGCAGCACTGGCCGGCGGTGCAGGCGACCGAGCTTGCCTGAGCCAGCTGGCCGCTCGACGTGTAGGTGAGGACGCCGGCGCCGGAGCTGAAATTGGCTCGGGCGCCGCCTCCCGGGCCGACGACGACCAGTTCGAAGGCCGTCAGCGGAGCCAGGTCGGCGGCGCCTTGGAATCCTGAGCAGGTTCCGCCGGGACCGCTGCCGCAATTGCAGCCGACCTGGCTGACCATATAGGTGTGGTCGCCCTGCATGGATCCGTTTTGGTCGAGCACTTGGTACCTAGCCCCGGTCACGGTGACGTTGTCGTTGGGATCGTAGACAAGACTCAGAATCAGCTGGTAGCCAGCGGGAAGCCCGTTGCTGATCGGCGTCGAGCACACGTCGATGGTATTGCAGCAGATGTACGCCGGAGGCGTCGCAGAGACGTTGCTCCAGTTGTTTATCCAGCCCTGTATCGAGTTGCCCTGAACCGTGAAGCCGTACTGCTGCCACGCAACCGTCGCGGAACCGTTGCAACCGTTCAACTGGATGTCGAACCCATTGGAGGAGGCGATCGTGTCGGTGATCTGAAGAGTTACCGCCAGGCCCTGAATGTTCTGACCGCACCCCGCCGGGTTCACGATGAAATCGTTTGAAGAGCTCGAGCCGGAGGCAGGCGGGTTCGTGCAGGTGCCGTTGCAGCACGACTGCCCCGATGTGCAGACGTTGCCGCAGCTGCCACAATTGTGCGGATCCGTCTGCGGATCGATGCAGGCGTTGCCGCACCACATGTTGGGCGCAGGGCAGGTACAGGAGCCGTTCTGGCAGATCGAGCCGGCCGGACAGACGGTCCCGCAATGACCGCAGTTGGATGGGTCGGTCTTGGTGTTGGTGCAAACCCCGCTGCAGAACGTACCGCCCGAGCAGGGATTGGTACACCCGCGGCAATCGACCGTATTGACGTCGCACTCCGCGGTTTGACAGTACATCTGGCAACCGGTTGGGGAATCCAAGCTTGACCGGCAAGGGCCGCAGTGTGGCTTGCAGCCACCGCCGTTCAGTAGCCCGTCGAACAGGGGCCGGTGGGCGGCGCCACCGGCCTGCGGCGCCTCGGTGGCGTAGTGCTGCAAGGGCGGCCGCAGCGAAGCCGCCGCGGTGAATCCGGGCAGTTGGCGCATGGAAGGCCTCCCTGCGACGTCGCCCCTAACAGTCGTAGTAGGGCGACAGTTTGGTCACCAGGAACGGGAACTCGTCGGTCACGTCGACCCGCACGAATTGCTTCGAAATCACGTCCGTGCGGCGATTCGTGAACGAGAGCACGACGTCGACGATTTCGCGGGCACCTGACAACGACGACGAGCGTACGTCGACCGCTGTCAGCGATTCGTCGCGATCGTGGGCCTCCGCCACCGCGTGATACAGGCGCGGATAGCGCGCCGCGAGGTAATTGAAGGCACGGGTTCGATTCGAACTGCCTGGGTTGGCAGCCAGCAGCATCATGCGGTCGAACAGCTCCGCCGCTGCGGCGGCGAAGCCCTTGGCGTTCGCACCCTCGGGCCTGGGCAATTCCTTCAACAGCGACTCGCGGTCGAACGAGTAGATCTGGTCGAAAAAGACGATCGGGACCTGCAGGCCATTGCACATTGGGGACGGTGCGACCGGTCCCTTCGCCCCGATGACGATGTCCAGGTCGCCGGGCCCCGGATCGGCTCGGACCGAATGGGCGAGCAGCCTTAGGTCTATCGGATCGCGGGGCGTGAGGATGTAGGTGTCCTGACCCTGGATCGTGAGCACCCAGCACATCTGGCGCAGCAGGTAGGCGTTCTCGGCGCTGGACAGCACGTGATGTCGGACCTGGGCGTCGGACATGCCCTGCAGCTTCGACGACTGGGCGACGACCTGCAGGAACTCCTTCTCCACCGAAATGCGCGGAAAACGCGGCTCAATCCGCCCAATGGCGTAGACCCAGGAAGCGGAACTGACGACAGGGCCGGCACTCGGATCCCGCCCGGTGACGACCGCCGCGCTGCTGGGTGGCGAGGTGCTGCCGCAACTGGGGCACGGCACATGCGCAGCGGGTGCGGGATCTGATGCCGGCGCTTGAGCGGCGGACACGGATGCATTCGACTCGAGCGGTTCGATGACGGATGTGTCCATGTTTCTCCCCGATCAAAGTGCCGCCGCCGGGTGGCGTCAACGCGACAGCGTCAGCCAGCGATTGAGCGCTTCGGCGCGGGCCTCGCAGCCGCCGCAGGCACGTATCCCCATCGAGTACGTGATCTTCTTGAACAGATCTCCCAACCCGATCTCCTGGTCGATGAGAAAGCCCGGAAGGTGGACACGATGCGTCGCTTCGTCGACCACCGACGCGGCCGCTTTGACAGCGCCGCACTCGGGTGCATTCGTTCCGTCAGGATTCGTTCGACCCACTGATTCAATCTACTCTCGCAACCAGGGCGGGACAAGGTGTTCCACGAGGGGCGTCACGTGCTGACACAAGTTTGGTATTAATGTCGGACTCTTCGAAAAATTATTCGTCTCGTTTTATTCCAGGGATCCTTCGGATGGCTGCTGACTTCGCAGCGGCAACGCGTGGTCCACCTGCAGTGCGGTTTTGCATTTTCAGAGAGTCGTTGATAGTCGTTGTAGTCGCGGGTTGCATGGTGTCGTCCACAATAGGAGCTTCGACTGGCCGCTATGCGGTAAATTTAGGGGCGCGGTCCGATGACTCTTACTGGCCGGACCCCAAATGGCCGACCGGCCGGTCGGGCCCTAAAGCGACGTGCCGGAAGGCAGCGACACCGGCCTGTACCACCTCTTTGCTGGCCGCGCTTCGCACATCGACCAGACGAAACCAACTGTATGCGGAATCTCGAATGCCGCGACCGACCATTGATGCGCCGGCGTGGATGCTCCGGCGTGGCGATTACCGCTATGGTAGTGTGACCGAGCTCGACGGACCAGGCCGACGGGCCGGTCGGCCATTTCGGGGTCCGGCCAGAAGCTGTCGACCGCGGGCTAGGTCAAACGCGGTCGGTTGCCGACGCCGACAGTCGTAGCAATACCCGAAAAGGCGCGACTGCCCTTACATTTGAAAGTAGTGCTTGATCGGTGCATTGCTCGGCAGAGTAGCCGTCATCGTGCTCGATTCGTTCGCGATCGCGAACGTAATACGCGATTGGCTTTCCTCGCTTCCAAGCGCGATTTTTCTGGCGTCCCCAAGGTTGTCAAGTACTGTGATCTCACTTCGTATTCATTTCTTTGATGCTCCCTTATTCGATATTCCTCCGATCCAATGCGCAAACGGCTAACTCATTACACATTTTTGCCTCTTCAAGTGAATTTGAGTGCAGCCGAGTGAGCGCTACCATCATTTCACGTTCGAATGCATTTTCATTTGAGTGCATTTGAGTGCATCAGACTATAGCCAAGGCGCCATCGTTCTCTTAGCCGCCAGGCGATCGTGCACGAAGTCGTAGATCCAGACGTGGTTCGGTCGAACCGCACGCAGCATCCGCATGCCAGCTCCGCTGCGCCGGCGCCGGGGACGCCAGCGACGAAGATTCAGGCCCATCGTGGCCCAGAGCCGGGTGCTTCCGGCTGGAGCGACAGTTGCCGGATGGGATTCGCACCCACTGGAAAACAGCGCCTTTTCACGACGGACTTCAACAGCCTGCCAGAGAAGCCGGAGGAATCAGGCCGGGCGGCGCCGACTTCAACAGCCGCCGCTCGAAGCTGCGGTCGGGGTCGAGGCGGCAGATGTCGTCCATTGCGACCACCCCGGCGTATGCAAACCAGCGGGCGCCTTCCCCGCAGTCCAACGTGCAGCCGCGGTACCCCAGCGGGGGTGGCCTCGGCGGCGAAGTCTTGGTGTCCTGCAGCTGCTGCCACAGCTGCCGCAGGTCGCGCGCCGCCGCGGCCGGCACCTGCCATTGCGGATCCGGCCGCCCCGAATACAGGAAGACCGAGGCCGTGCACGGTCGGGCCCGACTCATGCGATCTTGATGTGCCCGTGCATCACCGTCATGAACGTGCAGAAGTTCGTGTACATCCCGCGATTGGCGGTGCGCGGGTCAGGGATCAGATGTCCGCTGTTGTCGATGTTCGTGACCGGCGTCGATCCCGGCTTGTGAGTCCACAGGCCGTTGCGACCCTTTCGATACCAATGAAAGTCGATGCCGGGCGCGATCACGAGCGCCACCAGGTGGCCTTCCTTTGGACAGCGGTTGTGGGCGGCCGGATTCGCGATCAGTCCGTCCGATATCGCCGCCGGTCCGACTGCCGCGCAGGTGAGCGCCGTGTACATCGCGCCGGACGCGGCTCCGGGCTGCCCCCCGCCCGGAGTCAGACGAAAGGTATCGGTCCTGTAGTTGCTCGCATAGTTGTAGCAGTTGTTGTGCCACTGCTTCTGCCCGCCGTCGTTCCACCACGCCGGCTCGTACAACGGCGCGCACAGGCATCTGGGCCGGTGCGGCCAGTGCTCCCGATGCCGCTCGAAGTCCTCGTCAAATTCCTTCAACTGCCTCAACTGCCGGGTCAGGAATCGGGAGAAGTCGGGCAAGACCTTGATTTTGGCGGCCGGCCCTTGGGGGCCCGCAAAGAACTCCTCCAATTCGGGGTCCGCAATCGTATGCGCGAGCTCGGGGCCGTAAACGGCGCCGGCCGCAATCCGAAACGTGCGCGGAAGCGCGCGGATCGGAGCTCGAATCTGCTCCACGATCAGGCCACGATATCCGAGACGATACTCGGGCGAGGGCATCGCGCCCCGCTTCAGCGCCTTCGCCGGCTTGGCCCGCTGCAGGAAATCGCGCGCCTTTTTGCCGTCCAGTTCGACGGTCGGGTTAGGCCGCCCGCTGAAGATGTCGATCGTAATCCGAAGCGTCATAACATGCCTCCTGTCTCGTGCGATGGTGTGCTCGACGGCCGGTGCCGACACCCAGGAAGCTGCGAAGACGTGTTCGGCAGGCGGCGCTGATACCCAAGACGTACGCAGGGCCCGTTGAGCGACATACGTGACCCCGTCAGCTCGCTATGGGCAGTTCGCGTAGGGCGGAGGACCAAACTGAAGCGCACGCGTCTGTAGCACGAGCCGGTACACGGCCAGGTAGTAGTTCGTCTGGCTGTAGGTCGGGTCCGTAACGCTGCCCCACAAGTAATAAATTGACGCATCCGTATCGGTTAGAGAGGCATTGGGGTCTCCCTGGACCCCCTTCCACGTGGCCTTCGTCACGGGCGTTGAAAACAGCGACGGATCGATCACCATGCTCCTGAACAGGAACGGAAACGGCCCCCAGACGCAGAGGGTAGGCGCTACGTGCCATCCCCACTCGACATAGCAGTTGGGGTTGTTGCGCGTGTTCACATGAAGTCTCGTGCTGGCCTGGATCCAGACCTTCCTGGGAGACAGGCTCATATTGATCATCAGGCGGCACATCTCGTGGGCCCGTGCCCAGCACCCGTCATCGGGATAAAGAAACGGGATGCATGGCGGAGGAACCGTCAGGGGATCGCAGCTGGTCGCGCTCATCGCGTTAAAGACCTGCTGGGCCCGAGCCATTGAACTGCATCCAAACCAGCAGCGGGGCCACCACGGGAAGCGCCAGAGGCTTCTCATCAGTCGCCTGAACCAGCTGGGAGGCAACGGTCCCGGGCCTGGCAGGGGAGGCGGCGGCCCGTCCGGGCCAGGCCTGAACGGACGAACGTCGATGATGTTGTGCGCATCGTCACCGGTCACGATGACCGGCTGACCGCTGCGAAGCGCGGCTTTCAACTGCTCTTCGAGTTCGCCGAAGTCGGGCCGATCGCGCCGCAGCATGTGCCGGGCATGCGATGGCAGCAATTCGACGACGAGGGCCTTGTCGTTCTCCGGACGAACGGCAGTGACGCGCGCAACATACGGGACCAGCAAGCGCGTCATCGAAGACGTGGCCAGGTCCGTTTCAACGTACACCGGCAGACCCTGGCGTCTTGCTCCCTCCAGCACTTGAGCAAAGCCCACCGAGCGAGGGTTCGTTGGGTCGAGGCGAACGCGGCGCCCTTCCGCCAGCACGACGGACAGACCGCGCTCCGACCGCAATAACTCGGCTGGGGGGCGGTCGAGCGCCGGCTCGAACCCCGCAACTGCAGAAACGATCACATTAGGGCTAGGCATGATGACCCCTCGACAGTCGACACCCGGAAAACAAACATAGTCTCATTCCGGGACGCAGCCAAGCCAAGGATGGGTGGCTAAGCTCCTGCGAGGCGGGTGAAAGCGGGTTCATTCGGGACAACACTTCGCCCGGCGGACCTGGCGCCTTTCAATCGCTAAGACGTAACCGGCATGTTTTTTCCGACATTCTTCCTGTCACAACACGACCGCCTCCACGCCGTTCGTGAGACCCGACGGCTGGATCTATTTCCAGGGGGCCGACAACACGCTGTGGAAGGTTCGCACGACCCCCGAGCACGATTGGGCTGTCACGACCCGCAATGAGGTTCTGCCGACCGGCCCCGGCACAGTTCCGTCAAAGGGTCTCTCGACCTGATTTGCGAAGCACCCTCCTCCGAGGTCGTGTCGGCGATCACCGCTACCGGCAAGCTCAAAGGGATTAAAGGGAAGGGTCCGTACAAGACGACCCATAACAACGATGGACTTGCTACGCGCCGCAACGCACCCACAATTTGACTGGAGCTCGGCGGCGGGATGTCCCGACAGCCTGCCTTTGTTCCTGCTTCAAGAGGGCGATGCGCGAACCCTGGCTGCCGAGCTCAGCTGCCGTCAGGACATCGCCGGGGAGAGTGCCTTTTCCTTGGGGATGATTGCGGAGTTCGAATCCAGCCTGCGCCAGCACGGGCCATGGTTTTATCGCAGACTCTTCTGGGAGACAGGGCTGATCGGTCAGGTGCTCTATCTGGAAGCCGAGGCGGCCGGAGTCCGCGCCACGGGCATCGGCTGTTTTTTCGACGACCCGGTTCACCAGATCATGGGATTCAATGACGCAGGCTTTCAGTCGCTCTATCACTTCACGACCGGAGCTCCTGTCGAAGACCCTCGCCTGACGACCTTGCCGCCCTATGCTCTTGATCACTAAATAGCGCGCCGCTAGGCCGCACACCTGCTTCGGGGCTTTCGGATCCGCCCCGGAGTCGTACCGCCCCATCACACCATTGCCTGGTCATGCGTCGATGATTGCGTCAGCCACCGTGCCAGCCAGGCAAAGTCGTCGGGTGTAATCGCAGCTGAGCAAGTGCTCAGTCGATCATTTCAACCAAGTGAGCGCGTGATGCCCCGGGTTCGAACGGATCGCAGAAGTACTGTGTCTCGTGCGCGACCTTACCGCCTGTGAACTCCATGACGCTCACCGCGTAAGACGGCACCGCGTCGTAACTGAGCACGAACTCCGTGATCCAGAGATCGCCTGTGCCAATAATCCGCCGCACGGCAAACCGCTTCTTGTTTGGCTGAGCGATCCGACTCTCTCGGATCTTCCGCCGTCCCCGGATGCGCTCGCCCGACTGAGGGTAATCGAGTACGGCATCCTCGCGGTAGATTTCGTGCTCTACCTCGAACTCGCTCGCATCCGAGGCGGCCCAGTGCCGATCGAGTGCGGTCCGTATCCCCCGATCCTTCATTTCATTCTCCTGTCGATGGAGCGCACAGGTCCGCTTCTGTTCCGAAGACGTACCGCTTTCTCACGACCCCTCGTCAGAGCGTCCCTCTGCAAGTGCCGTTCTTATCGTCACCGTTGCCGTGGCGCGAAGATGCATCACTTTGCCGGTGAAGTCCATCATACTTTGGCGTCGGTCTGCCGCCACCGATGTCAGCGCCCGCGTGCTCCGGGCGTCTGCTTGGGACGCGGATCCGCTTATCGGCATGGCGTCTCCGGCCGCTCACGCTCGGAAATCACCTGCGGATGACCGTAAACGCTGCGGCCGGACACGCTCGCGCGGCCGGCGCGCGGACCGAAGCGGAACAGCGCCACGTAGGGCTGCGGGTTCTTCTCCGCGAAGACGTGGATCGCCTTCACGTGGCCGTCCCGCGTCATCGGGCTTTCCACGCCGATCTTCAGCGGAACGGAATTTCCGTTCTCCACGAGCGGCGGTAGTTCGAGCGTCACCCGCCCCTGATTGATCGGAGCCGAGCCCGTGAGCTTGCGGATCGCCTCCTGCGCCTCGGCGGGCGTCGCCCGAGCCGGGGCCAGCCCCAGTCCGAGCGTCGCGGCGACCGTGCCGCCGCCGACGAGAAAATCGCGGCGATTCATTCAGTCACGCAGGGTCGTCAGGAACGCGACGACGTCCTCGATCTGGTCGGCCGTGAGCAGTGTCGGGCCGCGCAACGCCGGCGCGACGCGCCACGGCCCTTCGGACTGACCCTAGGACGGCATGATCGTTGCGGAATTGATTCGCACCGGATCGACGATCCTCAGGCGCAGCTGTCCTTCGGTGAAGCGCTTTCCGACACCCCGCAGATCCGGTGCCAGATCGCCCTGCAGCCGCTCTTCCCGGAAGGGGCCGCTGTGGCACAGCAGGCACAACCCGAGCTGGCGGTCGACGACGATCGCCCGCCCGCGCGCGGGGTCGCCATGTCGGCCGGTGAGCGAATCGGGCATGGCGTCCTGTGCGAGGATGCCGGTCGAGAATCCCGCCAGAAGCGCAGCGAGCACCGGCCTCAACCGAAGGCCTCGGCGGTGATAGTACGGAACCAGGCCTCGGCGTAGTTCGCTTCAAGGACACGCAAGGAGCGCGGCGCGTCCGCCGGACTAACGCCACCGGATCCGGACACTTCCGCCAGCTGCCCGCCCTCGGGGTGATACACCCCCGCCACCGAGAAGCCGTAGTCCGGTGCCGCCAGGCTGTAGCAGGTGTTGATCAGCTTGGACGGCGCCGGCTCTCGCCCCGCCAGCAGCGCGGAGACCGCCGCGGCGCAGCTCTTCGCCTGGGCATTGGCAGCGAAGGCCGATTTTGGCATCGCCCCGGCAATCGCCGCATCGCCAATGACGTGGATGTTCGGCTGCAACTTCGATTCGAAGGTCACCGGGTCGATCGGGCACCAGCCGCTGCGATCGGCGACGCCCGCCGCCTCGGCAAGCCGGCCCGCCTTTTGGGGCGGAATGACGCTGGCGACGGCGGCCCGGTAGCGTTCGAAGTCCGTGACCAGGGTGCGGGTGGCCGGCTCCACCGAGATCAGTTGACCACCACTGGACAAGGGAACCCACTCGATGAGTCCTGGGTAAAGCTCCTTCCAGGCGTTCAGGAACAGGCGCTGCGCGGAGAATGCATCCTTCGCATCCAGCACGATCAGCTTCGAACGCGGCTTGTGCGCCTTCAAGTAATGGGCGATCAGGCTCGCGCGCTCGTAGGGTCCGGGCGGACAACGGTACGGATTGGCCGGCGCAGAGATGACCACCAGCCCACCGTCCTCCATGGCCTGCAACTGCCGCTGCAGCAACAAGGTCTGCTCGCCCGCGCGCCAGGCATGCGGCATCTGCTCGGCGGCCGCCTCGTCGTAGCCCGGCACTGCGTCCCAGCGGATGTCGATGCCGGGCGCCAGGACCAGGCGGTCGTAGGGCACACGGGTGCCGTCCGCCAGCATCACCGTTCGCCCCCGGGGATCGATCGATGCGGCGGCCACTGGCGCGAAGGCGACGCCGTCGGCCTGCACGGCCTGGTAGGTAAACCGCTGCCGGTCCATCTCGCGCAGGCCGGCGATGACGGAATTGGTGAGCGGGCATGCGAGGAAGACGGCGCTGGCCTCAACGAGCGTCACGGCGATGCGCGGATCGGCCTTCCTCAGCGCCCGGGCGCAACTTGCCCCGGCAAAGCCTCCGCCGACGACGGCCACGCGCGGGGCCGCTGCCTTCGCGAATGCCATCTGCGCCGGAAGCAGAACGGCCGCGGCCGCGGCCTCGAGAAAGTTCCTGCGCCTCACTTTTGCGCGGCGTACCAGGCGGAGATCGCCTGGATCTCCTCGTCGGTGAAGCCCTTGGCGATGCGGTCCATCACGGTGGCCGGCCGCTGCCCCGACCGAAACGCCAAAAGCGCATTGGCGATCGCCTGTCGATCGAGCCCGGCGAGCCGCGACACTGGAGAATCCGCCTTCGCGGTTGCCGGATGACACCCTGAACAGGACGCCGCGCCGGGTGGCGGTTCGACAGGAGCGGCCAGGACTGCGGGAACGGCTGCGACCAGCAAGGTCGCGAAGGCTGCTTGCATCGGCCTATACCATTTCGATGCCGTGCTTCCGCAAAGGAACACGGCACCTCGTACCTACGTGAGTAGCCTTGATTCGGTGACTTTGCCCCCGGTTTTGCACGCTCTCCCGGAAGCACGACACGCCTGGCCACCATCTCGGGTAAGGTTCGATTCGATCCGACATGCCCGGCATCGCTTCAGACGATCGTCGAATCGTCGCTACGCTGGTCGCCATGGTTGTCGACCCAGTTCAGCGAAATTCGATCTCCCGGCGCTCCGCCCTTGAATCGAAAAGCGAGATACGGATTCTTCGAAATCGAAGTGCCGAACTGTGCCTGCATCACGACACGGTCGTTGTGCTTCGCTGTCACCTCCGTGATGAACCACGCCGGCACTGCGGCGCCGGTGTCGTCCTTGCGAAAGCCGGTTTCCATCGGGTGCTGCATCAGCACCTTGACCTCGGTGACGCTGTCGCGCAGGGCAGCCTTGATCTTCATCGGATCGCCCATCGTGTCATCCTCTATGTGCCGACCGCGCGTGGCCGCGCCGCCCGGATCCGGACGCCGCACTCAGCCGCCACAGCCGCCACGCGTGACCTTGACCTCTTTCGATACCGTGTAGACCTTGCCATCTGAACGCACCGCCACGATCACTTGGCTGGTTTCGGCCATCTTGACGCGCGTAACGATCGACGCTTCGGTGTCCGCGGGCAGTGTAAAGACCGCCGACAGCATGGTCGGATTCTTCTCGACCAGCACCGCGATGCGGTCGACCCGCGGCAGCTCCGTCGAGACCTTGACCGGCACCAGGGCCCCATTTTCGGCAATTTCAGGCGCCTCGAGCGCAATCGCCGACGAGGCGGTGGCACCTCCGAGCCCAAGCGCGCTCAGCGTTTCGCCGACACTTTTGCTGTCAAACGCCGCCTTGTTCCATTCCGCGCGCGCCGTATCGGGGCGCAGCATGCCGCTCGCGAGCAGTACCCCCAGCACGCTCAGCACACCGCCCTCGCGCAGCGCTGCGCGCCGTTGGCCGTCCATACCGTTCTTCCTCCGCAACCAGAACGACTGTCGAATGACGCGCAGCGCGGCGATCCCGCTACGGCCGGATATAGGCGTAGCCATGCTGCTGCTTTCTGATCAGCTCGACCGCCCCGGAAGGCACGTATCCGATGTGCGGCAGCATGTCGCTATCCGCCATTCGTCTCCTACGTAACCCACAAATATGCCGGCTTGATCCAACTGGCACCGATGCGTGGTGTTATGACTTCTACCGCCGCTGGCAAATTGTTGAGAATCACCTCGGCAAGTTGCTTGACCGTTGCCTCCCGCGGATAGCGGTGCCGCCAAGCGATGCCAATGGTACGTGTGGGCACAGGCGAAATGAAAGGACGAATTTGCACCAATCCGTCCTGCACCGATCCCATTCCCGGCAATGTCGCCAATGCAGGCAAGAGTGTGCAACCCACACCCGCCGCTACCATCTGGCGCAGCGTCTCGAGGCTGGTTGCCTTGAATTCGTCGCGCTCGACCGATGGGGTGGAGCCGCAGATGGCAAGCGCCTGATCACGCATGCAATGCCCCTCCTCCAGCAACAGCACGCTGTAGTTGGCGAGTTCCTTTTCGTTGATGTGCTGCTTTTGTTCCAGCGCATGAGACTTCGGCAGCGCAACCAGAAAGGGTTCGCGGAACAGTGCCGTCGCTTCCACATCTTCACCGTGAATGGGCAGGGCCAGCAACAGTGCGTCCAATTCGCCGTGCCGTAGCCGCTCGAGCAGATTGGTGGTCAAATCTTCGCGCAGGAACAGATGCAGTTTCGGAAAAAACATGCGTATCGTGGGTATGACGTAAGGCAAAAGATAGGGTCCTAGCGTTGGAATTACGCCGAGACGCAACGGGCCAACCATCGGCTCGTGGTCCCGGCGCGCCATGTCCTTGATCTCGTCGACCACATCGAGCGCGGTCCTTGCACGCTCGATGATCGCCGCGCCGATCGGGGTGGGCATCAATCGATGCTTGTTGCGCTCGAACAGGGACACCCCGAGGTAGTCCTCCAGCTTCTTGAGTTGCGTGCTTAGCGTCGATTGGCCGATGTGACAGGCCTCCGCGGCACGAACGAAGTGCCCTTTGTCCGCGAGAGCGATCAGATACCGCAGTTCCTGGAGCGTCATCGCCCTTCCCCATGTTCACAGCCCGGTCTTTGCTGTTCGATTGCAGCGGTTTGTCCGCCGAATTTATATGCAGCAATGCCGGCCCTGAGAAAGAAAATGGACTATCAGATATTGAAATTATCGATTGCGAATATCTACTAAAGCGATGGTTTCTCCTTTTCGATAAGTGATATCTGAACTTTGAATTTGCGGTCTGTCGGAAAGGCTGCTCCACTATCAGAAGAATAACAATCATAGAAATCATGATAAGTCGAGAGGTGCAATACGTCCGGTTGCCCCAGCGAGGCTGTGTGAGAACGGCCTCGTGGCTGTGGGCGTGAAAAAAAGGCTCTCTTCCATGTTGGCGGCAACAACCATCGCACGACTGCTGCAAATCATCCCGGTCGCTGTCGTCAGTATTCCTGTTCTTGCGTACGACGTGGTAGCCGTCCCTGGCGGCGGGAAGATTGAGGGCAAGGTCGTTTTTCTAGGCGACGTTCCCACCAAGAAGATCATCCCCACGAAAAACAAGGAGGTCTGTGGCGGTCCCCGGGACGAGCCCCTGATCCTCGTCGGGCCGGACAAGGGCGTCGAGGACGTCGTCGTTTATTTGAAGGAGGTCCCCAAAGGCAAGGCATGGGGAAAGCCGCCAAAACCGCCGGAAATCGACAACGTGAAATGCAGATTCGAGCCGACCGTGCAAGTGATTCAAGCCGGCGCGATCGATGTGGTCAATACCGATCCGGTCTTGCACAACACGCATGGCTTCTATGGCAAACGCACTGCCTTCAATCTCGCGTTGCCCAATCAGGGGCAGCGAATCACGAGCCAATTGGACAGACCCGGCCTGGTGCGCGTCGAGTGTGACTCTCATGGTTGGATGCTGGCGTGGATTTACGTGGCAGACAGCCCTTATTACGCCCGGACCACCAAGGACGGAAGTTTCAGCATCACGGACATTCCGCCCGGGGATTACACGCTGGTCGCGACTCAGAACTATGCCGGGGATACCGACATTCCTGTAACGGTGAAGGCGAATGAAGCGGCAAAGGTTTCCATTGAACTAAAGAAGAAGTAGTGCTCAGTCCCCACTGCCGGCGGCCTACCACTCCCGAACGAGGGAAACGCAAATGAACACACTGTTAAGGCGCGAAATGGACCCGGAGCGAGCTCACCCCGACCGTTCGATCCTGCTAACGCGGCGTACGTTCTTGCACAAGTCGTTGCTGTATGGCACGACGGGCGCGGCGGCTTACGGCCTATTCTTCCCGCTGATAAACACCATCGACATGGCGTTTGCCCAGGGCGGCCAGAGCTTCAAATTCGCCTGGATTTCCGATACGCACCTGTATCCGAAGGCCGTCAACAAGCGCTTCGTCGAGAAGGCGACGCGGGCGATACAGGAAGTGCAAGCCATGAATCCGCCCGCGGATTTCCTGATCTTCGGCGGCGATATGGCGCAGCTGGGCGATCCGGTCGAGTTGCAGCTGGGCGCCGAGCTGCTGAAGGAGATCACGATCAAGAAGGTTTTCATCCCGGGTGAGCACGACTGGTACCTGGATATGGGAGCCACCTGGAACAAGATGTTCGGCGCGTCGCCCTGGACTTTCGATTACAAGGGGGTCCGCTTCGTCGGACTGGATACGGTCAGCCATGCCGAGGACTTCTGGACATCACGCAAGATGAGCGCGAAGGAACGCATGGGCAATATGGCGACGCTGGACGGTACGCTCGGGGGCGCCTGGGCCTCGGTGGGCCCCGAGCAGCTCAAGTGGCTTAACAGTACGCTGGCCAGTTGGGGCAAGGACAAGCCGCTCGTGATCTTCAGCCACAACCCGCTGTACGAGTACTTCCCGCCCTGGAACTTTTGGGTACGCGACTGGCGCGCAGTGCAGGAGATCCTGAAACCTTACAGCAACGTCACCAATATCCACGGACATACGCACCAGGTGCTGTACAACGAAATCGGCAAGTTGCGTTCGATCGGCATGCTTGCGACCTCGTGGCCGTGGCCCTATGCGCCGGAGGGCGTGCCTCTCCTCACCAGGCCCATGATTCGCGCGGATCCCGGTGAGCCCTTCGATGGTGTGGGCTGGTCTATCCATACGATGGATCCCACGGGGCGCGACGAAAATCAATACAAGATGTGGCGCAAGGAGGTTTTTGCGGACGCGGAAGTCGATTCCAACGCTAAGGATCCGCGCGAAGTGCTCAGTCCGCGGGTTGCCGATCGCATCTGAAAGCTCCCAGGATGCAGCTCCGTGGAGGAGGTATGAACATGGCCAACGAGAAACTTCGCTATCCGCTCATCACGACAGGAGTCGCGGTGCTGCTTTTTCTTGCGGTCGACACTGAACCGGCTTTCGCCCACAAGGACAAGCACACATTGGACCAACTGGAAGCTTTCCAGGAAGTCTTCATGGAACAGGTGAAGATCGGCGACCTGCTGTTCCACGGTGATGCCGAGACTCAGAAGCGGCTCAACGTGAACCTTTCCAATACCGGCACGGCCTGCGCCATGTGCCACCCGTATACGTCGGATACGCACCCGTATGAGTTTCCAAAATTCCAGGAGCAGATGAACGAATTTGCCACGCTGCGCAACATGATCAACTGGTGCATCGAGAAACCCAACGAGGGCGAAAAGATCGATCCTGACGGGCCGGCGATGAAGGCGTTGGAAGCCTACATCTATTGGTCCAATCGGAATTCCAAACTGGATCCGGGAAGACACTGATCACTAGATGGCCACGTTGCGCTTGCAACGTGGCCTCTTCCAAGGGCAGGCGAGCGGTGGCTTGCCAAGGAAGGCCACCGGCGCGCCGTTGAGTCGGGCGGACGACAACAAAGCATGCTCAAGATGGCCGCAATAGAGCACGGAGGGATGACGTGGCCGATACAACAGCAGCCCAGGATCCTTTCCCCGACCCCGATTCGCTGATCGACCGGGAGCTCATTCTTAAATGGCTCTACTCGGGGCTATTTTGGCTCGTGGTCACACCCAGCATCGGCGTGACCATATCCAGCCTCTTCAACTACCCCGACTACCTTGGCACCTCGCAATATTTGACCTTTGGGCGGCTTCGCCCGTTGCACATCAACGGCGTGATCTGGGGCGCGTTTTCCACGCTGTTCATTGGGCTGTGCTATTACATCGTGCCGCGCCTCGCCGGGGTGCGGATCTGGAACGGCCAGTGGGGCCACTGGCTGGTCTGGGTTTGGAACCTGGGGCTGATCGCTGGGTTGATTTCGCTTCTTCTGGGCTATAACTCCGGATTTGAGGCCGGGGAATTTACGCGTCCCATCTTCATCGTCATTTCCATCGTGGTGTCCCTCCTCACGATCCAGTTCCTGGTTACGATCGCCCAGCGCCGCGAAGCGCAGCTGTACGTCGCTTTTTGGTATTTGATCGGCGCGTTCGTGTGGACAGTGATGAACCTGATTCTGCGCTTCATCCTGCCTTACTTCGCGGGAATCAACAGCGCGGCGTTTCACGGGCTGTTCCTCCATTACATCGTCGGGCTGTGGATCACGCCGGCGGGCTATGTGCTGATCTACTACTTTCTTCCTGCCAGCGTGAAAAACCCGCTCTACAGCCACAAGCTGTCGCTGGTCGGATTCTGGTCGCTGGCCATGTTCTACCCATTTGTCGGCATCCACCATTACCTCTACAGCCCCATCGCCGACTGGGCGGAGACGCTGGCGATCATCACCTCGATGTTGCTGATCGTCCCGGTGTGGACCGTGCTGCAAAACTTTTTCGGCACCATGGTCGGACGCTGGCAAAGCTTCAGCCAGAACCTCCCGGCCAAGTTTCTGATCATGGGCTCGCTCATGTATCTGGTGGGTTGCTTTCAGGGTTCGACCGAGGCCTTGCGTTCAATCCAGCAGCCTACTCACTTCACCGATTTTGTGATTTCCCATTCGCACTTGACGGTGTTCGGCACCTTCGTGGTCTGGGCCATGGGCGGGACGGTCTACGTCCTCCCGAAGCTCGCCGGACGGTCGCTGTGGTCGTTCAAGCTGGGTAACTGGTCGTTCTGGCTCATCACCTTCGGGATTTCTCTGATGGGCCTGGACCTGAGCCTGGCTGGGCTGCAGCAGGGCTATATGCTGATGGCCGGCGTCGAATGGCTGGATTCACTGGTCGCCATCCGGCCCTACTGGTTGGTACGCACCGTGGCCGGCGCTTCGATGGACATCGGCATGTCGCTGCTCGTCATCAACCTGATGCGAACGATGCTTTCGGCGGAAGCCCCGTACAGTGTCGCGCGTCCGGCCCCAGGCGACGTCGCGGTTCAGGGAGCGCCGTGATGAGCAATAACCGCTATGGCCTACGTTTCTACGCCTTAGGGGCCGGTTTCTTCTGTCTCTCCCTCGCCGCGTTTGTGCAAGGCGTGTTGCCGATGCTGGAACCCGAATCGCGCAGCAACAAGGTGACCAAGGTCGTGCGCAACGATCTAGGCGAGCTCAAATGGATGGTTCACCAGGCCAGCGACTACACGCCCATCGAACTGCGTGGGCGCCAAGTCTATATTCGCGAAGGTTGCTGGTATTGCCATTCCCAATATGTGCGTCCGGTGACCGGCGAAACGCGCCGCTGGGGACCGGTGTCCCAGGCCGGTGAATCCTTCTACGATTTTCCGCACTTGTTCTCCACCCGCCGCATCGGCCCGGATCTGACCCGGGTGGGTCTGAAGTTCAGCGACACCTGGCATCTGGCCCATTTCTGGAACCCACGCATGCTCTCGCCCGATTCCATCATGCCGCGGTTTGTCGCGCTGTTTGACGGCCCCTATCGGGCAAAAATTATCGCCGACGCCAATGGCAATCAGACCGTGGAAAAAACGCCGGCAACGGAGAAGCTGTTCGATTTCAAGAGCGAGCAACAGATCTACCTGACACCCAACTCCGAGGGTCTGCTGTTCGTGCCGGAACGCGGAAAGTACCCGGTCATTTACACCCCCAACAAGGAATACACCGGCGACACCGTGACCCTGGTAGCCGAAACCGAGGACTTGAAAGGCCTGGTCGCGTATCTACAAAAACTGGGCACCAACCGCGGCAAATGGCGGGATGTGTTTGAGCCTCAACGGATGGAGGCGTCGCAAGTTTCGGTGCCGCGTTCGGAGGAGTGGACGAGCTACGGAAAGCAAGTTTACCTACGCCGCTGCGTGGGTTGCCACGGTGTCAATGGCGACGGCAACGGGCCCGCGGCGGCCTTCTTCCAGAAAGACCGGCCGCGAAACTTCACCTTGGGCGTATTCAAATTCCGGCTCACGCCTTCGGGGTCGATGCCCGACGATGGCGATCTGTTGCGTACGATCACACGCGGCGTGCGCGGCACTGCGATGCCAAGCTGGCATGAGTTGCCGGAAAAAGACCGGCTCGCGGTGATCCAGTACATCAAATACGAGTTGGCGGCGGACCGCAGCAAGCCGGACAAACCCTATCTGTACTTTGTGGAAGAGCCGCCCAAGGCGCCCATCTTTATCGGACAACCGCCCGCGCCGTCGCTGGAACTTGTAAGGCACGGCCAGGACGTATGGAAGCAGGCCAAGTGCTGGGAATGCCACGGCGATGGCGGCAAAGGCGACGGCGAGAAGGCCGCCGGGTTGAAGGACGATTTCGGTTTTCCGATTCCGCCGGCCAATCTTACGACCGGTCAGTTCAAATCGGGAGCCGGTGTCAAGGACATTTTCCGCACCATGTCAACCGGGCTTTCCGGCACGCCAATGCCGTCCTTCAGCGATTCGTTGTCGGAGGCGGATCGTTGGGCCCTGTCCTACTACGTGCTGTCGCTCTCGGCGTTTACCGATCCACTCACCGGAGAAAAAATGCAGATCTCGGAGAAGGACCGGGCGGCGCTCGACGATCCAACGCTCGCGGCTTCCGAGTCGCACTACGCCTACAATCCACAGACTGCGGACAAGCCGATGCTTTATGCCGGTGAGACGTGGGCGGCGAAGCATGTCTTCGACTTCATGGCGGCCCGAGGTTCGACGGCCGATATCAAGCAGGGCGCGCATTAGGGGACACCATGGCAGAGATGATCCTCACTCAACTGCTGGTGGCTCTGTTGATGGGCTTGTGCGCGGTTTGCCTGTTCATCTGGGGAGTGCTGTCCGGTTCATTCAACGACGTCGAGGACATCAAGTACAAGGCCTACCGCGCGGAGGTGCCTGACGATGAGTGACAAGACAAACGACGCAACCGGCACGGCTCCTGACATTCCCCACGATCAGCAGGTCGAAGAGTACGGCGGCGACCGTCTCCAGGCCCGCCACGGTCGCGTCAACATCTGGCTCTGCATCGTCTATCTGATCATGTTCACCTGGGCGCTCTATTACGCGATCACTTATTGGGGTGGGCTTGGGCCCGGGCTTGATTTGGGGTTGCAGTCCACTGCGAAATGAGGGCAATCATGGCGGCAAGATTGCTGGTGGCGCTGGCGGTGTTGAATCTGATCTTCCTCGCCACCGAACTGGCGTTGAACGTGTTCGGTGTGGCGCTCGGTTAGGGGGACATGATGACTTTGTCCGAAGCCATCGCGTTCTGGATTTTCATCATCATGACCGTCTCGTTCTTCGCCTGGGTGGTGTATCTCACCCTCAAGAAGTAGCAGGCTAGCATCCAACGGCCTGTGGCGTGGAAGGGAACAACAGGGCATGAGTCAGTATTTTCTAATCTTTCTCGCTGGATTGGCCGGCAGTGCCCATTGTGTGGGGATGTGCGGCGGCTTTGCCTGCGCTCTGGGCTCCGACCCGCGTGGCAACGTTGCGACTGTGCGCCGGCACCTCATTTATAACCTGGGCCGGTTTTCCACTTATTGTTTCCTAGGTGCGGTTGCTGGCTCTTTGGGCGTATTGCTGGTCGGTCACGGCGGAGAGGTAACAGCAGCAAGCCTGGCCCAGCGGCTGTTGGCGTTGGTGTCCGGGTTGCTGATGGTGTTCATCGGGTTGCGCTTCTTCGGTTTCTTCCGGCGATTCAGCCCAAGCAGAGTTGATTCCAGCGGCAACTTTCTCGTGTCCGCGTTGCGTGCGCTGCTGAAAGCTCCCGGCGCCGCGGCTCCACTGGCTTTTGGCGTGCTGAATGGGTTTCTGCCGTGCCCGCTGGTCTATGCCTTTGCCGCGCAAGCTGCAGCTAGCGGCGGCACGCTGCCTGGACTGATAACCATGGCAGCATTCGGCCTGGGCACGTTTCCCGCGATGCTGATGATGGGAGGAGTCGGTGGGTGGGTACGCCAGCGCTTCTACCAGACTCGCAGCACTGCTCAAGTGAATTTTGCTCAGGGTCGAAGTACTGTGGTTCGATTCGATTGGCGACAGTACAGCGTGCGCATGGCGGGAGGATTCATCGTCATCCTCGGCATCATCACGTTCGCCCGCGGATTGTTACCCATGACCGCCCACTTGCACGGCTGATGAACGCTGTCGGCGCATGCAGCCACTGCCTGCTGCCCATTGGCCGCATCGGACTGCACCGGGAAGTGACCGGTGAAGCGCGTCAGTTCTGCTGCTACGGATGCTGTCTGGCCTACCAGGTACATCATGGCGAGAGGGATGAACCGGAAGCGGCGGCGCTGTTGATTCGTCTCGGTGTTGGCGCATTTCTCGCCATGAGCATTATGTTGTTCAGCCTCCTGCTTTACTCCGGGACCTTCGGCGAAGCTGAAGGCTGGCTGGTCAATCGGATTCACTGGCTGCTATGGATTCTGGCCACACCGCTGATCGTTATATTGGGCGGCCCATTTATCGCAGGCGCGTGGCAGGTCGCAAGAAGGCTCCGGGTCAGCACGGATACCCTCGTAAGTATCGGTGCGCTGGCGGCTTACGGATATTCCGGGTACCAGGTTGTACAAGGGTCCGGCATCGTCTATTTCGACACCGCGACCATGGTGCTCATCCTCTTTACCCTGGGGCGTTACCTGGAAGCGCAGGGCCGCGTGAGGGCCATGCGGAGCCTGGCGCCGATGCTTGCCGCCGAACGCGCCAACGTCAGAGTTGTCGCCGACGGTATCGATGCGATAAAACCGGTTCACACTGTGCAGCCTGGAACCATTGTGCGCATCTTCCCCGGCGAGCGCATAGCTGTCGATGGTGTGGTCATCGATGGCCACTCCCATTGCGATGAAGCGATCATTACCGGCCAGTCGGAAATGCAGCTCAAAACGCCTGGTGCGCTTGTGCACGCGGGCACCATCAACGGTCACGGACAGATATGGGTTCGGGCAACCGTTACAGGCACCGATACGCGCTGGATTCAGATCAGCCGCCTGGTGCGTGACTCGCTGGCGCGCAAATCACTGCTGGGGAGCACGATCGACAGCGCCGCCGCGATATTCATCCCCTTTGTCCTATTGTTGGCGGCGGGAACGGTATGGTTCTGGAGTACCCGCGGGCCCTTTGGAGTGGCGCTTCTAACCGGGCTCGCGGTGTTGGTCGTGGCCTGTCCATGTTCGCTGGGCCTGGCAGCGCCTCTGGCCACCGCGCTCGGCATCGGCCAGGCGGCGCGGCGCGGAATATTGATCCGCAGTGGCGGCGTGCTTGAGCAATTGGCGCGGGTAAAAGGGGTCGCGTTCGACAAGACGGGAACGCTCACCCAGGGCAAACCGCAACCGGTATACGTTGTGGTTGAAGGCACCACTGAACGCGACCTGTTGCACTGCGCGACCGCGCTTGCCTCGGGTTCGGAGCATTCCATTGCGCACGCGATAACCGAGCAGAGCAGTGTCAATGGAATAAGCGTCCTGCCGGCGACGGAAATTCGGGCCCGCCCCGGCGCGGGTGTGACCGGCCAGATCGACGGTGTGCTCTGCGCGATGGGGTCTCGCGTGTTCATGACGGCGCTCGACTGGACCGTTCCCGAAAAACTGTCGGCCATGCCAGAAGCGCCAGAGCACACTCTCGTATACATCGGCTGGGGGGGCAGCGTGCATGGGATCCTCGCGCTTAACGACGCGACGCTGCCCGAAGCAAAGGGGGTGATCAAGGCACTGCATGAGCATGGCGTGGAGACGCTGCTATTGAGCGGCGACACAAAAGGACCGGTAGCCAAGGTTGCCGACGCACTTGGCATTTCAACGTGGCGGGCCGAACTCACGCCGGAAGGGAAGGTACAGGCTTTGCGTGAATGGGCCAACAAGCGACGCGGTCCCATCGCCATGGTAGGCGATGGGCTGAACGACGGCCCCGTGCTGGCATCCGCATCGGTCGGCATCGCGGTGGGCGCGGCTACCGATCTTGCCAAGGAAAGCGCCGATATTACGCTCCCAACGGGAGGCCTCGGCAGCCTGCCTTGGCTTATTCAACTAGCCAACCGAGTGCGCAAATCCATCCTCGCCAATCTAGCCTGGGCTCTCGGCTATAACGCTGTCGCCTTGATGCTCGCCGTGACTGGGTTGCTGCAACCGGTCGTGGCGGCCAGTCTGATGTTCGGTTCAAGCGTGCTGGTGGTCATGCGTTCGTTGCGGGCAAGCCACGAGTCGGCCTCAATCGAGATGCGCCGAGATGTTCCGGCCGAAGCAAGCGCGACTCATATTTATTCGACTTGAAAAGTGAGACGGCAACTGTCTTTCGCGATTAATCTGTGGCTTCTCGCCGCGGGTCCAATCCAGCCGGCTCTGGCCCATGACGGTGAATCGCAAGGGGTGAACCTTGCCTCCCAAGGTTGGCCCGTCGATTCTTTCACGCTGGTCGATCAGTACGGGAACGCGTTTACCCAAGAACGGCTGCAAGGGCAGTGGACCTTTGTACTATTTGGCGATACCCATTGTGGGCAACCGTGCACTGCGGCGCTTTCCGCGCTGGTGGCAATGGACCAACGCATCGCTCGGGCCAAAGCGATCAAGACCACGCAGGTGTTGTTTGTGTCGCTCGATCCGGAACGAGACACGCCGGAGAACTTGCGCCAATATCTGGCGTCCTTCGACGAACGCTTCATCGGCGTGACTGGTTCCTTGCAGACACTGAGAGGGCTGACGGGGGACTTGGGCGTTTCCGTGCCCAATCCGTCTAAGCCTGCATCGCGTGTCGATAACACGAGCTACGCTGGATCGTTAGTGTTGATCGGACCGGATGGTGTCGTTCGAGCGGAGCTTCTTCCGCCCTTTGACCCACTGTTGCTTACTGCGGAGTATCTGAAGACGCGGGCTCGTCGTTAGCGCCGGTCTTCTTGCTTCAGAATCGCAACAGTCTGCGCCTCGCTGAATTTCCAAGGCGCCACCGAGTACGCTCGGACAAGGTTCGGTCCTGGTTATACTAGAAGCGTTGGTGCTCACGCCTCATCCTTCCGCCGGAGCGACCTCGAGCGGAAACGGGCTCGGTCTAGGCTGACGCCGGACCTCGATCGCCGTGCACTGACGTGCACTGACTTGCCACCTTCGAAGACCCATCTTCCCACCTGCAGGAAGTGTCCGTTGAATCGGGGGAATTCGCCCGGTCAGCAAGCGGTGGCGCGAAGACGTCAAGCGTCAGCTCCAGCGGTCGTCCTTTACGATGACCATGCCGCCCTCGACCCGCACCGGGAACGTCGCCACCGGTTCATACGCCGGCGGGGAGAGTGCTGCGCCGGTGGAAATCGAAAAGTGCGCGCCGTGGCGCGGGCAGATGATCTCCTCGCCCGCCACTTCCCCGTCCGACAGGGTCTCGGCTTCGTGACTGCACTGGTCTGCGATGGCGTAGTAGCGGCCGTTCAGATTGAACACCGCGATTGGCGTGCCCTCAATCTGCACCGTGCGAACGGTCCCGGACGGAAAGTCCTCCACCCGGGCGACGTCAACCCATTCGGGCATGTCAGATCATCCCGAGGTCCAGTCGTGCCGCTTCGCTCATACGGTCTTTCGACCAGGGCGGGTCCCAGACCAGATCCACTCGTACTTCGTTGACACCCTCCACCGCTTCCACCGCGGCCTCCACGACAGCGGGGAAGGTCTGTGCCACCGGGCAGCCGGGGGCGGTCAAAGTCATGTCGATCTGCACCTTACCCGAGGCCTGATCGACATCCAGCGCGTAGACGAGGCCCAGGTCGAAGATGTTGACCGGAATTTCCGGGTCGTACACGGTGCGCAGCGCGGCGATCACGCGCCCTTCCAATCCATCGGGCGCCGGCTCCGATGTTGCATCCTGCGGCTCGGGTTTGTGCAACCAGTCGACAAGGCTCATGGCATCACTCGGTGGAAACCGGCCGCGGCTCGTCATGCAGCGCCGCCTGCAGGGTATGCCAGGGCAGCGTGGCGCATTTCACGCGCACCGGGAATTCGCGCACGCCGGACAGGACCTCCAGTTTGCCCAGCGGCACCGCGGGGTCGGCGTCATCGCCTACGGTCAACAGGGCATGGACCGCTCCGAACAGCGCCTGCACCTCGTCAAGCGTCTTGCCTTTGAGGGCTTCTGTCATCAGCGAGGCAGAGGCGGTGGAAATGGCGCAGCCGTTGCCCTCGAAGCGCACGTCCTCGATCACTGAATCGACCAGCTTCAGGTACAGCGTCACCTTGTCGCCACACAAGGGATTGAAGCCTTCCGCGCAGCGGTTTGCTTCCGCCAGCGGCCCGAAGTTCCGCGGCCTGCGGGTGTGATCGAGAATGACTTCCTGATAAAGATCACGCAGATCAGCCATCGACAAACATCCTTTGCGCTTTGCGGACGGCGCGGAACAGCGCATCGACTTCCGCGCGCGTGTTGTAGAGAGCGAACGAGGCGCGCACCGTGGCCGGAACATGGAAGTGTTCCATCACCGGCATGGCGCAGTGATGGCCGGTGCGCACGGCAATGCCTTCGTCATCGAGAATCGTGCCGACATCGTGCGGATGCACGCCGGCGACAACGAACGACAGGATGCTTGCCTTGTCGCTGGCGGTGCCGATCAGGCGCAGCCCGCTGACTGCGCGGGCCTGCTTGGTGGCGTACGCGAGCAGCTCGTGCTCGTGGGCGGCGATGGCGTCGAGCCCGAATGCGCTGACGTAGTCGATCGCGGCGCCAAGACCGATGACCCCGGCGATATGGGGAGTACCGGCTTCGAACTTGTAGGGCAAGTCGTTGAAGGTGGTCTTGGCGAACGTGACCTGGCGAATCATGTCGCCCCCTCCCTGGTACGGAGGCATCGCTTCCAGCAGCGCCGCTTTGCCGTAGAGCACGCCGACGCCGGTGGGCCCGTACAGCTTGTGGCTCGAGAAGGCGTAAAAATCGCAGTCCAGCGCCTGCACATCGATCTTGACATGCGCCGCCGCCTGGGCGCCGTCGAACAGCACCGCAATGCCCCTGGCGTGCGCCAGATCGATGATGCGTTTCACCGGATTGAGGGTTCCCAGCGCGTTCGACACGTGCGTCACCGCGACCAGCCTCGTGCGGGCATTAAGCCGACGTTCAAACTCGTCCAGCATCAACTCGCCGGCCTCGTCGATCGGCGCAACCCGCAGCACGGTGCCGCTGCGTTCACACAGTAACTGCCACGGCACGATGTTCGAGTGGTGCTCCATCTCGGTGATCAGGATCTCGTCGCCCGGCTTCAAGCGCTGTCCGTAGCTTGCGGCAACCAGGTTGATGGCTTCGGTGGTGCCGCGGACGAACACGATTTCTTCGCGGCGTGCCGCATTGATGAAGCGGCGCACCTTATCGCGGGCAGCCTCGTAGGCGTCAGTCGCCTGCTGGCTCAGGCTGTGCACGCCACGGTGAATGTTCGCGTTGAGCTCGCAGTAGTAGCGCGTCTCGCAATCGATGACGCATTGCGGCTTCTGCGAGGTGGCGGCGTTGTCCAGGTAGACCAGTGGCTTGCCGTGCACGTTGCGGCGCAGGATCGGGAAATCCTCGCGCAGCCGTGCCACGTCGAAACCGGCGCTTGCGGCGGCGGCGCCAGCGATCGGTGCCGCGCAGAGCAATGCGCCCAGGTCGTCCGTCGCGCGCTTCATTGCAGCTCCTTCACCTGGTCGCGCATCTGTTGGGGCAGCGCTTCGCGCAACAATTTCTCCAGTCGAGCTTTCAACGGCGCACCAGTTACCCGTGACGCAACGTCTTCGGCGAAGGCAAACGTCAGCACCGCGCGCGCCGACGCCTCGTCCAGCCCACGCGACCGCAGGTAGCCGATCTGCTCGGGGTCGAGTTGGCCGACGGTGGCGCCATGACTGCACTTGACGTCGTCGGCGTAAATTTCCAGCTGCGGCTTGGTATCGACTTCGGCGCGGTCGGACAGCAGCAGGTTGCGGTTGGACTGCTGCGCGTCGGTTCCCTGCGCGTCGGCATGCACGATCACTTTGCCGTTGAACACCGCGCGCGCAGCGCCGTCCAGCACGCCCTTGTAGAACTCGCGGCTGGTACCGCGCGGCCGCTTGTGGTCGATGCGGGTGTGATGGTCCATGTGCTGCCTGCCATTTCCCATATATAGGCCGATCAGCGTGGCTTCGCAGCCCTCCGCGTTCAGTCCTGTGGCGATGTCATTGCGAGAGAGCAGTCCCCCCAGCGCAAAGGACTGCGACGTGAAGCGGCTGTCCAGCCCCTGGTCGGCACGAATGTCGGCGATGTGGTAGCCGCGCAGACCTTCCTGCTGCAGCTTGGTGTGCGCGATGGCCGCGCCTGAATCGAGCTGGATCTGCGTGACCGCATTGGTGAAGTAGGCAGAATCATTCAGCCCGATGTAGTGCTCGATGATCTCGGCGTGAGATCCTGCGCCAGCACGGACGATGTTGCGCGGGTGAACGGCAAGATCGGCATCCGTGGCGATGAACAGCAGCTGGATCGGCTCGTCAACCGAGCACCCTGCGGCAAGATCGATAGTCGCCCCATCCGCCCAGAAGGCGGCGTTCAGGGCCGTGAAGCCGTTGACCAGCACTTCGGAGTCGCGAGCGAGCAAGGATTCAAACCGATCCGGACGGTCCGCGACCGCCGCCGCAAGACTTCCGACTTCCGCGCCGCCGGGCAGGCGGCCCGGGCGCGACAAATCGGGGGCATAGCGTCCGTTCACGAACACCAGCAAATGGCTGCCTTCCAGGGCGAGCCTGGCGAGTTGATCCGCGCCCACGCCGTTCAACGATGCGGGCACGAGCTTGAAGGCGTGCTTCTCGAGAGCGGCCACGCTGGTGTATTTCCAGTCTTCATCTCGCAGGCTTGGCAAGCCCAGGTCGGCGAAGCGCTCGAATGCGGCGGCGCGCGTTCGCAGCAGCCACGGCGGCCCCGTGTTTACCTGGCGCGACGCGACCTGCGCGAACTGCTCGCGGTAATGCTCTCTGTTTGCTGCGTTCACTTTTCCCGCTGCTTTCATCAGCCCCGAGCGGTGTCACCGTGGCCTTGGGCCTGCGCCGTGGCCTGGCCCTCGACCCACCCATAGCCGCGGCTTTCCAGTTCCAGCGCCAAATCGCGCCCGCCGGACATAGCGATACGGCCCTTTGCCAGCACGTGCACCCGGTCCGGCACGATGTAGTTGAGCAGCCGCTGGTAGTGCGTCACCAGGATGATGGCACGCTGCGGGCTGCGCATGGCTTCGACCCCGCTGGCAACGACCTTGAGCGCATCGATGTCAAGGCCCGAGTCGGTCTCATCGAGGATCGCGAGTTTCGGCTCCAGCACCGCCATTTGCAGAATCTCGTTGCGCTTCTTCTCCCCGCCGGAGAAGCCTTCGTTCACCGAGCGGTAAAGCAGGCTCTGGTCCATTTCCATCAGCTTCAGCTTGTCCTTCACCAAGGCGAGGAAGTCGATCGCATCCAGTTCCGGCTCGCCGCGGTGCTTGCGAATCGCATTCAGTGCCGCTTTGAGCAGATAGATGTTCGCGACCCCGGGAATCTCCACCGGGTACTGGAAGGCGAGGAAGAGGCCTTCGCGGGCGCGTTCCTCCGGTGGCATGACGAGCAGGTTCTTGCCCTCGAAGAGCACCTCCCCTGCGGTGACGACCACGCTCTCTCGCCCCGCCAGAACATGAGCCAGAGTGCTCTTGCCCGAACCGTTCGGCCCCATGATGGCGTGCACCTCGCCGGCATGTACCGAAAGGTCGATGCCGTGCAAGATGGTATTGCCCTCGACGGCGGCGCTTAGGTTCTTGATGGTCAGCATTAGCCGATGCTCCCTTCCAGACTTACCCCCAGCAGCTTTTGCGCCTCGACGGCGAATTCCATCGGCAACTGCTTGAACACGTCTTTGCAAAAGCCATTCACGATCATCGATACCGCGTCCTCGGCCGCGATGCCGCGGCTCTGGCAGTAGTAGAGCTGGTCTTCGCCAATGCGCGAGGTGGAGGCCTCGTGCTCGACCCGGGCCGTGGAATTTTTCACCTCGATGTACGGGAAAGTGTGGGCGGCGCACTTGTCGCCCAGCAGCAAGGAGTCGCACTGGCTGTAATTGCGGGCGTTACTTGCAGTCTTGGTGATTTTCACTTGTCCACGGTAGGCGTTGCGTCCATGGCCGGCTGAGATGCCCTTGGAGAGAATCGTGCTCCGCGTGTTCTTGCCCAGATGGATCATCTTGGTGCCGGTGTCCGCCTGCTGGTAATGATTGGTCAGCGCGACCGAATGAAACTCGCCCACGGCATTGTCGCCCCGCAGGATGACGCTCGGATACTTCCAGGTGATCGCGGAACCGGTTTCCACCTGGGTCCAGGAAATCTTGGAGTTGGCTCCGCGGCAGTCACCGCGCTTGGTGACGAAGTTGTAGATCCCGCCCTTGCCGTTCTTGTCGCCGGGATACCAGTTCTGGACCGTCGAGTACTTGATCTGCGCGCCTTCCAGCGCGATCAACTCGACGACCGCAGCATGCAGCTGGTTCTCGTCGCGCATCGGCGCCGTGCAGCCTTCCAGGTAGCTCACGTACGCACCCTGGTCAGCAATGATCAGCGTGCGCTCGAACTGGCCGGTGTTGCGGGCATTGATGCGAAAGTACGTGGACAGCTCCATCGGGCATCGCACGCCGGGCGGGATGTAGCAGAACGAACCATCGCTGAACACGGCCGAGTTGAGGGTCGCAAAGAAGTTGTCGGTGTAAGGCACCACCGAACCGAGGTATTGCCGGACCAGGTCCGGGTGCTGCTGAACCGCCTCAGAGAACGAGCAGAATATGATGCCAAGCTCGGCCAGCTTCTCCTTGTAGGTTGTCGCGACCGAAACGCTGTCGAACACCGCGTCCACCGCGACGCCCGCGAGCAGTTCGCGCTCCCTGAGCGGCACGCCGAGTTTTTCATAGACGCGCAGCAGCTCCGGATCGACCTCATCCAGGCTCTGCGGCCCGCTCTTTTGTGCGCCGTTCTGTGATCGGGGCGCCGAGTAGTAGGCGATGCCCTGGTAGTCGATGGGCGGATGTTTGACCGTGGCCCAAAGCGGCTCTCTCATGGTGAGCCAGTGTCGATACGCGTTCAGGCGCCACGCCAGCATGAACGGCGGCTCGTTTTTCTTGGTCGAAATCAGACGGATCACGTCCTCGCTCAGTCCACACGGCACGGTATCGGCGTCCACCGCCGTGTAAAAGCCGTGCTGGTACTCGCGGCTGATCAGTGCATCGAGTTCGAGTGCCGAGGACGTCATGTCGCGCTTCCTGACGCGGGCGCGCGCTGGCGCCGTGCAAGCGGCGCGTCCAGATGAACGGGCCTGATAGAGGGCTTGAAGCTCGGTTGTGCCAGATCCTCCAGCGTCACCCCGTCCAGGGCGTTACGGATTACCCGGTTGATGCCTTGCCAGTTCGTGCGGATCGAGCACGACCCCTCCTGGGCACACAGACCGGCGATCGCACTGCATTCGGTCACGCCGATCGGGCCTTCCATGACGTCGATAACCTCGGCGATAGAGATCTCGCCGGCGGGCCGCGACAGCATGTAACCGCCCTTCGGGCCTCGCACCGACTGCAGCAACTTTCCCCACGTCAGCATTTTCAGAACCTTGCTGACGGTGGGCACCCCGACGCCGATTGTCGCGGCCAGTTCAGCCGCTGCATGAATCCGGTTCGGCTCGCGCGCGATGTGGGCCATCGCGACGGTGCCATAGTCGGTCAATTTGCTCAGCCTGAGCATAGGGAATGTCCCTGCGATATCGTTTAGTACCGAAATGGTACTATTTAGTTCCCGACGACCGGCACTTTTTTTCTAGAGAGTGATCGACCTGGCCGAGAGACTCACGAACGGACGGCGGGCTGTGCGTAGGCCGGACGCGGCGCCGGCCTGTTACCCGCGCCTGCGATTCAGCGGATCTTCCTTCTCAGCGCTTCGGTCGATCCCAGGCACTGTCGTTCAGCCATTTGATGATGACAGACGGCACGAACGCGATAAGCAGGAAATCGATATCTCGGTGGGTCCGATCCTCGGGGTCCCCGGGACGAGCCGGTGGTTCAGCTGAAAAATTATTTGGCCGACGTTAACGTCGGCCAATGGACTTTGGGTTTCCGAAATCCGGGCAGGAATGGGTGGCACAACAGGCCCCTAAAACCTTACCGGCCATACTTCCCATGAAGTCACCACCATCGTGCCTCCATTCTGCACACTTAGCAAGCTCTCTTTCACTTTCGCGCTAGCTCGATCCCTTGCCAAGCATCCATCCGGCGTGCCTAAATGCCAGAATGGGTCCGGTGAGTCTTTTGTCGCCCCGACCGGCTTTAGCTTAGCCCTAGCAGCGGGTTCCGGTTCCACCTTCGTCTCTGGCGCTCACGTCGCGCCTCGACGCGCACGCAAGCGGACCACCCTCGACTTTCACCGCACTCCCCTTGAGCGGATCGGGCGCTGAGGGGCCCTCCCTCAAGAAAGACTCAAGCTCGCACCTTGAAATTCGCAATGGCGCCCCCAGTTAAACAAAAATCGGCAACCGACACCAAAGTTATCCACCGCCGATCGGTTTGAGTTTTCATAGGGGAACAAGATGCTAAACATCACACGCTTTAATCCGATCGAGGATACATTCGAGAACTGGTTTCGTGGCGTCCCTGTGTGGTTGCCGAACCCTGAGACGCGTGCGCCCGCGCCGACGCAGTTCCGCAGAGACGCAATCCGCATGGACGTGACCGAGAACGACAAGGAGTATCGAGTGTTAGCCGAATTGCCCGGCGTCAAGAAGGAAGAGATCAGCATAACAATCAGTGGCAACGAAGTTGGGATATCCGCGGAAGTTAAGCACGAAAAAGACGCCGAGAACAGCGAGACGGTGCTTCGCGCCGAGCGCTATTACGGCGCGATCCAACGCGCGTTCTCGCTCGGCCAGGAGGTCGACGAAGCGACCGCCCAAGCCAAATACAGCGACGGCGTGCTGGAACTCACGTTGCCGAAGAAGGCCGTAGCAGCAGCGAAAAGGCTCGCGGTGCATTGAGCGGTGCCATCGAACACCGCGAATAGTAGCTACCGTGGAATCAATGTGGCCGTACAGAGATGTTGAACATTCCGCCACATGCAGTTGAGTCGTAGATACACAGACCCCGCTTCGGCGGGGTTTTTGTTGATGGCACATGCTGCGGCGTAAGAGCAGACTTTTTCAAATAGTGTCGACGACATAGCCTGGCGCGCCTGCGCCCACGAATTCCTTCGATAGGCGGAGTTCGAACGTGAGCTTGTCGTCCCAAGGGGAAAGCAAGCTTCGCACCAGTATTGGATCTTCGAGGCTTTCTGTTCGAAATGACTGGCCAATGACCCCTGCGATGGCTTAGAGCTGCGGCATGCTGCGCCCGCAGAACCCTGCGGCATTGCGGCGTCGCGCAGCCCGGCGAGCAGTCGGAGCTCGAAGCCGACCTCCACGCCCTCATGCGCCTGGCGGCTCCGACCCCGCGGGAAGGTCGTGCCCACTCAAGGTCGGCTCGAGCTTGCGCGTATCCAGCTCCTCGGTGACAACCTCGGCGTAGCCCCGCGCCTGCGCGAGCGCCGCCTCGGCGCCAACGGCCGCCTCGACGGCATCGTCGCCCAGGAAGCCGCCGCTCTGGTGCGCCCACAGCCGCGCGTAGAGGCCGTCGCGCGCGAGCAGGCTGCGGTGGTCGCCTTCCTCGACGACGCGGCCTCTATCGAGCACGATCAGCCGGTCCATCGCCGCGATCGTGGAGAGGCGATGCGCGATCGCAACAACGGTCTTGCCCTCCATCAGCCGGTAGAGGCTCCGCTGGATCGCCGCCTCCACCTCCGAGTCGAGCGCGCTCGTCGCTTCATCGAGGAGCAGGATCGGCGCGTCCTTGAGCATGACTCGCGCGATCGCGATCCGCTGGCGCTGGCCGCCCGAGAGCTTCACGCCGCGCTCGCCGACATGCGCGTCGTAGGCCTTGCGCCCCTTGGGATCGGTGAGCCCGCCGACGAACTCGTCGGCTTCCGCGCGGCGCGCCGCGGCGAGCATCGCCTCCTCCGACGCCTCGGGTCGGCCGTAGACGATGTTCTCGCGCACCGAACGGTGCAGCAGCGAAGTGTCCTGCGTGACCATGCCGATCTGCTCGCGCAGGCTGTTCTGCGTCACGTGCGTGATGTCCTGCCCATCGATCAGGATGCGCCCGCTGTCGACGTCGTAGAATCGCAGGAGCAGGTTGACGATCGTCGACTTGCCGGCGCCCGAGCGGCCGACGAGCCCGATCTTCTCGCCCGGGTGGATATGCAGGTCGAGCTTCCCGATGACGTCGCGCTTACTGCCATAGGCGAAGCTTACCTGCTCGAAGCGGATGTCGCCGCGGGCGACCACGAGCAGCTTCGCATCGGGCGCATCGATGACCGCGTGCCGGCGCGCGATCGTGTTGATGCCGTCCTGCACGGTACCGATGTGCTCGAAGAGGGACGCCATCTCCCACATGACCCAGTGCGAGATGCCGTTCAGCCGCAACGCCATCGCCGTCGCCGCGGCCACCGCGCCGACGCTGACCTGCCCACGCGACCACAGCCACAGCGTGGCGCCGGCGCTCGCGGCGATGAGGCCCATCGAGAGCGTGTGGTTGGCGATCTCGAAGCCGGTGACGAGCCGCATCTGCGTGTGCACGGTGCCCAGAAATTCCTGCATCGCCGCGCGCGCGTAGAACGCCTCGCGCCGCGCGTGGGAGAAGAGCTTGACCGTCGCGATGTTGGTGTACGCGTCGGTGATGCGTCCGGTCATCAGCGAGCGCGCGTCGGCCTGCATCCGCGCAATCCGTCCGAGGCGGGGCACGAAGTAGCAGAGCGAGGCGACGTAGAGCGCGAGCCACGCGAGGAAGGGCACGAGCAGGCGTGGGTCGAAATTGCCCAGCACCGCGAGCAGCGTGACAAAATAGATCACGACGAAGACCAGGAGTTCAGCCACGATCAGCCAGGTGTCGCGCACGGCGAGCGCGGTCTGCATCACCTTGGTCGCGATGCGGCCGGCGAACTCGTCCTGGTAGAAGCTCATACTCTGGCCCAGCATCAGCCGGTGGAAGTTCCAGCGCAGGAGCATCGGGAAGTTGCCGAAGAGCGTTTGCTGCTTGACCATCGACTGCAGCGCGACAAGCACGACGCTGGCGGCGAGCACGGCCCCGAGCAGCAGCAGGCGCGCGCTCTCCTTCGCCCAGAGCTCTGCTGGCGGCACCTGCGCGAGCCAGTCGACGATGCTGCCCAGGAAGGAGAAGAGCAGCGCCTCGAACGCACCGATCACCGCGCTGAGCACCGTGGTCGCAAGCAGGTATTTGCGCAACCCCGCCGAGCACGCCCACAGGAATGCAAAGAAGCCACGCGGCAGCGTGGCGGGGACGGCGTCGGGGTAGGGGTCGACCAGGCGTTCGAAAAACGAAAACAAACGGTGGCTACGAGGCATACGGATACGAGGTTCGAGGGGTCTGCGGCAGAGTGCTTCCGGCGCGATGCTTGCGCGGCCCGCCATTGTGCGCTGCGCATCGCGAAATGACGAAAACAAGTTTGAAGCCCGCGGAATTTGGCGAAACCCGCAACCGTCGAATCCCGCTCGGCTTGGGCCCAGCACTCGATCATCGAACCGAGGTCTCCTGTCCTCACCTACGCCCGCGACCTCGGGACCACAGGTGCTTGGCCACGCCCGTGCCGTTCCGCCATTTATTCACCCCGAAATCGTTGCGCCCGCGTGCATTGTGGCGCCATCAGTTGCACTCCTCGGACTCTGCGAACGCTCGATTTGTTTTCGAACTCCGAAATGCTTCGTACATTCATAGGCACTCAAGTGCATTCACGGAACAGACTTACTGGCGGAGGAACGCAATGTCTATCGCGCCCCCTGGTCATAGCCGATGTTGTCCCGGTGCACCGGATCCTCCGAGCGAACTTGCTTGCGTCCCGACGACTGGACCCCGGCATCGACGGGTGTCGGGTGCGTTTCCTGGTGCGTTCTACCCTGGCCAGCTGAAAACGCTGCAACGGCGCGTCAACGAGTGGCGGACCAAACAGGGTCAAACCGGGCACTGGGTTTTGGCCATCCCTCTTGGCCAAGCACAGAGCAGGACCGCAAAGTAACGGGCATTATGGCTGCCAGCGGCCATGGAAGTCCGGATCGCACGTTTTTGACGCCGTCTGGCGCATCATCGCGGCCAAGCCGCATGGCTGGAGCGGCTTGGCCTTAACGGCTTCGAAAACTTCTCGGCCGAGATCAGGCGAGGTCGAAGCGATCAGCGTTCATCACCTTGGTCCACGCCGCCACGAAGTCGGCCACGAACTTCGCTTGCGCGTCGTTGGCCCCGTAGACTTCGGCAAGGGCGCGCAGCTCGGAGTTCGAGCCGAAGACGAGGTCGACACGGGTGCCGGTCCACTTCAGTTTGCCGCTCTTGCAGTCGTGTCCCTCGAACACATTTTTATCCGAGGTCGCTTTCCACTCAGTGCCCATGTCCAAGAGGTTCACGAAGAAGTCGTTGGTCAGCGTCCCCAG
>Ga0210409_10000289_pt1 | contig 97806 bp, 88 predicted proteins | sample IncBWH17MmetaG_FD_161649 | JGI IMG/M metagenome (GOLD analysis project Ga0210409, IMG submission 161649) | Forest soil microbial communities from Barre Woods Harvard Forest LTER site, Petersham, Massachusetts, United States - Inc-BW-H-17-M | ecosystem: Environmental > Terrestrial > Soil >... | reverse complement strand
GGAGTCCGGCAAGCGTCCGCATGGTTAAGCCCGGGTCACACGGAATCGTTTCCATCTCTGGCTCTAATTTTAGAATAGCAATTTGGGTAGGGTAATTGAGACAGTTGCGCGGGAAATATATTTGGCGCGGATTGAGTGTGTTGCGGGGAAAAGCGCGATTTTGGGGGCTTGACAAGCGCGGGTGATTGGACGTGGGGATGGTAGAGATCCGCCACTTTTGCGCGAGGACAAAACAAAAGCAGGTCCTTCGCTTCACTCAGGATGACAAATTTGTTACGGACGGCGGTGGCACCCGTCCCCACGTGGACTGTGCCGACTACGACGGAGCAGCGATCCCTCGCCTGCGCTCGGGGCTAACGCCTCACGCCCCGTGGCACTTCTTGTATTTCTTGCCGGAGCCGCAGGGGCAGGGGTCGTTGCGGCCGACTTTTTCGGCGCCGCGGACGACTTGCTGGACGGTGCGCTGCTCCCCGCCTCCGGCCATTCGTGCCTGTTCGAGTTCGCGGCGCTTCTTGCGCTGGAAGGATTCTTCGAGATCGTCGACAGAGGTCGCAACTTGCCGCGGAGGACGTCCGTTGCCTCCACCGCCGGAACGCAAAACGGGTACGCTGGCGTCAGGACTCTGGCCATGGGGACCACCGGGCCCCCCTTCGGGTCCGACACTTCCCTCCGGTGGCCGCTCGAGGATCTGCATCAGGTAGAGATATTGAACGGTCTGCTCCTGGAACCGTTTCATCATCTCCTCGAACATGTCGAAGGACTCGCGCTTGTACTCCACCAGCGGATCGTGCTGACCGTAGCCGCGCAGTCCGATGCCCTCCTTCAAGTGATCCATGTTGAGGAGGTGATCTTTCCAGAGCGAGTCGAGGACGCTCAGCATGATCATGCGCTCGTGGTAGCGCATCGCTTCCGGCCCGATGATCTGCTCTTTGGCCGCGTAGCGTTCTTTTAGTTTGTCGAAAATCGCGTCGCCGAGTTCCTGCCGGTTGAGTGTCTCGGGCTTGATGCCTTCGGCGTAGATGTCGACTCCGGAGCGGGTAAAGATGCCGTCTTTGAGGCCCTTTACATCCCAATCGTCAACGTGGGCCTTGACTGGGCAGAACTGGTCGATGAGGTCGCCCAGGATTCCCGAAACGTAGTCTTCGAGAATCAGGTCCTTCTGATCGAGTCCCTCGAGCAGGCTGCGGCGGAGGCCATACACGGCCTCACGCTGCTTGTTCATGACGTCGTCGTATTCAAGCAGGTGTTTGCGGGCTTCGAAGTTTTGCGCTTCGACCGCTTTCTGCGCGGCCTCGATGCGCTTGGTAATCATGCGCGATTCAATCGGAATGCCCTCCTCCATTCCGAGGCGCTGGAGCAGGTTCGAGACCCACTCTTTGGCGAAGATGCGCATTAAGTCATCTTCGAGGGAGAGATAGAAGCGCGATGATCCCGGATCGCCCTGGCGGCCGGCGCGGCCGCGAAGCTGGTTATCGATGCGGCGGGCCTCGTGGCGCTCGGTGCCGAAGATGTGCAGGCCGCCCGCAGCCACGACGTCGCCATGTTCGGCGTCGGTCTGGCCCTTGTAGCGATTTAAGACTTCGTTCCATTGCGCAGTGGGCACGGCATACTCGTTGCCGCCGTAATACCACTTGGTCATGTTGGCGTCGTCGATGCCCGCGTCTACCTTGCCCTGCGCGGCGCGCAGCGGCTGGGCCAGTCCCTTCTTCACGGACTCCTGTTTGGCAATGAATTCGGGATTGCCGCCGAGCAAAATGTCGGTACCGCGGCCTGCCATGTTGGTCGCGATCGTGACCATGCCCTTGCGTCCGGCCTGGGCGACGATCTCCGCTTCGCGCTCGTGGTACTTCGCGTTCAGAACGACGTGCTTGATGCCCTTCTTCTTGAGCAACTCGGACAGGCGCTCGGATTTCTCGATCGACGTGGTGCCCACCAGCACCGGCTGTCCACTCTCGTAGAGGCGCTGAATTTCATCGGCAGCGGCGAAGTACTTTTCCTTTTCGGTGCGGTATACGACGTCAGGATTCTCGACGCGCAGCAGCGTTTTGTTGGTCGGGATGACGACCACTTCGAGTTTGTAGATCTTGTCGAACTCGGGGGCCTCGGTCTCGGCTGTGCCGGTCATGCCCGCCAGCTTCCGGTACATGCGGAAGTAGTTCTGGAAGGTGATGGTGGCAAGGGTCTGGTTCTCGCGCTCGATCTTGACGTTTTCCTTGGCTTCGATCGCCTGGTGCAAGCCATCGGACCAGCGGCGCCCCGGCATCATGCGGCCGGTGAACTCGTCGACGATGACGACTTCCTTCTCGCGCGGATTGTCTTCTTTCGTTTTGACGACGTATTCCACGTCGCGGCGGTAGAGGGCATGGGCTTTGACGGCGGTCTCGACGTGATGCTTCAGGTCCCAGTTTTCGGGGTCGGCGATGTTGCCGATGCCGAGAAGCTTCTCGACCTTTTCCCAGCCTTCGTCGGTGACGGTGATGTTTTTGTGCTTTTCGTCGACGACAAAGTCGCCGGTGTAGATTTTGGGCTCGCCCGGCGGAACGTCGACTTCTTCGCCCTTTTCGAGTTTCGGGATGATGCGATTCACGCGGTCGTACTTGTCGGTCGATTCCTCGCTGGCACCGCTGATGATGAGAGGCGTGCGAGCTTCGTCGATAAGGATGGAGTCGACCTCGTCGACGATGGCGTAGTTGTGCACGCGCTGCACGCAGTCTTTGAGGTCAAACTTCATGTTGTCGCGGAGGTAGTCGAAGCCGAACTCGTTGTTGGTGCCGTAGGTGACGTCGGCGGCGTAGGCTTCGCGGCGCTCGTCGTCGTCGAGGTCGTGAACGATGACGCCGACGGTGAGGCCGAGGAAGGTATAGAGCTTGCCCATCCACTCAGAGTCGCGCTTGGCCAGGTAGTCGTTGACGGTGACCACGTGCACGCCGCGTCCGCTGAGGGCGTTGAGATAGACGGGGAGGGTGGCGACGAGAGTCTTGCCTTCGCCGGTCTTCATTTCGGCGATCTTGCCCGAATGCAGAACCATGCCGCCGATCAACTGGACGTCGAAATGGCGCATGTTCAGCGCGCGCCAGCTAGCCTCGCGGGCGACCGCGAAGGCTTCGACGAGGAGTTCGTCGAGGACTTCTTTCAGGGCGGCGTCGCGGTCGGCTTCGATCTGCTTGACGCGGTCGGGATCGGCCTCAGGCTCGTCGGCGATCCTTGCGAGGCGGTCTTTCACGCGCTGGCGGAAGTCGTCGGTCTTGGCGCGCAGCTCGGCGTCGGAAAGCTTCTTCATCGCCGGCTCGAGCGCATTGATGGCCTCGACCTGAGGCAGCAGGCGCTTGACCTCGCGCTCGTTTTTGGTCCCGAAGACCTTGGCTACTAAGGTGTTAATCAAATGCGGAATCCTTCAGAGGGGACACGTACCCCAAGTATAGGGATGCAATAAGCGTAGCATATTGCATGCGGCGCGAGGCAGCAGGAGTCCAACGTTCACAACCCTTTTCAGGTATATTTGGCCCCGTCCCCCATGCCCACCTTTTACGATCAGTTTGTCGCCTGCGAGCAGTCTGGTCCCCAGAACGTAGCCCTCGAAATCCAGCGCCATGACCAAGTTGAGAGTTACACCTACTCCGAAGTCCGCAAGATGGCCGAATCAGTTGGCCGGTGGCTGACCGAGAAGAAGCTGCCGGCGGGCGCGCGGGTTGCGATTTTCGCCGATAACCATCCGCGGTGGGTGGCGATGTACCTGGGAACGATTGCGGCCGGGTACACGGCGGTCCCGCTCGATACGGCGTTTCACGACGACCAGGTCGCCAAGCTCCTGAAGGACAGCGGAGCGATCTTGCTGGTGACGGATGTGAAGCATCTGGCGACTGCGCAGAAGGCAGTGAATGGACTGGCGGTGGAACTGGTGCTGACCGATCCAGGAAGCCTGAAGCCCGACAAGGATCCGGGCCAGCCGCGGTGGGTGGGCGAACTGGATGCGATGTTCAAGACCGGCCCCGGGAGTTTCCGCGCAGTGGAAGCGCCAGCCGACAACACGGCAGCCTTGCTCTATACGTCCGGTACGACGGCAGATCCGAAGGGTGTGCAACTGACCCATGCCAACCTGCTGGGAGAAGTGAATGCGGTGTTTGGATTGTTGAATATCGGGTCAGGTGACGCAGTGTTGGGAATCCTGCCCATGTTTCACGTACTGGCGCAGATGGCGAATTTATTGCTGCCGCTGGTGAAGGGCGCGCGCGTGGTCTACCTCGAGACACTGAACACGACGGAACTGCTGCGCGCCTTGCAGGAGCGGCAGATCACGGCCTTCGCGGTGGTGCCGCAGTTCTTCTACCTGATCCATGAACGCATCTTCAAAGAGGTCGGAAAGCGCGGAAAGATCGCCGAATCGGTGCTGCGGACCCTGATGCGGGTGAACCGCTTTCTACGAAAGATCGGGTTGAATGCCGGGAAGCTGTTCTTCGGCAAGATTCACGCGACGTTCGGCTCGCGGATGCGATATCTGATCACGGGCGGATCGCGATTTGATCCGGTCGTCGCTAATGATTTCCGCGATTTCGGGATCGACCTGCTGAATGCCTATGGACTGACGGAAACTTCGGCGGCGGCGTTTCTGAATCCGCCCGGCAAGGTTGTGATCGGATCGGTCGGGCCGCCTTTGCCGACGATCGAAGGGAAGATTCTGGATCCGCAACCCTCAGAAGATGGTGGGCCAGCGGTGGGCGAGATCCTGATTCGCGGGCCGATCATCATGAAGGGCTACTGGAACCGGCCCGATGCGACAGCCGACGTCCTGAAAGATGGCTGGCTGCATACAGGGGACCTCGGTTACTTCGATGCACACGGGAATTTGTTTATCACCGGACGGCGCAAAGAAGTAATCGTGCTGGCGAACGGGAAGAATGTTTATCCGGAAGAGATCGAGTCACATTATCTGAAGTCGCCGTTCATCAAGGAAATTTGCGTGATGGGGCTGGAGGCGAAGCCGGGCGATCCGAGTTCGGAGCGGCTGTATGCGGTGGTGGTGCCGAATTTTGACGCCTTGAAAGAACGCAAAGTCGTCAATGCGAAAGAGGTGATCCGGTTTGATATTGAAGGGTTGTCGCAACAGATCGCGTCGACCAAACGGATCGGGAATTACGAGATCTGGCAGGATGACTTGCCGCGCACGACCACGCGCAAGTTGAAGCGATTCGAGATCGAGAAGCGCGTGCGGGCGAATCAGGCGAAGGGCGGCGGCGGAACTGCGGGTGCAGATGTTCCGGCTGAGAAGCCTCTGACGCCGGAGGACGAGCAGTGGCTGGAACAGCCGGATGTGCAGCGAGCGCTGGCGATCATTCGCGAGAACGCACACAACGCGCCGGAAAAATTACGTCCGACGGACAATCTGGAACTCGATCTGGGTCTCGACTCGATGCAGCGCGTGGAGTTGTTGACGACGCTGGAGAGAGAACTAGGCGGCGACGTGGAAGAGTCGCAACTCGCCGACATCTACACTGTGCGCGATCTGGTGAACGCGGTGCTGGAAAGCGCGGCCAGCGGCAAGACAATGTCGAGAGCGCACTTCGCGGGATGGTCGGCTGTCCTGCGCGAGGATCCAACGGATCCGGAGGTCCTCGATCTGGCCAACCCGCACCCGGCGATTGAGAGCTTCTGGTATCTCGTCTCGCGCGTGATTCAGATCGTGGGGCGCGACCGCTTCCAGCTGAAGGTTTCGGGGCTGGAGAAGATTCCGAAAAAAGGCACCTACATTCTTTCGTCGAATCACGAGAGCTATCTGGATCCTCTGATTCTGGCGTCGGTGGTCCCCCGCGAAGTTTTTGTGAACCTGTTTGCGGTGGGAACGAGCGAGATTTTCGGCGAAGGCATCATGAAGAAGGTCGCGCAGGCGGTTCGAGTAGTGGTCGTCGATCCCGATGCGAACCTGGTGCCGGCAATGCGGGCGGGGGCCTTCGGCCTGCGACACGGGAAAAGCTTGATTCTTTATCCCGAGGGCGAGCGCAGCATCGACGGAACGCCGCGCACATTCAAGAAGGGTGCGGCAATTCTGTCGATGCATTTGCAAGTGCCGATCGTGCCAATCGCGATCGACGGTTTCTATGACGCCTGGCCACGCGGAAAGCGCTTCCAGAAGTTCGCGCCGCTGAAGATGAAGTTTGGGGATCCGATCTATCCACCGCCGGAGGCGCAGGCGTCGGAGGAGGAGTATGCCCAGCTGATCGGGAAAGTGAAGGAAAACGTGGTGGCCATGTGGAATGAGTTGCGGGGCGTGGACGAAGACTCAGCGCCTGAGGCAAAGGCGGCGGACTAGGCTCCGGCGCCCTGCGCCGTTTGTCCGAAGGCTTTCACGAAGGCGTCGACCACCATCGAATCGTAGCGCTTGCCGGAACTCTTGACGATGACTTCCTCGGCCTGCTGGGGAGAAAGCTTGCGCGGACCAGTCGCGCTGATCAGCGTTTCGTAGGCATCGGCCAAGGCGAGCACCTGGACCTCGATGGGCGCATCCACCGTGCTCGCTCCACTCTTGGTCAGGTTCTGCTCCATCATCAGGATCGGGATGGCGCGCTGCATCACCCCGGCCAGGGCTTTGGATTTGTTGGTGGTCCGGCCACTCTTTTTCAGGCTCTCTTCAATGTCTTGCTGGGAAAGGTTCGCGACTTTGTATAAAACGTCGTTGCTGATCCCCAGATCGCGAACGTTCTGGAGCAGGGCGGCGATGCGAACATCTTCGATACTGCCGGAGTCCAGTCCCAGCGACTCGCCGATCTTCTGCGCATACAGCGAGACGCGGTAGGAGTGAGCGTTACTGTATTTTTCGTTCGCCAGGAAATGTTGGAGAATGACCATCATCCCGTCATAGCTGTCCTGCAGATCGGCGAGGCTCTTTTGATTGCGCTCGTAAAGAGTCCCCATTGCGTAGCCGCTTACAACCAAGATGCCGCCCCAGGCGGCCAGGTCGAACCACGGATTTTCGCCGGCGGCAGCCACACGGCGGTTAAAGAGTGTCGGATTCATCCAGGTCAGCAGGACCACAACAGCAATGCTGGCGACGGCGGTGAGCGTGGCGTGCCGCCGTCCAAAGTGATAGGCGGAATAGAGAGTGGGCAAAAAGAAGAAGCACAGCACCACGCGCTGGGACGAGACGAGGAAATTCAGCAGCCCCGCAATCACCACCAGCGAGAGCAGCAGCCATAGTTCCTGGCGGACTTTTCTCATGATTTCTCAGTTCTTCCTGCGCGACTATCTTGTGCTTGCTGACAAATGAGCCAGCCTCCTCCATGGTAGTGAGGAAAAGCGGGCATCGAAAAATTACCGAGGTAATTTCTGCAAGAAACTGGGGACACCCAAGTATCGGGCATTGGCGAATCGGGAAAGCTATGGGGCGCGCGGAGGCCGGATCGCGTAGGGTTGGTTTACTTCGCCCTCGGATGGGTCTGGTCGTATACGGCCAGCACGTGCTTTATGGAGAGTTGGGTGTAACGCTGGGTCGTCGAAAGGCGCTCATGGCCGAGCATCTCTTGGATCGCGCGGAGGTCGGCGCCTTCTTCGAGCATGTGCGTGCCGAAGGCGTGCCGGAGGGTGTGCGGATGAACGTCGGGTGAGAGGCCTTTCGCGACGGCGATCTTCTTGACGATCCGGCCGACACTGCGCACGGTGAGGCGGCCGCCGCGCTGGTTGATCAGGAGAGCGGGAGTCGTCTTCTTCTTATCTGCGAGGAGTGTTTGCCGCGCCGGAAGGTAGGCGCCGAGCGCCGCCACCGCCGATCCGCCAAACGGTACGTAGCGTTCTTTCTTCCCTTTGCCGCGAATCAGGATCGCCTCCGCGCTGGTGCGAATATCGTCCAGGTTGATGCCGATCAGCTCTGAGTTGCGGATGCCGCATCCGTAGAGCAACTCGAGCAGTAAGCGATCGCGTTCGGGAAAGGCAGCAATTTCCGGCATGGCACCGTCGAGGACGCCGTTCATTTCTTCGATCGTGGGGACTCGGGGGAGTTTCTTGGGAAGCTTCGGGGTCGAGACCAGTTTCGCGGGGTTCTGTTCGACCACGCCTTCCTGGGCGAGCCAGCGGTAAAGAGAACGGACGGCAGCCAGGGATCGAGCCACGGATGGCTTGCTCAGTCCTTTTTCGTAGAGGTGCGAGAGGAAGCCGCGAACGGCGATGTGGTCGATGCTCTTCCAGTCGCGCGATCCGACGTAGTTCGCAAAATTCTCCAGGTCGCCGGCGTAGGCTTTGATCGTGTGGGCAGAGGCATTGCGCTCGCGCAGAACGCGGAGGAACTGGTCGGTGGCGCGTTCGACGGTGGTTCGCTTGTGGGCTCGGGCTTCCGTCATAAAAGGCTTGTCACCACGCAGACACGGAGACACAGAGGAAATGAAGTTTTTTCTTGATCTTGGTGTGAACTCTGGTGTGTCGAATGTGAAGAGATCGCCTGGCATTAATAATCTCTTGCATTTGCTTTCTCCGTGGCTCTGTGTCTCCGTGGTAATCAGCCTTTGGCTCTCGCCCGCGGATGATGCTTCTGATAGACGGTCTTCAGACGATCCAGGGCAAGATGCGTGTAGACCTGGGTCGTCGAGATGTCGGAGTGGCCGAGGATGGTCTGCACGGTACGCAGGTCGGCGCCGTTTTCGACCATGTGGCTGGCACAGGAGTGACGCAACATGTGCGGCGAGGCCGAGCGGCCGGAGGCCATTGAAGCCGACTTGACCATCTGCCAGACACGCTGGCGCGTCAGCCGGTGGGCGCCGCGCGCGAGAAACAAAAATGGCGAGAACTTTCCGGCGGCGAGCGTCGCTCTGGGCTGCTCCAGGTATGCGCTCAAGGTTTCCTGCGCCGAGCGTCCGAGTGGCACGATGCGCTCCTTGTCGCCTTTCCCGCGGACCAGCATGTAGCCGGTATCCAACTTCAGATCTTCAAGTTTTGCTTGAACAATCTCTGACACGCGCAACGCCCCCGCATAGAAGACCTCGAGCATGGCATGGTCGCGAGCGGCAATCGCCTGGGCGAGTTTGGAACCAGACGCGGGCTTTGGCGCCACCAGCGTCTTGTCCATTTCGTCGCGGGCCAGCGCTTTCGGCAGGACCTTCCACTGCTTGGGCGAATCGATGTTCAGCGTGGGATCGTGGTCGATTTTCGTGTCGAGGAGAAGATGCCGGTACAGATGCCGCAGGGCCGAGAGCTTCCGGCCCACCGAACGTCCGTCGACGGAGTTGGAGAAGAGCTGCTGAATGAAGTCGCGCACGTCATTCCGGCGGGCCGTCGTCAGCAGGCGCTTGCGTGTCTCCAGGAAATCGGCGAACTGACAGATGTCGGTTGTGTAGGCCGAGATAGTCAGCGGGGCAAGCCCTTTCTCGACCTTGAGGTAGTCAAGGAAGGAGGAGAGGACGCGCGCGTTGGCTTCGGAGGACATTAGGATTTCCGTTCTGGCTCTGGATAGGGTAACGAATTATCGGACGTTCTGTAGTATCGGAGTGGATACGATGACAAGTCCACCACGCAGGGACAGAATGACGAAGAGCTTCTGTGAGAGATGGCAAATATGGGGAGCCCGATTGTCCTGTGTCTTTCGGGTCACTGTGTGATTACCTAGACAGCAGGCGTAAGTGCGGAGCTCCGCTCCGCTGGACAGCCGAGGGCGCCTCCACCCCAGCACGCGAAACCGCGCGTGCCGAGGACCCCGGCGGCTGTCCCCACGTTTGGACGGGCGAGGCGCCCGTCCCTCCATTTTTTATTTCTGGAAGCTGGCCAGCAACTCTTTTGCGTACAATGCGCCTTCGGGCGTTTCTTCATGCTTAAAGTAAGCGAACACATCGCGTCCCGCATCGAGATGCTGCTGAATGCGGTCCACCATAGCCTTGCGCTCGTCCAGCGGGTAGTTGGGCTTGCGGAAGCGGTAGTAGACGAAGTCTGCGGTGGCGACTTCGGGCGTGTTCATTTCTTCGGTCTCGGCGACACACAAAGCGGCGTTGAGGTCTCGCAGGGCGGCGTAAGTTTCGTCCGCAAACCAAGATGCGTTGCGGAATTCGAACGCCGTTGGAAGGCGCTTGGGGAGGGTCATGAGGAAGGATCGCAAGAGTTCCTGATCTACTTTAAGGTTTGGCGGCAACTGAAATAAAACTGGACCTAATTTTTGCACCGAGGCGACGGGTTCAATAGTCGCCAGAAAGCGTGGAAGGAAGTCCTCAGTTCCCTTCAGGCGCTTGATGTGAGTGATGACCTGGTGAGCCTTGATCGTGAAGCGAAACGCAGGCGGGGTCTCGGCCAGCCAGTTCTGCAGAGTTGTCTCTTTCACCAGTTGGCGGAAGGTGAAGTTCACCTCAACCGCGTTCAGCTGCGTCGCGTAGTGGTTTAGAAACTTTTTCTGCGCCAGCTTCTGCGGATAGAAATCCGGCTTCCAGCTTGGATAAGCCCATCCGGAGGTGCCTGCGAACAACTGGGCCATGGTTCGCGGATTATACCGCCCGGCGTTTTCTGGCCGAAGTCTTGGTGGAACTCTTGCGGGGGGCAGTGGCGCGCTTCGCTGGCTTCCCTGCTTCGTTCACGCTCGCGACCCTGCGGGTGCTCTTGGGCTCTGGCTCTGGCTCCTCGGCCTGGGCGGCGAGTTCTATCTTCTCGGTCGGCTTCGCAGCCTGCGCGGACGATGCCGCGGCACGCACATCGGGCAACTTCTGTTTGAGCTTGAGAACGGGCGCGTGCAAATCACCCATCTTCTCAAAGCGCTTGATGACGTCGGGCGCTTCAAACACGAGCAGGCTGGCGTCTTTCTTCTTGAACGCCCGCTCGACTTCGTCCCAGGTCACGGGCGTTGAGACAGTCGGATGCTCGCGTGCGCGTAGCGAATACACCGAGACGGTGGTTTTGTGCTCGTCGTTCTGGCTCCAGTCTACGAAGACTTTCCCGCCACGGACTTCTTTCTTCATCTCCGAGACAACGAGTTCGGGGTGATCGTGCTCCAGCAACCGCGCAAGCCCGTGGGCGAAGGGCTTGGTAATGTCGTAGCTGGTTGGAGTGTTCAAGGGGATGTAGATCTGCAGGCCCTTCGATCCAGAGGTCTTGGGAAAGCTCTCGAGTCCCCAATGCTCAAAGATGTCGCGCAGCCAGATCCCGACCTGGGCGCATTGCACAATGTTGGCGGGCGCCCCGGGGTCGAGGTCGAAGACCATCATGGTCGGGCAATTGATGTCTTCCGCCAAGGCGAGTGACGGATGAATCTCGAGCGACGCGAGGTTCGCGAGCCAGGTCAGGGTCGGGAGGTCCTCGACGAGGAGATAGTTGATGTGCCGGCGGTTGTGCCGGCTCCAGATGGGCGCGGTCTTCACCCAGTCCGGCCGGTGCTTGGGGGCGTTCTTTTCATAGAAGTATTCGTCGTCGACGCCGTTGGGATAGCGCTTCATCGTGACCGGACGCCCTTGCAGGTGCGGGATCAGGGCGGGCGCAATGCGCGCGTAAAAGTCGATGACCTGTCCCTTGGTGAAGCCGGTGGCGGGATAGAGAACCTTGTCAAGATTCGAGAGACTGAGGCGTTTGCCTTCGACTTCGACGACGGGAGATTGGGGCGGCAAGATCAACTCCTTATTTCACAATCCGTAAACGCGGTCAGTATAGCGGCGAGCCGGGCTTTCCGGGTTTTGTCTTGTGATGCGGCCAGGCAGTTGATTGTTGAGGTGTTTTGCGAAATAGACGTTCCGGAGCCGTATCCGTAGTTTGACAATCCCATTTCCCGACACGTACTGTGGATTTCTTGCCGGTTTCTGGGCCGTCCAATCTGGATGCTGTCCGTTATGCCATGCGCACAGACAGTGGAGGTACGATGAAGTCCGTAGCTGCCCGCACGTTTGCACTCTTCTTATTTGGCGCGGTTCTCTCGCAGGCGCTTGCGACGGCGCAGGATGTCGCGTCGTTCGAGAAGCGCACCACGGTCAAAACCCTACCCAACGGGTTGACGGTGGTGATCCTGGAGCGACCGGAGGCGCCGGTCTTTTCCTTCTTCACGCATGTGGATGCCGGGTCGGTGCAGGATCCGATGGGAAAAACCGGTCTCGCGCACATGTTCGAGCACATGGCCTTCAAGGGCACCGACAAGATCGGCAGCAAGGACTATCCCGCCGAGAAGGCCGCGCTGGAAAAGGTTGAGACTGCATACGCGGCGTTTATCGCAGAACGCGACAAGCCGATTGGCCGCGACGACAACAAGCTGAAGGAACTGGAGAAGGCCTGGAAGGATGCGATCGCCGACGCGCAGCAATACGTGATTCCGAACGCGTTCGGCGAGATCGTGGAGCGCGAGGGCGGCGAAGGAATGAACGCCAACACCAGCGACGACGAGACGAATTACTTCTATTCGTTTCCCTCGAACCGGCTGGAGCTGTGGGCTTACCTGGAATCGGAGCGGTTTCTGCACCCGGTGCTGCGCGAGTTCTATAAAGAGCGGGATGTGGTGATCGAAGAACGGCGTATGCGAACGGACAGCAGCCCGATCGGGAGGTTGGTAGAGCAGTTCATTTCCGCGAGTTTCCAGGCGCACCCGTATCACCGGCCGACGGTGGGATGGACATCGGATCTCAACTCGTTTTCGGCGACCGACGCGCAGAAGTTTTTCGACCAGTACTACATTCCGTCGAACATGGTGGTTGCGGTCGTGGGCGATGTGAAGGCGTCGGAGGCGATGCCGATCGTCGAGAAGTATTTTGGCCGTTTGCCCACCAAGCCGAAACCGGATGAACGGACGACGACCGAGCCTCCGCAAAACTCGGAGCGGCGCGTAATTTTGCGGCAGTCGGCGCAGCCGTTCTACATCGAGGGCTATCACCGGCCGGATTACCGCGATCCGGACGACGCGGTGTACGACGCCATTTCGGACTTGATGTCGAATGGGCGGACGTCGCGGCTTTACCGGGCGTTGGTCCGTGACAAAAAGATTGCGGCGTTCGCGGCGGGATTTTCCGGACTACCGGGAAACAAGTATCCGCATCTGTTCTCGTTCTATGCCGTGCCGGTGCCTGGCCACACGCCGCAGGAACTTGCCGACGCCATTCATGCCGAGATCGACCGCCTGAAGAAAGAAGACATCACCGACGACGAACTGCAGATGATCAAGACGCGCGCGAAGGCGGACTTACTCCGGGGGCTGGCGGACAATTCGGGCCTTGCGCAAGAGCTGGCGATCTACCAAGCGCGCTATGGAGATTGGCGGGAGCTGTTCAAGTCCGTGGACCGGATCGACAAGGTGACGAAGGCGGATATCCGACGCGTGGCCAATCAGACCTTTAATGAAAACAATCGGACGGTTGGTATCAGCGAAACCGTGAAATCGGCATCGGCGGCGTCGCAGGGAGGTGAGCAATGAAGAGTCTCTACTGTGGCGAAGTCTGCAAAGCGTCCCTGCTGAAGGTCGGGGCGGTGCTGATCGTCTTGCTGCTGGCTCAGTTCGCGTCGGCGCAGGCCACGAACTGGCAGGACATCCCGATTGGGAAGCTGCCACCATTTCATCCAGCCGAGCCGAGACGGATTCAGCTAGCGAACGGCATGGTGATCTTTCTGCAGGAGGATCATGAACTGCCGTTGATCGATGGGACGATCCGGATTCGTGGTGGTTCGCGGGATGAACCAGCGGCGAAGACGGGGTTGGTCGATCTCTATGGCGAAGTCTGGCGGACGGGCGGAACGAAGTCGCAGACGGGCGACCAGATGGATGATTTCCTGGAGGCGCGGGCAGCGAAGGTTGAGACAGGAGGTACGGCAGATTCGACATCGATTGGATGGTCGTGCCTGAAGGGTGACTTTGACGATGTATTCAAGGTCGTCGTCGATCTGCTGCAGAATCCCGAGTTCCGCGACGACAAACTCGACCTGGCCCAGAAGTCTTTTCAGGAGGCGATCGCGCGGCGCAACGACAATCCGGCGGGGATTGCGGGACGCGAGTCGACCAAGCTCGCGTATGGAGCGGATAACCCTTATGCACGTGAGGCCGAGTACGCCACGATCGATGCCGTCAAGCGCGATGACCTGGTGAAGTGGCATCAGACCTACAACCATCCCAACAACATGATTCTGGGCGTGGTCGGCGACTTCGATTCCGCAGCGATGGAATCGAAGCTGCGAGCTGCGTTTGGATCGTGGCCCAAGGGTCCGGCGGTCAAAAAGGAAGAGATCGCATTTCATTCGGCGAAGCCCGGCTATTACCTGGTCAGCAAGGACGACGTGAACCAGTCGAATATTCGACTCGTGGAGTTGGGTGTCGAGCGCAAGAATCCCGACTACTTCGCGATCGAGGTCTTCAATGAAGTCATGGGCGGAGGATTTTCTTCGCGCCTGATTCAGGACATCCGCACCAAGCGCGGGCTGGCGTATGCGGTTGGTGGCGGAATCGGGACGGCGTTTGACCATCCCGGCATCGTGCGCTTTGTGATGGGAACCAAGAGCCAGAGCACGGCGGAGGCTGTGCAGGCTCTCTACGAGAATCTTGCCGACCTGCAGAAGCACCCGATCACCGAGGACGAGATCAAACGCGCCAAGGATTCCATCCTCAATTCATTCATTTTTAATTTTGATACGCCGGACAAAGTGCTGCACGAGCGTATGGCCTACGAGTTCTATGGGTATCCACTCAATTTCCTGGAGCAGTACCGCGCAGGGATTGAGAAGGCGACGGCAGCCGACGTGAACCGCGTCGCGGGGAAGTATATTCACCCGGATCAACTGGCAGTGCTGGTGGTGGGAAATCCGAAAGACTTCGACAAGCCGCTGTCGTCACTGGGACCAGTAACAAACGTGGATATCACGATTCCACCGCCGCCGGGTGAGCAGCAAGGCGCAGAGGGACCATCCGGTGGTCAGGCCGCGCCGGCGACCGCTCCCGCCGCGTCGAACCCCGAGGGCAAGGCGCTGGCCGCGAAGGTGGCCGAGTCGATGGGAGGGGCGGAGAAGCTGAAGTCGGTGCGGGCGCTGCGCGCGAAGATGGAGCAGCAGGCGGGCGATCAACCAGTCCCGGCGATGGAGGTCACGATTGTCTTTCCCGATCGTATGCACCTTTCCATGGACTCGCCCATGGGCCCGATGACGGTGGTATTCACGCCGACGTCGTCGTTCATGGCGGCGCAAGGGCAGGTGCGGGAGATTCCGAGCTCGCAGCGGAAAGAAAGCCTGGACCAGATCAAGCGCGACATGACGTTCATCGCGCAGCATGTCGACGATCCGAAGTTCACGTTCACAGCTGGCGGAACGGAAAAGGTTGGGGATGTCGAGACGAAGATCGTCGATGTGAATGCCGATGGCACGCCCATTCGCTGGTACGTGGATCCGAAGAGCGGACACATCCTGCGCGAGACCTACACGGCCGTCGGTTCGTCGGGGCCGTTCCAGGGCGAAACTGATCTGTCAGACTGGAAGACATTCGACGGCTTCAGCTTGCCCACCAAGCATGTGAACAAGCAAAACGGACAGGATTCGAGCGTGGTCACGTTTACTGAGATACACGTCAATCCGGACGTGGACCCGAAGCTGTTCGAGAAGCCGGCGGGCGGGGGGACGGCGCAGTAAGTGGAGCTTTAAAATTAATTCTTGTCATCCCGAGCGAGCGAGGCGCAGCCGAATGAAGTCGAGGGACCTTGTGTTTTATGCCGTTTTGTACCACTCGGCCGCTAAGTCCTGCCATGTCGGATTGAACCTTGCGATCAGCCAAAGTTTCTTTTCCCGTCGCCACGATTTCAATTTCTTCTCGCGATCGATGGCATTGCGCACGTCATCAAAACTTTCCCAATAAACAAGACGCGTCGCATTGTAACGGTCGGTGAACCCTTCAAAATTATGGATCTTGTGCTGCCAAACCCGTTTGTGCAAGTTGTTCGTCATTCCTATGTAGAGGGCACGGCGAGAAACGCTTTGAACGATGTCTACGTAAAACCGATATTCACGTCGCATTGAGCATCCGCAAACACAAGGTCCCTCGACTCCGTTCGACGCAATGCGCGTCTCACTTCGCTCGGGATGACACTGATTGGCAGCTTAGTGAAAAACGACGGCCTCTCCTCTTGACCGCGGTCACTTACGAAGCGGGCATCGCAACTGGCGGTGCCGGCGGAGAATACCGCCGCTCGTCTCTCGGGTTAAAATGCTCACACTCGCATCGCGAGCGAGGCGCCCGCTTGAATCGAAATCGGATTGTATTCCTGGTTGGATTGTTGGTTTGCCTGTGGGTGCCGCCCGCCTTCGCCGGTAATCTGGACAACGTCATCGCGTCCGAATATCCCGACAAGATCCTGACTATGCGGCATTTCTACAGTGGGGATCGGCTGCATCTTTACGGGGACGGGGCACTGGTGGACGATGCGCCTGCGGGAACGTGGGCGTCGGACGCACAGATTGAAGTTCGAGATGCGAGCCAGACTGGCTCCGTGCTGACAATCAAAGCACGCCGCATCTATCAGGTCTATGACTCCAAGCGCAATCAGTTTGTCGATGCCCTGACGCTGATCCCGATCAACCCGGACAAACGGGAGAGAGAGGTCGAGAAGGCGCTCAAGAAACAGCAGGTCGAGATTCGCATTGAGATGCCGCCGAATCCCGATCCAAAAGAGATTCCTGAGACGCTGCACGCCGTTTTCCTGGCGCCGGATGAGCCGATGGGCAACATTGCGCCTCCCTACTACCGGGACTTTTTCGCAAAACGAGACGGCCGCTCTAAGGCGCAAGAATTGCCACCCGGCGTGTTTCGCCTTGCTTCGGTGGGGTCGAAGGCGGGCGACATCACGCCGCCCCACCAGACCACCCGGACGGATCCAGAATATTCCGACATGGCGCGCCAGTTGAAGTGGCAGGGAACCGCGGTACTGTCTTTAGTGGTCGATGCGTCCGGATCCGTTCAGAACGTACAAGTAACGCAACCATTAGGCGCGGGGCTCGACGAAAAAGCCATCGCCGCCGTCAGCCGATGGAAATTCGATCCGGCCATGAAAGACGGAAAGCCGGTCGCCGTCGCCATCGCCGTTGAGGTCGATTTCCGGATCCATTGAGCATTTTTTCTTCGTGCCCGGTTCACTCGATTCCGAAAACCCATGCAGCTCTTGATAATGGATTGACGAGCCGGGATATGCGGAAGCTTCCCCTGCATGAGGACGCCAAAATGAAGGTATTCACCGAGTATTTGAAATTTCATACGCGCACGCACCGGGCCTATGTCCACATCACGCCACAAGTGGAGGAAATCGTCCGCAAGAGCGGTGTGAAGGAGGGAATGGTGCTCGTATCCGCGATGCACATTACGTGCGGTGTTTACGTGAACGACAATGAAGACGGCCTGATTGAAGACATCGATCAATGGCTGGAGGGCCTCGCGCCGTTCCGCAAGAATTACAAGCATCACGAAACAGGTGAGGATAATGGGGACTCCCATCTGAAGGCCCTGCTGATCCATCACGAAGTAATCGTGCCGATCACTGCCGGCAAGCTCGACTTCGGTACGTGGCAGCGGATTTTCTACGCCGAGTTCGACGGCCAGCGGGATAAGCGGGTGATTGTGAAGGTGATGGGAGAGTAGAAAGGCAGGTCTTAGGTGTTGGGCGTTAGGTCTTAGATTTTAGGTGTCGGGCGTCGGCAAAGCACTTATCGGTCGCCGGTCTTCAGTGATCTGACAGGGTGAATTCAGCACTCAACATTGGGATTTGCAACCTCGAACCTCAACTGGCTGAGTGCTAATTGCTGAATGCTGATTGCTTAAGGATCAAATCGAAATCAGTAACTCTTAATTAAGGGAGAGACGCTTTCATGAGTTCTGAGGAGCTGCAGGAGCTCAAAGAGCACGCTGAGCATGCCGCACACGATCGTTCTTTGGCACCGGTTTCGCTGACGATGGCGATCCTTGCGGTGCTGGTGGCGGTGGTTTCGCTGCTGGGACATCGCGCGCACACTGAAGAGGTGCTTTTGCAGGCCAAAGCGTCGGACCAGTGGGCGTACTACCAGGCAAAGAACATCCGGCAGCACAACGACAGGCTGTTCGCAGCTCTGACAGCGGTCGCCAACAGCAGCAATCCCGAGGCATTGGCCAAGGTGCGCGAGGATTTTCTGAAGGAGTCGGATCGCTACCAGGAGGAACAGAACGAAATCCAGAAAGAGGCGCGCGCCCTGGAGACAGAAGTGGCGACGGAGCGTCGCCGGGCTGACCGCTACGATCTCGGAGAGGTATTCCTGGAAATCGGGTTGGTGGTGACGTCGATTACGCTGCTTTCGGGGAGACGCGTCTTCTGGCACGCCGGCTTACTGATGGGAGTGATCGGGTTGGTCATGGCGTTGGTGGGATTCGTAGTGCATTGAGCCCGCTATTCTCCAGCAAGAGTCATTGAGAGGGCAGGATGCCCTCTCAACAGCCGGCAAGATGCCGGCGTTCTGCAGCACACGCTTCCCTGCCCTGGGTCACGTCCAAAAGTGAGCCGTGTCACAGCACAAAACATCTCTCCAGCCGGACACTTAAGGTCGTAATTGAGATTTGCTGAGTTCTGTTACAGCGTTTCTCAGTAATGGGTTTTGAGTGGCGAATTTCGCAACAGCCAGCTTAGGCCATGCTAGCGCCACTGCTTTCATCCGGCGGTTGATATTTCATAAGGAGAAAAAGTAATCATGAAGACGACGAAGCTGGTCATGCTGGTGATGACGATCGCCGTGGCTCTGTTCATCCTGATCCCGAATCTGTCCTGGGCCGATGACGGGGCGACGGTCTACAAGACGAAGTGCGCTGCGTGCCATGGCGCCGACGCTGCCGGCAAGCCGGCCGCAAAGATTCCCGCGCTGAATGGGGACGACGCGAAGAAGCTTTCGGATGCGGATCTGAGCAAGGCGATCACCGAGAAGCCGAAACATGCCGGCGTGGCGAAGAGCCTGACCCCGGACCAGGTGAAGATGGTGGTTGCGTACATCCGCGACCTACAGAAGAAGTAAGGACCGGCTGTTCCCTTTTGCGCACCAGCCTGGCCGTGGCCATTCCGGTGGGGCTGGAAAAGCCAGAGGGGGCCTCTTGAGAGCCTCACACGGAACCAGGCAGCTCGAACGAGAGATGATTTGGACCGTTCGCAGCCGATGAAGAGGCCCCTCTGAGCTGAGCGTTCGGATAGGAACAGCCACCCCGGACCCTGGTGTCGGTTTTCCAGGGTCCGGGCCAGTCTCCTCGACCGGCCATCGAGGACTCGGCTCCGGAGTTTCTCCCCCAATCGTAGACATCTACCTTTCCTCTCTCCGGAGCGGAGGCGCCGTTTCGCGCAAAGGCCGGAGAGATTTCAATGAGCAAAGCTCTGTTGTACGACGCCACCGTCTGCATCGGGTGCAAGCAGTGCGAGGGGGCGTGCGCGGCTCAGAACAAGCTTCCCTACAGCGATTCGGTCGCTGCCGAAGAAGTTCAATCCGAACACAAATTTACCGTCCTGCTGACCAAGGGCGACAAGTTCATGCGGCGGTTGTGCATGAATTGCAACGAACCTGCCTGCGCTTCGGTCTGCCCCGTCGGCGCGCTACGCAAGACAGCGGCGGGACCCGTGATTTACGACGAGAATCGCTGCATGGGCTGCCGCTACTGCATGGTGGCGTGCCCATTCGGCGTTCCGAAGTATGAGTGGAACAAGCTGCTGCCCCGCGTGCAGAAGTGCACGATGTGCCCCGACCGGGTGAGCGCCGGCAAGCCCACGGCCTGTGCGGAGATTTGCCCAACGGGCGCGACGAAGTTTGGGGAACGCGACGAACTCATTGCAGAAGCGCAGCAGCGCATCCGGGACAATCCCGGACAATACGTTCCGCACATCTACGGCGTCAACGAAGTGGGCGGCACGTCGGTGCTGCTGCTGTCCAGCGTGCCCTTCGAGCAGTTCGGCTATCGGGCCGACCTCACGCGCGATCCGCTGCCCATGTACACCTACCGCGTGCTGTCGCGCATTCCCGATTTCGTGCCGCTCGGGGGAATGATGCTGGCCGGGATCTGGTGGATAACCCACCGCCGCGAAGAAGTCGCCGCGGCCGAAGGACCGCAGGCAACAAAAGTGAGCGCAAAGAAGGAGAGCGAACAATGAAGGTGAAACTCACTTTCTGGAAAGTGGTTTTCTTTGCGCTGATGGCGGTTGGCTTCTACGGCACGGTCGTCCGCTTTACCCAGGGACTCGGGCGCTCGACCAATCTAAACGACCAGTTCCCGTGGGGAATCTGGATCGGGTTCGACGTGTTGTGCGGGGTGATGCTGGCGGCGGGCGGTTTCACGCTCACTGCAGCGGTCCACATCTTCAACATCAAGCGCCTGCGCCCAATCGTGCGGCCGACGATCTTGACCGCGTTCCTGGGCTACGTTCTGGTGTGCATCGCGCTGATGTATGACCTGGGGCGGCCGTATCGCATCTGGCATCCGCTGATCATGCGGAATCCGCACTCGGTGATGTTCGAGGTGGCGTATTGCGTGATGCTCTACACGACCGTGCTGTCGCTGGAGTTCTCGCCAATCGTGCTGGAGCGCTTCAATCTGCAAAAGCCGCTGAAGATCGTGCGCGCGGCACTGATCCCGCTGGTGATTCTGGGCGTGATTTTGTCGACGCTGCACCAGTCGTCGCTGGGCACGGTGTACCTGATCATGCCGGAGAAGCTGCATCCGTTCTGGTACAGCCCTCTGTTGCCGGTGTTCTTCTTTATCTCGGCGATCGCGGTGGGGTTGGCGATGACGATCTTCGAGTCCTCAATGAGCTCGAAGCATTTCGGACGGCAGCTGGAGCTTCCCATCCTGCAGGAACTCGGACGCGTGCTGGTAGTGGTGCTTTGTGTGTACGGGATTCTGCGCTTTGAGGACCTGCTGCACCGCGGTGTGCTCAAGCTGATGTTTCAGCCAGGATACGAAATGTATCTGTTCTGGCTGGAGATTGGTCTGAGCCTCATCGCGCCGCTGTTGCTGCTTTCCCAGAAGAAGATTCGCACGACCGCGCAGGGACTGTATCTTGCCGCGGTACTGGTGGTGTTGGGCTTCATCACAAACCGACTGAACGTAAGCATCACCGGACAGGAAACATCGGCCGGCATGCACTACGTCCCGAAGTGGACGGAGATCGCGGTGACGGGCGCCATCATCGCGGCGGGGTTTGCGCTGTTTGGACTCGCGACCAAATATCTGCCGATCTTCCCCGCGGAAGAGGAAGCGCACACGGTGACCGAACAAACGGTTATGGGTGCAGCGCCGGTGCTAGGCCATGCTGGAGACTGAGCCAAGACGAAGACAGTGGAATCGGCTGTCACGCAGCCTTAGCGCCAAGCTGATCAGCTTGTTGCTGGCAGTAATGGTGGTGGTTTTTGCCCTTCTCGGATATCTCAATATCCAGTTGCACCGCCAGCACCTGGAGGCGGCGGCCCTCACCAGCGCCGAGCGAGTCAGCGATGTCATCAAGCGCAGCACCACCTACTACATGCTGCACAACGATCGTGAGGGCATGTATCACGCCATGGCCACGATGGCGGATGAGCCTGGAATGGTGCGGGTCCGCATCTTCGACCAGGAAGGGCGGATCAGCTACTCCTCCGATCCGGGAGAAGTAAGCCATATCGTCGACAAGAGTGCCGAAGCTTGTTACGGCTGCCACGTGCAATCCCAACCGCTGACGAAACTGAATCGACCGGACCGCTTCCGGATTTACCGCGACCCGAGTGGACAGCGTGTGCTGGGGATCATCACGCCGATCGAGAATCAACCTTCGTGCTGGAACGCGGTCTGCCATGCTCATCCCGCCGAGCAGAAAATTCTCGGGGTTCTCGATACGAACTTGTCCCTGGCACGCGCAGACGCGCAGGTGAAGCAGAGCAGCGGGCGCATGCTCGCCTACACGCTGCTGGCGCTGGTGGCGATTTCGGTACTGAGCTGGATTTTCGTCTGGCAGCTCGTCGGACAACGGCTGAAGCGACTCAAAGACGGCACGCGAGAACTGTCGGACGGAAATCTCGGGTACCAGCTCGAGGTGGAATCGACCGACGAGGCCGGGGAGCTGGCGACCTCGTTCAATCGCATGAGCCTGCAACTCCGCGCAGCAAATGAAGAGATTGTTTCGTGGGCCAAGACGCTCGAGGACCGGGTCGACGAAAAGACACGGGAACTGAAGCGCGCGCACGCCCACGTCCTACAGGTCGAGAAGATGGCGACGATCGGCAAGATGGCTGCCGTAGTCGCGCACGAGATCAACAATCCGCTCGCGGGAATCCTGACTTACGCCAAATTGCTCAAGCGCTGGGTAGAACGGGGGGACGTTGTTACCCCGAAGAAGGAAGAGGCCGAGCAGTGCCTGGAACTGATCGCCGGAGAAAGCCGGCGGTGCGGGGAACTGGTCAAGAATCTTCTGACCTTCTCGCGAACTTCGCAGATGAACGTGCAGACCACGGATCTCAATACGATTGTGGATCGCAGCATCCGTCTTTTGACTCACCAGATGGAGATGAATGGGATCGAGCTGCATCTGGACCTAGGCGAGGGACTTCCGACCCTTCAATGCGATCCGGGACAGATCGAGCAGGTGATTCTCGCGCTGGTGATCAATGCAATTGACGCGATGCCGCGCGGCGGAAACCTGTGGCTTGGCACGCGATTCAAGGCGCCCGGAGAACTTGTCTTTCAAGTCCGGGACGATGGATCCGGAATTGACCCGGAGCTTCTGGAGCGTATCTTCGAGCCCTTCGTGACCACCAAGGAGAGCGGCAAAGGCGTTGGTCTGGGCTTGGCCGTCAGTCACAACATCATTGAAAGACATCACGGCCACGTCGATGTGGAATCCGAAGTCGGCAAAGGAACAACTTTCACAGTCTCTCTGCCTCAGTCCAGCGGCGACATGCCGCGAGCGGTGGTAGTGGGCGACAGCGATGGGGTGAGATCGAGGTGATCTCGTGAGCGCACAAAGTAGATTGCTGATTGTGGACGATGAACTCAGCGTCCGCGACTCGCTCGGCAAATGGTTTCACGAAGAAGGATACGACGTCGTCACTGCAGAGAGCGCCAGCGACGCACTGACACGCCTGGGCGAAAGCAAATGGGATGCCGCGCTGGTCGACATCAAAATGCACGGAACCGACGGGATCGAGCTGCAGAAGCGCATGCATGAAGTTGATCCCGAACTCATCGTCATCATGATGACCGGTTACGCGTCGGTAGAGACCGCTGTGGCTGCGTTGAAAAACGGGGCCTACGATTACGTTACCAAGCCGCTCGATCCGGATGAAATCTCACACCTTGTGAAAAAGGCCCTCGCGCATAAAAAGACTGAGGAGGAGAACGTGCGTCTGCGCGAGACGGTTGCTGAGGTCGCACGTCCGGAAGATATCGTCGGCCAAAGCACGGCTATGAACCGTGTTTATGACGCGATCGAAACCGTTGGACCAACCGATGCGACGGTCCTGATCACCGGCGCAAGCGGCACGGGGAAAGAACTGGTGGCACGCGCCATCCACCATGCGAGTCCGCGAAAGTTTCATCCGCTGGTGGTCATTCATTGCGGAGCATTGACGGAAACGTTATTAGAGAGTGAACTTTTCGGGCACGAAAAAGGCGCATTCACCGGAGCGCAATATCGCAAGAAAGGTAAATTCGAGATAGCCGAGGGCGGGACAGTCTTCCTCGATGAAATCGGCGATATCAGCCTGAAGACGCAGACTGATCTGCTGCGCGTGTTACAGGAACGTGAGATCGTTCGAGTGGGCAGCAATCAGCCGATCAAGGTCGATTTTCGATGCGTGGCCGCGACGAACAAAGACCTCGAAAAGATGATCGAAGAAGGCAAGTTCCGTCCTGATCTTTTCTACCGGCTTAACGTGTTTCGGATCGAGTTGCCGCCCCTGCGGGAGAGGCACGATGACATTCCGATTCTCGTAAACCATTTCGTCCATAAGTTCTCGCAACAGATGAACAAGAAGATCACCCGCGTCTCGCCAGGTGCCATGAACTTGTTGCAACAGCAGCCGTGGATCGGCAATGTAAGAGAGCTTGAGAACGCGATCGAGCGGGCTATGGTCGTGGCGCAGGAACCGGAGATTCGGGAATCGGATTTTGTTTTCAAAGTCTCGGCCGCCCCTAATGGGACGCCGAAGAGCCTCGAGGAGATCGAACGCGCGCACATCTTACGAACTCTCGAATCCGTAAAGTGGAACCAAACGCGTGCGGCTGAGATTCTCGAGATTGATCGGGTCACGTTACATCACAAGTTGAAGAAGTATGGGTGGAGCCGGCGAACTGTTGAAACGCGATGAAGGTGCTGCAACTGCTGCCGATTGGGGAGTTCGACCCCAGGCTTCTACGAGAGTTGGGGCCGGCCATGGCGGAGACGTTCCGCGTCCCCTGTGAAGTTGCGCGCCTGCGGCTGGACCCGGAGTTCGCCTATCACGGCGAGCGGCAACAGTATCACTCATCGGAAATCCTTCAGGCGATGCAGCGGCTCGTCACCAGGGACTCGTGGCGAGTACTGGGCGTCACTGCAGTCGATCTTTACATTCCGATTCTCACGTTTGTGTTCGGTGAGGCGCAGATCGGCGGTCCTTGCGGGCTCGTCTCAGCTCATCGTTTGCGCCAGGAGTTCTACGGACTTCCTCCAAACGCAGAGATGCTGGGACAACGACTTTTGAAAGAGGCCGTTCATGAAGTTGGACATACTCTGGCCCTCACCCACTGCGAAGACTACCAATGTGCCATGGCACCTTCGCATGCCGTGGAGTGGATTGACCTCAAAGACGTGTCGCTTTGCGAAACATGCCGGGCGCAAGTGTTCGCCGATTGATGGTTTGCCGAGCGAATCGACGATGCGTCGGCATCAATGATGCCCGATCGTCGTGTAACCAGATGTGCAAATCCACTCCTTGCCTTATAGCACCGCTATCTTCCTCGCCCACAGTAAGTTAAGGCAGGGCCGGCCCGGGCACTTTGGGACATAGGTTGGAATCGTGCGTGCAGACATCTTGCCTTTCATGCCCCGCAAAGGGCGGAGATTAAGAACTGTCTCATGCAGGATGTGGCGGATGCTCTACAAATGTGCAAATGAAGCTTGTTCGGCTCCCTTTCGCCGACTGCGCGAAGGGAAGCTGTTTCAGGTCGAAACCGAATACTTCGCCGGGCACCCAGGCGCACCAACCTCGGTGCGACGCTCGCGAAGCTGCAGGCGAGTCGAACACTATTGGCTCTGCTATGCGTGTTCGCCATACGTAACACTGACCTTCGACCAAGAGCGAGGCGTCGTTACCGTTCCTCTGCCAGACGGAGCCGGAAAGAAAACCGTTCGGGTTGTGACACTCGAGCTACCGAATGAGACCGCCAAAGTTGGCGAGCGCAGCGTATGTGAGGTGCGGAAATGAAAAACGATCAAGTAACCTGTGCGATCTGCGGGGAGCAGAGACAGGACGAAGATGGTTGGTTCGTCTTAGTGGAGAACCGTTGGACCGACCGCCTTAAAATATTGGTGTGGAATGAGGCGCTAGCTTCGGCGGATGAGACACATCTGGCTTGCGGAGCCGCCCACGTGCAGCAATTGGTGGTGCACTGGATGACCATGGGGAGCTTGGAGTATCCGTTCGCCCAAGGGCCGCGCACTGCGAGAATCACAAAGCCCCGGTGCGTGAAAGAGATCCCTCGCGCGGAGGCCGATCTCAGGGGCACGCGCGTCGTGGGAGAACTCGCGGTGCACCGCGAGAGCCTGGAACGGATTCTGCAGGAAAGCCCAGAGTCGTTGGCCGCTATTCTTGAAGCGCTGACCAGTGCCCTTACTGGCAAGGACTACCAGAAATCTGGGAACGCACAGGATTTTGAGGAAAACCGAGAATTGTGCGTGCTAAGCGAAGTCTGACCAAATGAGGGGAACACTCAGGCTACGCGGCGACTGCTCTTCGCCATGCCTGCCAATCTCGCTTGACTGCCTCGGCCATGTTGCTGGCAGCGATGTACAGCCAGTTGGCCTTCTGCTTACTCAGATGCTTGCGAATCCTCTTTACGGCGTCGGGATTCCCGAGGTGGACGTTCGCGGTCTCCCAGCCCATAGAGAACAAGAGGCGGCACTCGTCGCGATCCTTGGGCAGAACACTCAACTCAATACGCGAGCAATGCGGCGACAGGCGACGGAGGATCCAGTGGCCATGTAAGTGAACGAATGGATCTTGGCAGCGGACGGCCCGGTCCACGATCGCCTGGTACAGAATCTCCTCAGGTTTTGGGAGACCATACGCCCAGTAAACGGCGGAAGGAGCCAGTAATTTGGCTTCGCGCGCGATTTTGCCGCCGCAGTAATCGGCGATTGCCACAAACCGCAAGTGGCCCAGACTGCCCAGACCCGCGATCCGGCGGACCAACCGATAAGTCAACTCGGGATGTGGCAAAATATGTTCGAGCCCGGACAAAACCCCGGGAGATACTTCTCCTGTTACCGAACTGAGAGCGTCCATTTTCTTCCAGAAGTGCTCAGGATCTCGTAACTCGGCCAACGCAATCAAGCGCAACCACCGATTTCCCTCTTCCAAAACAAACGGCCGACCATGCTCGACCAAAGACTTGGAGTACCCGTCGAGAATTTCAAAGCAGGCGTCCTTAGCTTTGGCGGCGAGGTGTCCCTCTTCGATCGCCAACAGCGCGCTCACGGCGAGCCGGACCAGGTCGTTGGTGTACGCCAGGTGGCACGCTTCATCGAAATCGTTAACTCCCCAGACCAGGCGCCCCTCCACGTCGCGCCAGGTGCCGAAATTCTCGACGTGCAAATCACCGACCGCGAGAATTTTGGGCGCCTTGGCGAGGTCAGGACATACTTCGTGCCAGAGCTGCACCCAGCGGTAGAAGGTCGCGCGAAGAAACGGAAATACGGACGTGGCCATCTGCTGATGCTTCAGGCGAAGATCCGCCTTCACGAGAGGCGTGTGGGAGGAGAGCCAGTGCTCGTATCGCGCGGTGGCCTTGACAACGTTCATGATCCGGCCATGAACGATAGTGCGTTATCGCGAAAGATGTCAATGGAAGGAGGTCGGGAACGGGTGAAAGAGATTGGGGTGCCACTCACGAGGGAGAGGTCGGAGCGGCACCCTGATCAAGTTGGATCGGCGATAACGGCAAAACCCGAGAAGACTAGTTCGTATAGAAGGCAGCGTTCTTCTCGGCAAAGGCCTTCAGGTCTTGCGGCAACTCGTCAATCGGGTGAATCGAGTCCGATGTGCAGACCGGCACGCAAGCGCCGCAGTCGATGCATCCGTTTGGATCAACGTAAAGCTGAGTGGCGGCCTCGAAAGCGGGTTCGTCTTTTTTGGGATGAATGCAGTCGGTCGGGCAGGCATCAACGCACAGCAGGTCTTTGATGCACTTGTCGGTAATCACGTAAGCCATGAGGAAGCCTCGATCTATGAAAAGGTCGGCGAGCGCCGCCGGATTGAGAGTAAATCGTAGAGTCAAGCAGCGGCGGTGACGAGCGTCACGGGGAGAGCGTTCTGTGACATTCCCTCACACGCATGTGTGATCGTCGTCACAGCGTCGGTATCCGTAACCCGTGTACAAGTAGTGCAAACAGAGACGCATGTACTGACCCCAGAAAATTGCCCGGCTCCCCTCCAAGACCCCAAAAGCCGCTGCCTCAGCGGCGAGCCGGGCACTTTTCAAACCCCCAATCTTTTCTCGCGAGGCAACGAGCGCCTTTTCGGCGAAATCGACGCCGGAACGGCTTGCGACGCATGCGCGCCACCTCGGCGTGTCAGCCCTGACACGGTGTAGTTCGCACCACACACCCATCCTCGACTTAACTATCCGCCTATCAATGACATAACGCCTGGCTGCCGGCCTGCCACATAGGTGTGCATGACGAACGAAACGAAAGACACACTGATGAGGCAGACGCGCCAAGAAGCTCGAACCTTACTACGGCAGATCGCATTCGTCCTCGTGGTTTCCGCATCCAGTCTCGCCCAGAGCCAGTCGGCAGCGGCGAGAGAGGTGAGAGCACGTCGCCAAGTTCTCGTCAGCATTCCGGACCGCAAGCTCGCGGTGATCGAGAACGGAAAAGTTCTTCGCACCTTCAACGTGTCGGTGGGAGCGGAAGTGAGTCCGAGTCCAATCGGCAAGTTTGAGATCGTGAATCGACTGGCGAACCCGACTTATTACCACTCAGGCGTCGTCATTCCTGCAGGCAAGAACAACCCGCTCGGACCCCGGTGGGTTGGACTCGACAAACAAGGCTACGGAATTCACGGAACGAGCGCGCCGGGTTCAATCGGCAAGGCAGCGTCGCATGGTTGCATTCGCATGCACAACCGGGATGTGGTCGAGTTCGCGACGCTGGTGAATGTTGGCGATACGGTGGAAATCCGCGGCCAACGCGACGAAGACGTGGCACGCATCTTCGCGGGAGACAGCGCCACCGTACTGGCCGCGATCCAAACTGCTCAATCGACAACTGTCGCCGTGAGTGGGCAGTAGACAAAGAGTTTCGGTACGCACGTTTCAAGGAGGAAGGTCATGCAACTCGTAATCACAGCTCTTGCGGTCATCGCAGGGATGGTTTTCTCGCTGGCAATCGCTCTTCTGGTCGAAGAATTCATTTTCGGAGAAGTTTTCCGATTGATGTTTCTTCGCCAGGCTCAAGTGAAGGCCGAATCGAAGCGCTAAAGGACAGGGGGACAATCACGATGGACTATCTGAAGGCGTTACTGCTGATCAGCGGAATCGGAATGGTATTAGCGGCGGTGGGCATTCTGACTCACGACCTGGCGCTCGAGATTCGGTACCGGAGTGCATTCGCAACAAGCGTTGGCCCGATCCCCGCGATTCCGAAACCCCGTTGGCGAACTGCCGTAGCTTTCGCCATGCTGGGATGGGCGCCTTTGATGATCGCCATCGGATTCGCGGCATTCGTAGTTGAGTAAATCGGTCGGCAGAATGGATCACATGACTCTGATGAGTACTGACGCCCATGAGCAGCCCAACGGATCATGCAGTTTATAATTCGCCCATCGCGGAAATGCGGATTCCTTCGTCAGGCTGCCGAAGTCGCGTCCACTCCCTCCTTCTCCTTTTAATTTGCGTTTTTTGGAGTTCCGTTGGCCTTGCGAGTGACTCGAATCCCCCGGCGCAGGAACTCGCCAGGAAAATTGCGGCGGTCGCCGGTCCCGGGAACGTGGTTCTGAGCGTCACGAATCTCTCTTCCCTCCTCCCGAAAGAAACGGAAGACATTGATCGCGATCTGCGGCTTCAACTCGCGTCCTTAGGTGTTCACGCAGTTGGTGCTAGTCAAGCAACAACGTCGGTCGAGGTGACGCTTTCCGAAAATGCCCGAGGCTATTTGTGGGTCGCTGTGGTGCATCGCGCGCAAACTGAGCGCGTAGTTGTGATGGTGCCGGTTGCGCGTTCGGAGACGAGCACTCCGATCCAGGAATTACCACCGGTGAGTCTGCGCAAAACGCTTCTCTGGACACAGGACCGGCAGATTCTCGACGTGCTGGTTCTGGAACAGTCTGGCGCCACAAGGATAATGGTGCTTGACCCGGAGAGAGTCGGGGTCTACCGCGCCGCGAATGGAAGATGGCAGCAGGAGCAGTCGTTGTCCCTCCCGCACTCGACACCCTGGCCCAGAGACCTGCGTGGGAGACTTGTGCTGCGCCCGGATCACGGCGTCGATGCTTATCTGCCAGGCGTGATGTGTCAGGTTCCAGCCGCCTCTACAAGCGTGGCGTGCCGCGAGAGCAATGATCCATGGCCTCTGTCGGCGCAATTCGCGCTGGCTGCGTTCTTCGCGCCTACCCGAAACTTCTTTAGTGGTGTTTTGGCACCCGGCATCGGACGCCAAACTTCGATTTCCAAGTTCTATTCTGCCGCTCCAATCGCTCGACAGAACTCAGCCCTGTGGGTGATCGCCGGGACCGATGGAACCTTCCACGTGCTGGACGGATCATCCGAGCAGACGTTAAGCGTGCGCTGGGGAAGTGATGTTGCCTCCGTAAGATCGTCGTGCGGATCGGGCTCGCAGATTCTGTCGAGTCAACCGGGCCTTGGCTCGAGCGACGCGATTCGGGCCTTCGAAATGCCAGAACGTAATCCTGTCCCGGTGAGTGCTGGTGTCGACTTTGCCGGTCCGATCACTGCGCTGTGGACAGAATCGACCGGCACGAGCGTGATGGCGGTGTCTAAAAATGCAGCAACGGGGACCTATGAAGCGTACCGTGTGGCAGTGGCTTGTGGTCAGTAGTTTCTTGCTGGGGTTAAGGTCTCCGGCAGAAACTCGGCCGCAATATGGAGGAACGTTGCACCTGGCCACGCGCATTTCTCCGTCGTCGCTGGACCCTGCGGACGCGACACAAGGCGACTCGTTGGCTCGACGGAATTTGATTCGGTTGGTCTTCGACACACTCGTCTCGCTGGACGCCGAGGGAAAGGCGCAACCCGCGCTCGCGGTTTCCTGGCGTGCCGAGTCAGGCAATCAGAGATGGCAGCTCTGGCTAAGAAATAATGTCAAGTTTCACGATGGATCGCCAATGACGCCTGAGGCCGTGGCGGCGTCCCTCAGGACGGCAAATCCGGACTGGACCGTTCTGGCTGCAAATGATTCCGTCATCATTCAAACGAACGCCAACGATCCCGATCTCCTCGCTGAACTCGCAATGGCGCGCAACAGCGTCGCCAAGAAACTCTCCGGCGGAGCCTGGGTCGGCACCGGCCCTTTTCGCATCACAAACTGGCAGCCGCAAAAGAGCGTGACGCTGAGCGCCGTAGAGGACTATTGGGGCGGCCGAGCTTTTCCCGATACGATCGATGTTCAGTTCGGAAGAAATCCGCGGGACCAGTTGATCGACTTCGATCTTGGCAAGCTTCAGATTGCCGATGTCGCTCTCGAACAAACTCATTACATCGCGGGAGAAGGCCGGCACATTGTGAATTCTGCCCCGCTTGAACTGGTGGCGCTGGTCTTTGCGCGCGAGCCTCAATCGACCGACGACGCGAAACTTCGGGAGGTAATTGCGCTCAGCATCGACAGAGCATCTATCCGCAGCGGTGTTTTGCAGGATTCGGGCGAACCCAGCGCGGCCATTCTTCCAAACTGGATCACGGGATACGCTTTCGTTTTCCCTAGTGGCCGCGAACTCACAAAAGCCCAGGAAGAACGCAGCGAAATCCAACGAGCACCTGCACTGAGCGTCGGCTACGATCCGGACGATGGCTTGGTGAGACTCATTGCCGAGCGAATCGTGTTGAACGCTCGCGATGCAGGCATCACGCTGCAAGCTATTGCCGGTGCGAAAACGGATATCCGAGTGGTCCGAGTGACGCTATCGTCCACGAACCCGCGAATTGCGTTGCAGGCGTCTGCGACCGCTCTGGGACTGACTGCGCCGAAGGTGAGTGGAACGTCCATCGAAGACGTGTATAAGGCTGAAAGTGAATTGCTCAGGAGCAAGCGAGTCATTCCGTTGTTTCAACTCCCCCTGTCTTATGCTGTAAGTCCCGCCGTGCAAAACTGGAATATAGGCCCGGACGGAAGCTGGCATCTACCCGACATCTGGCTGGGGAGTGCGCCGTGAGTTTTCGCCGCAAACTGCTGCTGTTGTTTTCGATCACCGTCTTCTTGTCAGTGACAGCAGTGGCGTGGCTCGTCTCGCTCGTGACGCGGCAAGCATTTGAGAAGGCGAACGAGGAGAGAACATCGGCGCTGGTCGCCCAGTTTCAACACGAGTTCAACCGAAGAGGCGACGATCTCGTTCATCGCGTTGAAGCTATCGCCAGTAGCGACGCCGCCACGCGAATCGCGCTCGCCCAGGGTCAGGGATCCGCCAGCCACGGCAATTTCGCAAACGATGCCGGGCCCATCGCTGCGAGCCATCAGCTCGATTTTCTGGAGTTCGTTGACGGCGACGGGACCATCGTTTCGTCGGCGCAATCGCCTGCCAAATTTGGATATCCAGATTCTTCTCTGGCGGACCTGCGCAGGCTGGCGTCCCGGCCGGCATTCCTCAAGCAAGAAGAGCTACAAAATGGCTCGGCTCTGGGTTTGTTTGCGGTGCGGGCCGCAAACGTTGGTGACAAGCTGCTTTACGTGGTTGGCGGCCAGCGAGTCGACCGGAATTTTCTGGCCGCTCTGGAACTGCCACCCGGCATGCGCGCGATGTTGTATCCCAGATTGAGTGCGGCGTTTTCCGCAGAATCGCTCATCGACGCCTCGGGCACCTTGAAGGACGCTGAGAGGCTCGCTCCTCTCATTCAGCAGGTGGCAAGTGCGGGGAAAGAGAGTCGACTTCTGGTGCATTGGTCCGATGATCCGGTTGACGATGAAACGCTCCACGCCATCCCGCTGAACGGACAAGACGACAAGCCCTTGGCCGTGCTGCTTGTCGGCACGACTCGACGACCTTACGTGGAAGTAAAGCGCCACATTCAATCCGCGGCCATGCTCGTTGGTGGCGCCAGCATTGTGCTTGCGATTCTACTAAGCAGTTGGGCCGCCGCTCGTGTCACCAAACCCGTGGAGCAATTGGCTGCCGCGGCGCGTGAAGTCGCCAGTGGGAATCTGCACACGCAGGTGGAGGTCGCGTCTGCCGACGAAGTGGGAGAGTTGGCAGAAGCCTTCAATCGGATGACTCGCGATTTGCTGGAGCAGAAAGAACGATTGGTGCAGACCGAGCGCGTCGCGGCCTGGCGCGAACTTGCCCGCCGCCTGGCACATGAACTCAAGAATCCCCTTTTTCCGCTTCAGCTCACCGTGGAGAATCTGATCAAGGCGCGCGACCAGAGCCCCGAACTCTTCGAGGAGATCTTCCGCGAAAGCGCAACCACGCTCCTGGCAGAAATCAACAATTTGAAACAAGTCATCTCCCGCTTCAGCGAATTTTCCAAGATGCCGCAACCGCAATGGCAGCAACTGAACGTCGATCAGGTCGTGCAGGGTGTGGCTCGCCTCTTCCAGGCACAACTGGAATCGCGGAGTGGCGGACCGATCGCGTGCCAACTCGATCTGAGCGCAAACAATCCAATCGCCGGCGATCCCGAGTTGCTGCACCGCGCAATCTCGAATCTCGTCCTGAACGCCATGGACGCCATGCCGAACGGAGGAGCCCTCACTCTGCGCACGCGCCAGAGTGGCGATCGCGTCTCGATCGATGTGAGCGATACCGGAATTGGTTTGACGCCGGAAGAATGCGCTCGGCTCTTCACGCCCTACTACACCAGCAAGCAGCATGGCACTGGGCTGGGACTGGCGATCGTGCAATCGGTCATCAGCGATCACGGGGGCACGGTCGGCGTAAAGAGTCAGCGTGGTCGCGGCACGATTTTTCGCATTGAACTCCCTCGCAACTTGGATAGACTGCGAGCCGTCAACGAACAAGAATCGGCCGTGCTGACTGAGGGTCAGTAGAGGAGAACTCATTGCCGTCAAAAGCCCGACTTCTGATTGTGGATGACGAAGCGAACACGCTCGCTTCGTTGTCGCGTGCCTTTCGGCTCGCCGGGCATGACGCTGTCGTCTGTGACAACGCCAACAAAGCTCTGGAGATGGCCAAGGCGCAAAGTTTCGACCTGATCATGTCGGATGTGGTGATGCCGGGCAAAGATGGTCTTTCTCTTCTCGAGGAACTGAAGACGCAGGGAGTCGTGGCCCCGGTCGTCATGATGTCTGGTCAGGCGCACATCGAAATGGCAGTGCGCGCCACCAAATTGGGCGCGCTCGACTTCCTTGAAAAACCGATCTCGACTGAAAAGCTTTTGCTGACCGTAGAAAACGCTCTTCGACTCCAAAGGCTCGAAAGCGAGAATCGGCAACTGCGGCAACGTCTGGGCAAACACGAAATCGTATGGAAGGGCGAGGCCATGCGGCGTGTGATGGCTCAGGTCGAGCGCGTCGCCGCCAGCGAGACCCGGGTCTGCATTCTGGGCGAGACAGGGACAGGGAAAGAACTGGTAGCCCGGACGCTACACGAACGAAGCGCGCGGGCGTCGGGGCCTTTTGTGACGCTGAATTGCGCCGCCGTGCCCGCCGAACTGATCGAGTCCGAGTTGTTCGGGCATGAAAAAGGATCGTTCACCGGCGCCGCCGGCCGTCATGTGGGCAAGTTCGAGCAAGCCGAACACGGCACCATCTTCCTCGACGAAATTGGAGACATGCCGCTGCAGATGCAGGCCAAACTGCTGCGTGTACTGGAAGAAAACGAGATCGAGCGCGTCGGTGGCGAAAAACCAATCCACATCGACGTCCGCGTGCTCGTGGCGACGCACCGCGATCTCGAAGCACAAGTGAAAGAAGGAAAATTTCGCCAAGACCTCTTCCACCGCATTTACGTCTTTCCGCTCGTACTGCCCCCATTGCGCGAGCGCGGAGAAGATATCCCGACTCTGGTCGAGCATTTTGCGGCGCAGGTGAGCGCGCAGAACGGATGGAAACCGGTTCCCTTCACGCCTGAGGCGATTGCCAGGCTGCAAGCGCATCCGTGGCCTGGAAACGTGCGCGAATTACGCAACATGGTAGAGCGTTTGATGCTGCTCGCTCCCAAGGGCGAAGTGGACCTCGAGACAGTGGAGCTCGCATTGCCGCAAGCTGCTGTCGCCACCAGCTTCACCGGCAGCGAATCGGGGCCGCTGGCAGACCGTGTGCAGAGCTTCGAGCGGGAGGTCATCCTTGCGGAACTGAAACGCCACCAATACAACGTCACGAATGCGGCCAAGGCTTTGCATCTCGAACGCAGTCATCTTTATAAGAAGGCCGAGCAGCTCGGCATCGACCTTCGAGCCGTGCGCAGAGAGCAAGAGTCGCCACACAACGCAACGTAGAATTCCCGGCAATCGACAACTGGAGGTGGTGGTGCTTCGAAGCACGCATTCTCTTGCCGTGATTCTGTTGGTGAGTGCAACGTTTGCTGCTGAGCCGCCCTCTCCCGCGACATATGGCGTCCGCATGGAGAATGTCTGGATTCCGGTGAAAGACGGCGTGCGACTGGCGGCTACGCTCTACATGCCCGATGGTGCGAAGCCGGGTGAAAAGTTCCCCGCTCTGCTCGACTACCTGCCCTATCGCAAGGACGACAGCACCGCCGCGGGCGACTATCCCAAGAACGCATATTTCGCGCGACGAGGATATGTGGCTGCGCGTGTGGACATTCGCGGTTTCGGTTCTAGCGAGGGGCGGCCGACGGATCGGGAGTACTCCGAACAGGAACAACTCGATGGCGAGCAGGTGATTCACTGGCTCGCCACGCAGCCCTGGTCCAACGGCAAGGTCGGGATGTACGGAATTTCATGGGGCGGGTTCAACGCGCTGCAGATGGCGATGCGCAACCCTCCCGAGTTGAAGGCGATTATCGCGACCGACGCGACAGAAGAACTGTTTCACGACGACATTCACTACATCGATGGCCTGATGCATGTGGATGAGTTCGAACTGAACATGGACATGGCACCGGGAATGACTGGCGCCCCCGAATACACTTTGGACGAAAAAGTTCTCGGACTGCGTTTCGACGCCGCGCCCTGGTCACTCGAGTACTTCGAACATCAGCGCGACGGATTGTTTTGGCGGAGTCCCGTGCGCCCGCTGGGGGAAATCAAGGTTCCGTGTTTTCTGATCGGCGGGCTTGCCGACGGGTATCGCGACAGCATTCCGCGCATGCTCGAACAAGTCACTGCGCCCGTGAAGGCCCTCATCGGACCGTGGAACCATTCGTATCCGAACGATGCCGACTTCGGCCCGCGCATCGAGTGGCGCGAGGACGCGGTACGCTGGTGGGACTACTGGCTGAAGGGTCGTGATACGGGTGTCCTGCAGGATCCAAAGTTCGTGATCTACATGCGTCATTGGTTTCCTCCCGATCCGAATCTGGAGTCCGTTCCCGGAGAGTGGCGGGCGGAGACCGGATGGCCCCCTCAAGGACAGAAGGACTCGGTGCTGTACCTGCAACCGAATCACGCTCTGTCCGCCGAATCTGGGCCGAAGCGCACGCATCGTCTGAAATATGTTCCCTCGATCGGAGTGGAAGCGGGCTTCTGGTGGGGCGAGTTGCTGTCAGATCAGCGCCCCGTTGACGCATTCAGCCTTGTGTACGACTCGGCGCCGCTCCCCGAAGAAGTCGCGATCATGGGACGACCACATGCTTTGCTGGAGGCGTCTGCGGACGCACCGCTGGCGAACTGGTTTGCCCGGCTATCCGACGTGGCGCCAGGTGGAACGGTGACACAAATTACGGGAGCGGGTTTGAGCGGAGCGCAGCGCGACTCGATGACGGATCCGAAGCCTCTTGAACCTGGCAGGATCGATCCTCTGGACATCGAAATGCATCTGACTACTTGGGTGTTCCCCAAGGGGCACCGCATTCGTCTGTCGGTCTCGAATGCCCGGTGGCCGATGGTGCTTTCCACTCCCTACGACATGACTACTTCGCTTCAACTGGGCGGAAGTCACGGCTCCCGGGTCTCCCTGCCGATCGTCCCAGTGGCTGGCGAACCGGCACATGTCTCTCCGCCTCAACCGACGGAGGAGCGCACGGATTTGAAGTCGTTTGGCTTTCCCTGGCCGGGGGAATGGATCGTTACACGAGACGAAGGCCGCCACAAGTCGACCGTTGCTCTGGAAAGGAAAGATGGGGGCGGAATATCCTTGGGGCAAAGAGACGGACCTGGAAAAGCTCACTTACGAGGTTGAGGACGCTCATCCAGACGTCAACGTGATTCAGGGCGACGCCGAAACCACTTTCAATCTGAAAGATCGCGTGCTGGTCTGGAGCGGGCACCTGTCCTTTCGCAGCGACGCGCGCAATTTTTTCTACAAATACACCCGCGAACTCCGCAAAGACGGAGTGTTGATCAAGACCAAGACGTGGGAGAAGACAATCCCGAGGGACCTGCAGTGATTTTCGACGCCGGCTGTAAATTACATTCGCTGAACGATAACTAATCCGCCGCGGCGACGGCACTTGGTAATCCGCTCTTCAGATCGGCGGCCAGCAAGCGATGGAATAGCTGCTCTCCCTTTTCACGGCGGACCGAGAGGCGGCCCGCCCCGTAGGCGCGCGACTTCAGTCCGCGCTGCACGTCCTCGCAAATGCCAAGATCTTCATCCTGAACACGGTCCCCGACCGCGATGCTCTGCGTGTTGTACCCGCGCCTCGCTTCGCTGATGTCACTGAAATAAAAATCAAAAATCACGCGGCAGTGATCGACATCGACGGGTACTACGAGATTCGTATCCATGTAGCCCTCGTAGCAGTTGATCATGAAATTCGGATACTGCCAGAAGTACCAGGCACGATCGCCCTTTCGAGTCGTCGCGGTGGCCGCGTCTTCATCGGACGTCACCATCGGGCTGGATTGCAGGCAATACCGGTCTTCGTTTTCGATGGTGTATTGCTTGTAGTCCAATACACTGTTCAGGCCCTTGTGAAGGTGGGGCACGTGATAGCCGCCGTCGAGGTAGTTGTCGACATAGACTTTCCAGTTGCAGACAATGTCGTAGGTCTTCCGTTCAAAGAAGTGCAGCTTGCTCAACCCCAACGGAGCACACCGATTCACGAGACCGCCGAGGAACTTTGATAAAGGCTTAGCTTGCGGATCCAGGTTGACGAAAACGAACGCTTCCCAGGTTTCCACTTTTACCGGTACCAGGCCATTTTCCTCACGCTCGAAATTTTTCACGCCGTCAAATTCCGGCATGCCCTTCAACGATCCGTCGAGACCGTAATTCCAGCCGTGATAAGGGCAATGCAGGATCGACGCACTTCCGCATGGCTCCGTCACAACCTTGGCAGCGTGATGCCGGCAGACGTTATAAAAGGCTCGCAATTGTCCGTCGACGCCCCGCACTGCGACGATCGGTTCCCCGGCCACGGTCGAGGTCACAAACTGGCCCGCCGTCTCCACCTGGGCGGCGCGCCCAATCACCTGCCAGCTCTTGCTGAAGACGGTCATGTCCTCCAGTTTCGCGATGCGCGGGTCGACATACCACGGCGCCGGGATCGTGGAGGCTTCCGACAAAGGTGCGCGATCGTTGTAGCTTGCCAGAATGTCTTCGAGTGAGGTCTGTCTGAGCATGGAATGAGATTTCTCTGGTTCGTGAGTGCGTCAGCCGCGAGCCGTATCCGATCCGATGGCTCGTTGCAGTACGTCGAGAAATTGATTGATCCGCGTCTCCTTCTTCTCGCCGACCTCCCCTTGCTTCCGGAAGAGCCCGGGATCCAGCTCCTCGGTCAGCAACGCGTCCTGAAAACGCTCCACTGTCCAGTCGAGGATGGATACGACCATCTCGATATCAAGATCCTTGCGCAGTTCTCCCCGTTGCACACCGAAACGAACGAAGGCAACCGTACCATACGGATCTTCGGTCATGAGAAAACGGTTGATCTCGCGCTTCAGGGTCAAATCCGTCCCGTAGTTTCCGAGCAGGGAGACGCGGTAAGGAATCCAGTCTTCGTGGATCAGATGTTCGGTACTTGCCAACCAGTAACGGAGTACATCGAAGAAGCCCTTCTCGCGAACCTCGGTTGGGGCATCGAGATAAGCTGGGAATGTCCGAACTGCCTTTTTGTAGACCTCGAAGAACAAGCCGTCCTTACTGCCGAAATGCTGGAAGACGGAACCCTTCGCAATGCCGAGTTCGGCGGCGATATCGCCGACTCGCGCGGCGTGGTACCCCTGCTCGGCGAAGTGGCGCATGGCTGCATCGATAATCCGGGTGCGTTTCGCCTCGGAACGAGGGCGCGGAGGAACGTGGTTCCGATACTTCGGGGGACTGACCAGACTGCTGGCAATTCCACTCATGAGATTGACCTCGAGTCACGGCACAATACCGAAGATTCGCTTCAAATTCAATTCCATTTTTTTGGGTTGATGCGCTAATGTATGAGTCCCACTAGGGCAGTAATTTGACCTGAGGTCACCGCAGAGTGCCCAACTCCACGAATCACTTCGACGCGATTGTAATTGGCGCTGGCCATAACGGACTAACGGCTGCCGCCTATCTCGGGCGTGCGGGGCTCAAGACGCTTGTGTTCGAGCGCCGCGAAATCGTGGGCGGTTGCTGCGTCACCGAGGAGATCGCGCCGGGTTGTCGAGCGTCGACGACATCTTACATCGCCAGCATGCTTCGCCCCGAAGTGATTCGCGATTTACGGCTGGCCGAGCACGGGTTGCGGATGGTTCCCTGCGATCCGGCAATTCAGGTCGCATTTCCCGATGGGCGAGTCGTCCCCTGGTGGGCGGAGCGCGATCGGGCGGTGACTGAGTTTCGCAAACATTGCCCTCGCGATGCAGAGACATTCGTCGAGATGGACGACCGGCTCAAGAGACTGGCTCGCTATCTGCAGCCTTTCTTCATGGAACCCCCACCCGAGGTCGATGCAAAGAGCGTGGCCGGATGGAGCAATCTGCTGCGGGTCGGCAAGAGATTTCGCAACATTTCATCCGCAGAGATCTCTCAACTAATTTCGTTCCTCACCGGAAGCCTCGGCGAGTTCCTAGACCGCAACTACGAGTCCGATGTGATCAAGACTCTATTTCTTGCCAACAATGTGTACGGAAAACATGGAGGACCCTATCAACCTGGCACTGCCATCGGCCTGCTTTTTCATCTGCTGAGCGGCGGCGAACATGAGCTGCAGGGATTCTATGGGCATGTGATGGGAGGCATGGGAGCGATCACGCAAGCCATGGCTTCCGCTTGCCGGCAATTCGGTGTCGAGATCCGCACTTCGTCACCAGTGGCGCAAATCGATACACGGAGTGGTCGCGCTCGTGGCGTCGTCCTCGAAGATGGAACCGAGATTCGGGCCAGGATCATGCTTTCCAATGCGGACCCGAAGCGGACCTTCCTGACGATGCTGGCTGAGAAAGACCTTCCTTCCGAGTTCCTGCGTGCGGTCCGAGCGATCAAGATGGCCGGCCCCTGCGCCAAGGTCAACCTCGCTCTTTCCGAAGAACCGAGATTCACGGGCACGCCTGCGAGCCATACGCAGCTCGAGCGGACCTTCTACACCATTGTTCCCTCCCTGGAGTTCGCGGAACGCTGTTACGACATTGCCAAGTTCGGCGAGATTCCCGAGGAACTCTGGGTGGATTGCGTGATTGCCTCAAACGCGGACGATTCGCTCGCGCCCGCCGGGACGCACGTCATGACTTGCTTCGTGCAGTACGTTCCCTACAAGTTGCGGCATGGGACTTGGGACGAACATCGCGAACTTCTTGGGGATCGAGTCATCCGCAAGATCGCGGAGCATGCCCCCAACGTGGCGAACTCGATCATCGCGCGGCAGGTGCTGACGCCGCTTGATTTGGAACGCATCTACGGACTGACCGAAGGCAACATCTTCCACGGCGACCTCAACCTCGAGCAGCTTTTCTTCATGCGCCCGGTACCGGGTTGGTCGCAGTACCGAACTCCGATTGAGGGCCTCTATCTATGCGGTGCCGGCGCTCATCCCGGCGGCGGTGTAACCGGGGCGCCGGGGCACAATGCGGCGCACCAGGTGCTGCGGGACTTGAAGAAAGGGCGCTTCAAGGAGGCCGCCGCGTGAGTTCCAACGGCACACGCACGGCCGATATCGTGATTGTGGGCGCCGGTGTCATGGGCACCTCCATCGCATTTCAGCTTGCGCAGCGCAAGGCAGGCAGAGTCCTGGTTCTCGACAAAGATCACGTCGCCAGTGGCGGTAGTGGCCGCTCGTCCGCTCTGATCCGCATGCACTACAGCTTTCCGGCCGAGGTCAAACTCGCGTTGCTGAGCCTGCGGATGTTCGAACAATGGCAGGAGGTCGTCGGAGAGAGCACGTTCTTTCATAAGACTGGCTTTGTTCGCATTGTGCACCCGAATGAAACTGACCGTTTGCGGTCGAACGTCGAGATGCAGCGCAGCCTTGGCGCCAACGTCCAACTCATTTCACGCCAGCAACTCCGCGAACTGGAACCCGATTGGTTGGTCGATGACGTTGAGTTCGCGGCTTATGAACCTGATTCCGGTTATGGCGACGGAGCTGGCGTCGCTAATGATTTCCTCGCGCGCGCACGCGATTTGGGGGTTGCTTACTCCCCGCATACGCGCGTAACGCAGTTCCTCCGGCGGAACGGATTTGTTTACGGCGTCGCCACGGATCGAGGAGAGGTACACGCGTCCTTGGTCATCGCTGCAACGGGCCCCTGGACTCGACCCTTGTTTGAAGAGGTCGGCTATCCCCTTCCCATCGAGACCGAGTTCCACCAGGTCGCGATCTTAAGAAACGCGGCCGACATGAAGCCCGCGGGATCCGCGTGCATTGATTCCGGCACGACCACTTACTTCCGCCCCGACGGACAGGATAAGGTTCTTGTCGGCGACTTTTACGGTACAAGACCCATCGACGCCGACAATTTTCCGCAGCGCGCATCGGACGAATCGTTAGAAGAATTGATCGAGCGCGCCTCCAGGAGACTTCCAAAGCTCGAGAATGCTGAGGTGATACGTGGCGTCACCGGCGTTTACGACATGACCCCCGACTCGCGTCCCTTGCTGGGCGAGATTCCCGGGATCCATGGCCTTTACGTATGCGCAGGGTTTTCCGGCATGGGCTTCAAGATCTCCCCCGCGATCGGGATTGTGATGTCGGAATTGCTGCTAGACGGAGCGGCCAAGGCAGTCGATATCAGCGCCTTTTCCCCCAACCGGTTTGTAGAGAAGCGGCTGATCCACGCGGAGTTTGAATATGTCGACGACTAAGGAGCGCGCATGAAAAAGAAAGGAATTCTCGAGCGGCTGAAAGAAGGCCCCGTCCTGGGCGATGGCGGCTACCTACTGGAACTGGAAAAGCGGGGATGGGTCCGTCCGGGGCCGTTTACGCCCGAGGTTGCGATCGTCTATCCAGAGGCCCTGCGCGAATTGCACGTCGAATTTCGGGAGGCGGGCGCCGAAGTCTTGCAGGCGCTCACTTTCTACGCGAGCCGCGACAAACTCGCAACCGTCGGCCTCGAAGATCGCGTGGAAGACATCAATCGCGCGGCGGTTCGCATTGCCCGGGAAGTCGCCGGCAACGAGTGCCTTGTCGCCGGCAATTTGAGTCTCACTTGGATGTACGAACCGAACAGCCCATCTGCCTCCGATCGCGTACGCGCGACATTCGACGAACAATTGAGGGTGCAAATGGAAGAGGGCGTCGATTTCATTATTGGCGAGACTTTTTCGTGGCTTGGAGAGGCACTGCTGGCCGTCGAGCGCGCCAAAACCACCGGCCTGCCGGTGATGGTCACTATCTGCTTTGAAAACAAGAATGAAACGACGGATGGCGCCAGCGCGGCCGATGCTGCGAAGACATTGCTCGATGCGGGAGCCGATATCGTGGGAATGAATTGCCTTCGCCCACCCGAGCACATGCTAGGTCCCATGGAAGAGATGCGCCGAGCAGTGGATGGTTATCTGGCCTGTCAGCCGGTCGGGTTCCGGACGCCCAAAGACAAGCCCGATTTCACGAGCCTTCCCGAGTTTCCGTACGGGCTCGAACCGTTGCAGCTCAGCCGCAAAGAGATGGGGGACTACGCGGCGCGAGCGCGTGAGATTGGGATCAACTACATCGGATCATGCTGTGGTTCGGTGGCTTCCCATGTACGCGAAATGGCAAAAGCACTCGGAAAATTAGGTCCGGACACCCGGATATGGAAGACGGGCGGTACCAAACCGATGTCGGCATTTGAATATTACGATCACGACAAAGTCGAAATGAAGTAGTTGCGGTGGAAGAAACGTTTGCGCATGGTCTTTCTGGCTGGACGGATCGGCGAGCACATAAAGTAAAAAGGGATTCAAGGAAACCTTGAGTCCCTTTCCACCTGAACGGTCTTTCACCCAGCAGAACACTGGACCCAAATCCACGGAGACGACTTAAGCTGCCGCTTCGGGGTCTTCGGCGATCACCAGCGGTACGTTGGCGAGATGCTCGCTGATGAACCAGACCTGCAGTTCGTTGGTGCGAAGCACATCGCTGATGACGAGATCGTTGGTGCCGTCGTCTCCAATCGTAGAGGCGCGTTTTGCGAGATTCCGGCAGTCGCTGATAATGACCTGATGAGCGTCGACCAGCCGTGAAATCTGCACCGGAACCTCTTCCCGGCCGCGCGGAGGGCGTTCGATCCTTGTGGTCTCGGCGATATCGTGAGCCATGGCCAGGCTAATGCCTCCCAGCAACTGGATCCGTTCGGCAATCTGATCAACGAGTTCGTCCTGTTCTTCGTGGTGTTTGTCGTAAAGCAGGTGAAGCTGGTAGAAGGTAGGCCCAGCAACCTGCCAATGGGACTTCTTGTACAGATCCCGAAGGGTGATGGTATCCGCGAGCAGTTGATTAAGCCGCTCGGTCATCTCAAGCCGGACCGGCTCTTCCAAATCCAGAGGAAGTAGATGCTCTACAGTCCCATAGGCCTGTAGCTCACGAGCATTTTGGTGTATCCGTGGTTGAGCGCTGATTTTGTGGTTGCCGACTGCGACCTTTTTTGCCATTGAAATGCTCCTTACTGATTCAAACATGAAAATCAATCCGGAAAATTTGACTCTTTAGCTTAGTGAAGCTATGCCACTCGAGGGTTGGATGAACATTTGACGCCGCACGATTCCGGGCCAAGAACGGCTTCCAATAGCTCATCACCGCGGGTCACATCCTCAATCTTCATAGAACCGTGGCACCTTTCGCCGGGTGAGGGATCGAAACCCGGTTGTCGTTTTCCATGTTGTGGATCACGCCCGCTCTAGATAGCGGAACCGAGCAAACTATAAAGCAACACGATCAACACGAAAACGGAAATCCCCACGTATAACCAGTCTCTTTCGACGGCAAATGCAAATGCAGCAAAGGCCACGCGGGCCACAGGAGTCGCAATGAGGAACAGCAAACCTAATTGAATGATTCCTGGTCCATGCAAATTGAGGGCGGCACGGGCAATGCCAGTAAACTCGCGGAGGTCGGTTGGCTCTCCCCGAAAAACCCGATAGCTGGCGTGACTAAAGCCGTGGCGAGCAAGGAACAGGATGCCGCCTGCCAGGACAATCGATGCCGAGACCATCACCCCAGCGCGGAGAAGGTTAGCGATGATGACCTCGACGTTCTGGTCGGTCCAATCGGAGCGTTTCAGCATTCTTAGACTTTCCCCGTAAAGGCGCCGTAGATCATCTCTGCTCCAAGCGCAACAATCACCGCCGCGAACAACCAGCGTAAGAGTTTCGTCTTGGTGCGACCCAGTACACGTGCGCCGATGAGAGACCCGGCGAGAACCCCAAGCATGACCGGCATTGACAATCCGGGGTCGACGTATCCCCGGCTCAGGTAAACACCGGCGCTTGCGGCTGCCGTTACCCCGATCATGAAGTTGCTGGTCGTCGTTGAAACCTTAAACGGAATGCCCATGGCATGATCCATGGCGAGGACCTTCACCGCACCCGATCCAATCCCAAGCAGCCCGGAGAGCGCTCCGGCGCCAAACATCAGGCTGAAGCCGGCTGGAACGCGATGGACATTGTAGTTTTTGAGGCCGGTCAAGGACGGATAGGCCCCGTTCATACCGAGGCGAGTTGCGAGCGGATCGGGTGGTCTGTTGTCGGCCGAGTCTGAAGGAGTCCGGCTGGAGAGAAAACCCGAGTAGAGCAAGACGACCCCAAAAACAACGCCTATCGCCTTGGTGGAAACAATTGCGGCGAGAAATGCGCCGAATAATGCTCCCAGCGTCGTCGCGATCTCGAGGAACATCCCGATGCGGATGTTCGAGAACCCTTCCCTCAAGTAGGCGGCTGCCGCGCCCGACGATGTAGCGATCACGGACACGAGCGAAGCCCCGACCGCGTAGCGAATATCCACTTTAAACACGAGCGTGAGGAAGGGGACGAGCACTACGCCCCCGCCGAGGCCGGTGAGCGAACCCAGAAATCCTGCCGTCAACGCTCCCAGTCCAACCAGGATGGTGAACTCGAGATTGTTCATTCCGCCTCCGGCAACCAGTGTGCCACAGACGGACGACGGGGTCCTTTTGGCCGTTCCCCCTGCCGGTTCTAGCTTGCGGAAATTTAGCGCCCGGGAGCGGTCACCACCGAGGAATGAACTCTAGGTCTCCAGGTTCGAAGCGCCCGTGTTCAGTTGGATGAGCGGCGCCGGCGGATCCGGAAGGTGCAAGCCGCATTCGGTTTTCCCAGTGCCAGACCATCGACCGGAGCGCGGGTCGTCTCCGGGTTGGACCGCGCGCGTGCAGTGAGTGCACCCGATACTCGGATAATTGCGGTCGTGCAGGGGGTTATAGGGGACGTTGTGCTCGTGGACGTAGTTCCATACATCCCTAGTTGTCCAGTCCGCGATGGGATTGACCTTGATGAGCCGGAACTTCCGGTCCCATTCAATTTTGCGTGCCGTTGCGCGGATTGCAGTTTGATCGCGCCGAATGGCAGTGATCCAGGCGCGCAACGTTATCAGCTTCTGCCTAAGCGGCTCGACTTTGCGCAAAGCGCAGCATTGATCGGGATTAATGCTCCACAACGCCGGACCAAACATCTCTTCCTGACCTTCTGGAGTGAGTTGGGAGCGCACGCGTTCGACCTGGATGCCATAGCGTTTCTCGACCTTCTCGATCAGGCGATATGTCTCTGGGAAGAGGAAATCGGTATCAATCGTGAAGACCTTGAAGTCCGGATTAATTCGACTCACGATATCGATCAGGACCATGCCTTCGACGCCAAAACCCGACGCCATCTGGACGCAACTGCCAAACGATTCAAACGCCCAATGCAGAACTTCCGGAGCGTCCCACGTTTCCGCCAAGGCTTGCGTTTTTTCCAAGTTGTCGATCACTACCGGCTCCTAGTCACCTCAAAAACACCTGGTTATCAGCAAAGACTTCGAATGCCGGCAAGCCTAGATCCGGCTCACGCAACAGCGGCAGCGCAGAGACGGGATTGCGCTGGGAGGCTATTTCCTCGGCTGCAAGAACCTCGCCGACGAGCAGAATCGTGGGCGTTGGTAGTTGCGGCGCGTCCGTCAAGCCGCTCACCGTGGTTCGATGAATCTGCTGATCTTTCGTGCTGGCTTGGGAAACGACGGCGCAGGGCGTCGTGCTGTGAATTCCGGCACCGACGAGACTGGCCGCGGTGCCTGCGTAGTCAGCACCAGGCATGTAAATTGCGAGAGTCGCGCCCGAGCGAAGGTAGGTTTTCCATTCAGTCGAGCGGTGTGCCGCCCGATGGCTTGTGAGAAAGACCACCGCGGACGCCTTGTTCCGGTGTGTGAGAGAAGCTTCCAGCGCAACAGCAGCGGCCGAGGCAGAAGTCACGCCCGGAACAATTTCGAAATTAACGTGCGCTTTCCGCAGCGCTTCGATTTCCTCGCCCGCACGGCCAAACAAAAGCGGGTCTCCACTTTTCAGCCGAACGACTTTGAGGCCGAAGGATGCGTACGCAATCAAGAGAGCGTTGATCTCTTCCTGATGAATCTTCTTGCGGCCGCAGCGTTTTCCTACACTTCGGACGTGCGCATTTTTCGACGCGAGGTCGAGGATCTGTGAGCTGATGAGATCATCGTGAAGAACGACGTCGGCCCCTTGCAAAAGCCGCAGTGCCTTGACCGTCAGCAGTTCAGGATCTCCGGGTCCCGCGCCCACAAGAAAGACCTTACCGTCCACGGGTGACTCCTCGTGCGCTGGTTGCCTCCAGGATCGGATTGTCGAATGGCCCGCTCTTCGCGGCAGCATGGAGAAGAGCACGTCGTTTTTCAGGATCCAATCGGCGGGAAAACAAATGTCTTCGAAAGTTACCCAGGCGCTCGAGCCAGCCTGCATAGAGCGGTGTTAGCTGCCGTTCGAATTCGCGCCGGAGCCTTTGGGCCAGAGCGGGACTTTGTCCTCCTGTGGAGATTGCAACTTGAAGGTCACCACGCCGAACGACCGCTGGATAGTAGAAGTCGCACCGTTCGGGAACATCCACTACGTTGCAAAGGGCGCCGCGGGATTGCGCTTCGTGATAGACAACATCGTTGACTGCTGGAATCGAGGTTGCCGCCACAACCAGACAGACACCATCAAGGTCGCTCGGATGAAATACTCGAGCGTCCCACCGCAAAATCCCGGCGCGATCCCAAGCCGTCACAGTCGGCGTTGCCCAAGGGGCAACGACATGGACATTCGCCTTCGAGACAAGCAAGCTTCGGATCTTGGACTCGCCAATCTTGCCCGCCCCAACTACCAGGCACTTTCGTCCTTCCAGCTTCAGAAACATCGGAAAGAGACTCATTGTTCGGACTCCCGTGAACGTGTGGACATTTGCTCAGCCCTCGATCCCATGGGGGATTTTCCCCGCCGACGCATCGCGCAAAACTGCGGGAACCCACTCCCCGGCAAGGAATTCACGCAACTCGATGTCGGTGTGTCGTGCAAAAAACTGGCGGAGGTTTTCGTTGTCCCGGCGATCGTCGAGATAGCGTCGCAGAAGCCGCTCGATTGCATCGGGAACTTCCGTCGCGAGGCAGCGATATCCAACGGGCCGGGCAATGGATTGGTGCAGGCCAACGGCGCCCCCCACGCAGAAGTAGTAGGCGTCCTCCATTCGATCGCCGACCTTGATCTTTTTCCCTTCGATACCGATATCAGCGATCCAGTGTTGCCCGCAGCTGTTCGGACAGCCAGTAACATGCAGCTTCAAGTGTTCCTCAAAACCGGGCAGCCGTTCTTCGAGTTCCTCCACCAGCCATCGGGAGAAGCTCTTTGTTTCCGTGATGGCAAGCTTGCAGTATTCAGATCCGCTGCAAGCAACGGTTCCTCGCCAGAATGATGAACCTTGCACAGGAAGTCCGGCAGCGTTGAGTTCTTCAGCTAGCGCCTCGGTGTTGGCCCACGGGACATTGGCGATCAACAGGTTCTGCATGTTAGTGGTGCGCAGATGGCCGTCGGCAAAGCGCTGCGCAAGATCGGCGGCAGTTCGCATTTGCTGCGCGGAAATCCGCCCGCGCAGGACCGCAGCGCCGACGTAAAAGTGTCCGGCCTGCTTCTGCGGGTGAATGCCGACGTGGTCGCGGTATAAGTCGCTCGGTGGCTGCTCGTCCGCTGCAGGCTCAAGCCGAAAACCGATGCGCGCTTCGAGTTCGCGCTGGAAACTCTGCGTGGTCCAGCCTTGACGAAGGAAGAGAAATTTCAATCGGGCCCGTTCCCGGTGTTCCCGAAGGCTGTCGCTCTCGCGGAAGATTTCGGCCACTCCGCGTAGGACAGGGATCACCTGATCCTGCTTTACGAAGGCATTCAGGCGCGCGGCCAGAAACGGGTCGGTCGAGAGGCCGCCGCCAACCCGAAGCGAAAAGCCGATCTCTTCGTGTCCCCGAATCTTTCGTGTGACCGCGGTCAGACCTACGTCATTAATCTCGGGATACGCGCACCATGACCGGCAGCCGGTGATGCAGATTTTGAATTTTCGAGGGAGGTTATAGAAGTCTGCGTTTCCAACGAAGAACTGATTGGCTTGAAGTGCGAGTGTAGAGGCATCGAAGATTTCGTCGGCATCGACGCCAGCGAGTGGGCAGCCCGTGATGTTCCTCGTGTCGTCACCGCAGGCACCCATCGTGGTAAGTCCGGCTCTCCACAACTCGTCCAGTACTTCGGGGAGGGCTTCAATCGTGACCCAATGGAGTTGAATGTTCTGGCGTACGGTGAGATCCGCCGTGCCGCGTCCGTATTTTTCGCTGACGCTGGCAATCGCGCGAAGCTGATGGGACTGAAGGAGGCCGTTGGGAATCCGAATCCGGACCATGAAGTAGGGGATCGCCTTTCCCTCCCCACCTTTGCCACCCGTTACGCCGGCGCCGTCACCCTGGGTGTAGACGCCCCACCAGCGGAAATAGGTGCCGATCCACTCGGGTGGGATAGAGCTGAATCCTTCGCGGGCAAAGCGCCGGATGTCCTCCAACCCCTCCCAGGGGTTCGTTTCGCGCTTCAAGCGCTCAACTCTTTGTGCTTTCGTTTCTTGGACTGGATTTGTCATAAGAACAAAAAACCCACCGCCAGATTGCTCTGGCGGTGGGTGGATAAGTGCTGATTTATTAGCAACTTACTAGGTCAGCAGCCTCCCGTTGCCAGAGCGCACAAAGGTGTGACAACAAGTACAACAACACACCGTCATGTTCTGGCAACAAGCCTGCATGATCGAACGATAGTAGAGTGAGAACGGGATTCTGTCAACGGGTTCTAAGCGAAGGCAGCATTCAAAATCCGAATGGATCGAATCGAAAATTTGCTGCTCCGCACGGGATTTCAGCATTTGACTCGGCACCGAACCTAAACTACGCTCGGTGCGTCGATGCTTGTTCATCACCACCACCGCCATCATCACCATGCGCATCGCGTGTCGGCGGGGGCGTGCTTCTGAAATAGAACAGCACTTATAAAAGGTTCAGCCCGCTGACGCAGCCAAGCCCAGCGGGCTTTCTGTTTTTGGGAAGGATTACGAATGAACACTCAAATTGATTTCGCGAAAATGCAGGGCCTGGTGCCGGCGATCGTACAAGACGACGCCACCCACGAAGTGCTGATGCTCGGATTCATGAACGCAGAAGCCTTCGACAAAACTCTGAATGGTGGCTATGTCACCTTCTTCAGCCGGACGCGAAACGAACTGTGGACGAAGGGCCAGAGCTCCGGTAACCGCCTGAAAGTTACTTCCATTACAACCGACTGTGATCGAGACACGTTTCTGGTCCGCGTGCAAGTGGAAGGCGCGGGTATTGTTTGTCACTTGGGAACACGATCGTGCTTCACGCAGGAGATTCCGTTGGGCGCGGAGGCGAGCAACGCCGACGGCCAGGAGATTCGGCAATGAAGCTTCGCATCGGGATCCCAAAAGGCAGTCTGCAGGAAGCCACCCTGCAACTCTTCAGCCGCGCGGGACTCGAGGTCTACACCAGCGCGCGCTCATACTTCGCATCTACAGCTGATCCGGAAATCGAGTGCATGTTGATACGCGCGCAGGAAATGGCTCGCTATGTGGACCACGGCGCCCTCGACGCGGGCCTGACTGGACTCGATTGGGTTGTGGAGAGCGGGCTGGATGTGGTTCCGGTCGCCGATCTGATCTATGCGAAACGCAGCCGAGGAAAAGTGCGCTGGGTTCTAGCGGCGCCGGAAGACTCTCGATTTCAACGCCCCGAAGATCTTGCCGGATGCATCATCGCGACCGAACTGGTGAACGTAACCCGCAATTATTTTCGAAGCAAAAATGTCGATGTTCAGGTGGAATTTTCATGGGGTGCCACGGAAGTAAAACCTCCGATGCTAGCTGACGCGATTGTAGAGGTGACGGAAACGGGTAGCTCCCTCAAGGCGAATCGCCTGCGTATTCTGGAAACTGTCCTTGAATCCAACACTCAGATCATTGCCAACAAGAACACGTGGGCTGATTGCGAAAAGCGTCGCAAGATCGAGAATCTCGCGCTGATGTTGCGAGGAGCCATGGAGGCACAAGATCGAGTCGGCCTGATGCTGAATGTGCGGAAGGAACACTTGGATGGCGTGCTCGCAGTTCTGCCGGCGCTGAAGAAGCCCACGATCTCCACGCTCAGTGACGGCGAATGGGTCGCCGTGAATACAGTCATCGAGGAGTCGGAGGCCTGGCAGATCATTCCCCGGTTGAAGGCCGCTCAGGCGCAAGGGATCGTCGAGTACCCACTCAACAAGGTGGTGCTCTGATGCGAATTCTCGCTGGAGCGGCTGCCGAACGCCGGGTTGAACAACTCGCCAATCGTAGTTGCGAGTTCGCAGCTCTCGAGCCAAAGGTTCGCCGGATTGTTGAGAATGTTCGCGAGACTGGTGATCGCGCGGTGCGAGCCTACGCGGAAAAGTGGGACGGCCTGCGGCCGGGCAAGCCGTTTCGTGTATCTGAAACTGAACTTGAAAATGCGGCAAGCAAAGTAAGCTCACCGTTTCGAAATGCTCTGAAACAGGCAGCGACCAACATCCGCCGATTTTGTCAGTGGCAACGGCCACAGGAATGGACGCGACATGTTTCGGGTATCTCTCTCGGGCAAGTCGTCCGTCCAATCGAGTCGGTCGGATGCTACGTTCCAGGCGGCCGCCACCCTCTTGTGTCCACGCTCTTAATGACGGTCATTCCCGCTCAAACTGCAAGTGTGCCCAACATTCGCATCGCGTCTCCCAACCCGCGGGTGGAAGTGCTGGCGGCAGCCCACGCGCTGGGAGTGAAGGAGGTCTATCGGATCGGTGGCGCACACGCCATTGCAGCCTTGGCTTACGGTACAAAGAGCATCCCCCGCGTGGACAAGATTGTGGGACCCGGCAATCAGTTCGTGACGGTTGCGAAGAAGCTCGTGGCATTCGACTGCTCTATCGATTTCCTGGCAGGCCCCACCGAGGTCGTCATCTTGAGCAATCGAGGACGTGCAGATTTCATCGCGGCGGACCTGGTCGCGCAAGCTGAACACGATCCTGCGGCCGTGCCCGTGTTTATTACGACGTCGAAACGGCTGGCGGAAAAGGTCCGATTACAAGTGACTGTCCTGGCCGCGAAGAATCAAACAGCCACTGAGTCGATCCGGACCAATGGCGCGGTTCTGCTGGCGGAGTCACGTCGAAAGGCCATCGACTGGGCTAATCGAATCGCACCGGAACACATTACCGTGGATGAGGAAAGCCTGCCATTTGTACAAAACGCGGGGTCGATCTTCGTTGGTGACTATTCTGCACAGGCCGCGGGCGACTACGCATCAGGACCGAACCACGTCCTGCCGACTGCCGGTGTTGCACGCTTTCGAGGCGGACTGACCGTAATGGACTTCGTGAAAGTCATCACAGTGCAGAAAGTCTCGAAGAAGGGACTCGATGGAATTAGCAAAACAATAACCCACCTTGCAGAGACAGAAGGTCTCATCGCCCATGCGGAATCCATTCGTGTAAGGTGCGCACATGCTTAGCCCACGCGACGCTGTTCTCCACCTTCCGACTTACCATCCGCCTCTTGGCGGCCGTACGGGACTGCGGCTCGACTTCAATGAGAATACAGTCGGCTGCTCTCCGCGAGTGCTGGAGCGTCTACGTCGTATCACCTTCGAGGAGTTGGCACGATATCCCGAGCGAGAACCCATTGAAGGCATCGTGGCCACGCATCTGGGCGTCGATTCCGGCGAAGTGCTTCTGACGAACGGTGTCGATGAGGCGATTCATCTGATTTGCGAAGCTTATCTCGAACCAGGCGACGAGGTGTGCATCGCTGTACCGACATTTTCGATGTACGAGATCTTTGCAGCCGCAACTGGCGCCCGCGTTGTCAGCGTGCCCGCCGCAGAGAACTTCGCATTTCCGACAGAAGGACTCCGTCGACAAATTAACTCCTCCACTCGCCTGATTGTGGTCGCAAATCCCAACAACCCAACCGGCGCTGCAGCTTCGCTGGAAGATCTGGTTCTCATCGCTGAATCTACCTCAAATGCGGCTTTGCTCGTGGACGAAGCTTATTTCGAGTTCCATGGCGAGACACTGCTGCACGAGTGGCGAACACGTCCGAATGTGTTCGTGGCACGGACGTTCTCGAAAGCTTACGGACTGGCGGGACTGCGCGTCGGCGTACTCTGCGGGAATCGTGAACAAATGAACGCAATCCGCCGGGTCGCTTCGCCCTACAACGTAAACAGCGTAGCTCTCGCGTGCCTGCCTGAAGCGCTCGCGGATGGGGCTTACGTTCAGCAGTATGTTGAAGATGTTCGGGCAGGACGCCAGCAACTGCAGGCAGCACTCGAAAGCCTGGCAATTCCCTATTGGCCGAGCAGTGCGAATTTTGTTCTGATGCGGCTTGGCGAACTTAATTCTGCGTTCATCCGCGGCATGCGAGATCGTGGCATCCTGGTTCGCGATCGCTCGCGCGACTATGGCTGCCAGGGATGTGTGCGCATCACGCTCGGATCTAAAGAGCAGACACAGAAACTCCTCACTGCGTTACATGAGACGCTTCACGAAATCGGAGCCATTAAACAGGAGGCTCGCTCATGAGAAAAGCGCGCATCCACCGACCCACGAAAGAGACCGACATCCGTGCAGCGCTTAACATCGATGGGCAAGGACGGTACAAGATCTCAACTGGAATTCGGTTCTTTGATCACATGCTGGAATTGTTCGCGCACCATGGCGGCTTCGACCTCGATTTGAAAGCCCAGGGGGATCTCGATGTCGACCAGCATCATACGGTCGAAGATGTCGGAATCGTGCTGGGACAGGCTTTCGACAAAGCCCTTGGCAACAAGAAAGGGATTCTGCGCGCAGGATATTTCCTGATGCCGATGGACGAAACGCTTGGCCTGGCGGCTGTCGATTTTTGCGGCCGAACGTCAGTGATTGTGGATACCAAGGTTCGAGTTCGGTTGGTTGGAGACCTGCAAGCCGAACTCGTGCACGACTTCTTTGAAGGCTTTGCCCGAGGCGCCAAGGCAAACGTCCACACGAAAGTTTTGTACGGCCGATCGAATCATCACAAGATTGAATCCCTGTTCAAGGCTTTCGCGCGCGCTGTCAGGGCCGCGTGCTGGCGCGATCCGCGGATGGCCGCATTCATCCCGAGCACCAAAGGCGTGTTATGAGTGTCGCGATCGTCGACTACGGCGCCGGTAATCTCACATCGGTGAAGAAGGCTTTTAATTGGCTGGGCCACCAGGCAACGATCACGTCGGATCCTGAAATGATCGCTCGCGCCGAACGAGTGGTGGTGCCTGGCGTTGGCCATTTCGCCGCGACACGCGGTTTGCAGAGCAACGGGCTTCGGCAAGCAATCGAGTCCGCAATACAAGAGGGAAGACCGGTGCTGGGGATCTGCCTGGGAATGCAATGGATGTTCTCATCGAGTACCGAAGCGCCGGGTCTGCCTGGGCTCGGTCTCTTTTCCGGGGAATGTGCGCGATTCCCTCAAAATGTGAAGGCACCTCACGTCGGCTGGAATCGGCTGCGCCGTAACAGCACCTCAAGACTTCTGGCCACCGTCGACGATCAACCATTTGTTTATTTCACTCACTCCTACCGCGCCCCGGTGGGTGTCTGTACGGTCGCCGACTGCGAATATGGCGGCCCGTTTTCTGCAGTGGTCGAGCGCGACCTTGTGTTCGGCGTGCAGTTTCATCCCGAGAAATCCGGAACAGCAGGCATCAAGATGCTGGAGGCATTCTGCAACCTGTCATGCTGACGAAGCGCATCATCGCTTGTCTCGACGTGGATGGCGGACGCGTCGTAAAGGGTGTGAAGTTCGTGAACTTGCGGGACGCCGGAGACCCCGCGGAGTTGGCTGCTGCGCACAGCGAGGCGGGCGCTGACGAAATTGTGCTGCTCGATATTTCCGCGACAGCCGAGAAGCGTAAGACATTGCTTGATACGGTCCGGCGAACGGCTCGCCAACTGTTCATTCCGTTCACAGTAGGAGGCGGAATTCGCTCGCTGGAAGATGCATCCTCTGTTTTTGATGCCGGGGCAGACAAGATTAGCCTGAACTCAGCGGCGCTTGCGAATCCAGATCTCATCACTCAGATCGCCGAGCGATTCGGTTCCCAGGCGGTGATCGTCGCCATTGATGCCAAAAACATGAACGGAACGGGAACATATCACGCCTTTATAGCTGGCGGCCGCACACATACTGGACGCGATGCATTCGAATGGGCGCGCGAAGCTGAATCAAAGGGAGCCGGAGAAATCCTGCTGACTTCCATGGACCGCGACGGAACCGGGATCGGCTTCGATTGCGACCTCACGCTTGCAATGACGAACAGCGTGCGCATTCCAGTCATTGCCTCAGGGGGCGCAGGAACTGTGCAACATTTTGTCGACGTCTTCCGCGATGGACAGGCGGACGCGGCCCTGGCGGCATCAATCCTGCACTACGGACTTACGAAGGTGGGCGATCTCAAGCAGGAATTGGCAAACGCGGGCATCCCTATGAGGTGGCCGTGCTGATTCCTTCGATCGATCTCATGGGCGGCAAGATCGTTCAACTGGTCCAGGGCCAAAAAAAGGCGCTCGAGTTCGACGACTTCGGAGATTGGATCTCGCGTTTTGCACATTATCCGCTGGTCCAGTTGATCGATCTGGATGCCGCCATTGGCAGCGGGAACAATTGTGATCTGCTTCGCTCTTTTACAGAACATCTGCCATGCCAGGTGGGAGGAGGAATTCGCTCCATCGAAGATGCCGGAAAAGTATTCGCAGCGGGTGCCAAGCGTGTGATCCTCGGCTCCGTCCTAGTGAGAGAAAATGCGGTCGACACCGGAGCGGCAAGGCTTTTTGCCAACAAATTTGGGGCTGATCGGCTCACTTTCGCGGTCGACTCAAAGAACGGCCGCGTCGCCATCAAAGGATGGCGCGAGACGACATCCGTACTGCCAGCGGAAATGATGCGCGCGCTCGAACCCTACTGTAGGGCCTTCCTTTATACCCACATCGACACGGAAGGGCTGATGCGAGGAATCCCGCTGGATGTCGTTCGCAACTTGCGATCCGCAACATCGCGGCAACTCATCGTGGCAGGTGGGATCTCGAGCCACGAAGAAGTCGATGAGATCCATGCGTTGGGTGCGGACTCAGTCGTAGGAATGGCGATCTACTCGGGAAAAATGAAACTGGAAGGAAGACCAGCGTAGCTCTTGTCCTGAATCTCAGCTGCGTGGACGGTACCTGGCCATGGCCAGTTCTACAATCTCGCCGATCAGTTGTGTGTACGATCGGCCCGATGCCTTGGCGGCCATCGCGAACTCCTGTTTGCTCGAGAGCCACGGATTCGGATTGGCCTCAATTACGTAGACATCTCCCTTCGGCGAAAGCCGCATGTCAATGCGTCCGTAATCCCGCAACTTCACTGCACGGTGAGCGGCAAGGGCTGTTTCGGTAAGACGATGGACCGTTTCTTCGTCGAGGTCTTCTGCAATTGCGGATTTCGTCAGTTTGTAGGCTTCAGCGTCTTTTTCAAACTTCACATCGTAGCTAGCGATTTTCGGGGTCCCCTTCGGAAGCTTCGAAAAATCAAGTTCGACGAGCGGGAGCGCCTGTGCCGTTTCATAACTTCCCAGGATCGCAGCGTATATCTCACGCCCCTCGATGTATTCCTCGATAATCGCCGGGGAGTCGAACTCGTTTTGGATGTCCTGCACGCGCTCCATCAATTCCTTCACGCTGGTGACAACCGCGTCAGAGTTAATGCCAATGGAGCCGTCTTCGGCGACGGGCTTCACGATCAGCGGAAACGAAATGTCGTGCGCATGCTCGATGGAACCACGGTAGGAGGTGGCGAAATAGGGCGTCCTGATTCCGTGAAAGGCAAACATCTTTTTCGCGATCGCCTTATCCTGCGCCAGGAACGCCGCATGTGGTCCGGCGCCAGTATAGGGAATTCCCAATAGATCCAGGTAGGCGGCGACGTGCATTTCCTTGGTGTCATCGCCGGCATAAGACTCGGTCAGATTGAACATGAGATCCGCCTCGCACTTGGTAAGAGCGGTGAGGCACTGCGGGGTTCCGTCGAGAACCTGATAGAAGGGTTCGTGGCTGAGTTTCTCGAGTGCCTCGAAAATCTCTTCGCGATCTTCTTTTTCGCGCTTGGCTTTCTTGCGAGACTTCTTTTTCCGAGTCGTCAACTTGGGCTCGGGTGGCTCCGGCGGCGCACCTTCTTCTTCCCACACGTCGTACAAAATTCCGATCTTCATGCGCAGTTCCGCAAGGAGTTCAACCTCGCAACTTTCATCATAGGCTTTTCTTGATCGAATCTCATGGCTGCACGAACTTTCCACGCGTCATGTAGTTGGTTGCCAGTGTGGTTGCGTACACCGTAATCTCTGCCAGGTGCTCTGCCTCGCGCGCCCTATCCACACGCAGTCCGAGCTCTCCAATTCTCGCCTCGACCGCTTCCACGAGTTTCTTGATGAGAGGCCGCTGAACACCCGTCCAATAGGCAACCTTATCGACCACTACTTTGCGATGCTGGAGCAGAAATTCCTGCGCCGGACGGACCGTTTTCTTCCGCCTTTTCGATACGTTAAAAATATCTATCAAATCGGCATCCAGCGCCAAGTCCACAATCGGGATCGTTTCCGATACCGACTGTCGATAAAACTCCGCAACCGTGGACTCCATGTCATCCACGGTGACGTCCGGGTATCCTCGGCGCCGTACTGGATCCACATTGCCAAGCTCTCGCGCGATCCGTTCCATGTAACGCAACTTCGCCATCGCTCCCCAGCCACGATAGCGTTTCCGCCAGCTGGATCGTGGTGTGAGCCACACTGCGAATGTTTCAGCGAAGTCTTCGTCAGGATGTTTCTGTGCATACCATCCCGCCAAGTGGCGAACGTAATTCCGCGAGAATGGGACGGGCCGGTAGTTATCGAGATACCGGCGGCGAAACGGACCAAAGAGCGTTTTCCACTCTGGCGTCCGGTAGAGCTTGTACGCGTAGTTGAAGGCGTGTCCAGCCTCGTGGCGGAAGTACATCATGATCTCCCGCTTGTCTTCGAGATCGTTTATCTCTTTCTCAAATGCAGCCAATTCAGGATTCGCCAGATAGAAAGGGATCCCGATGATCGGCTCGCCCGAAGGGCAGCCCCATTCGTCGGTCAAATAAAACCCAGGCCGGAATTTTGCCAGGCCCTTGCCGTCGAGTTCCGAGTAGAGTCGATGAACAAACTGCTCCACCGGCGACCCTTCCAGCTTCAAGCCGAGGTCGCGAATCGGCTTGCCCAGAATCTCCTGCAAATGCTCACGGGATTTTTCAGCAGTCTGCATGAGGCCTGCCCGACACCAGCAATTCAGATGCGAAGAAGTCCAGCAGGGAGGAGCTACGATCCGCCCGATTCAGAGACATCAGTATATTAAGAGGAGATAAGGGGAAGCCGGTAACCGCGGAACAGGGACTTCTGTGAACGGGGCCTCAGCCCTCTCAGTAGGGCAGTATTTTCAATTATTTACAGACAGCACCCCCTCGGCGAGGTCACTGAAACGTATTGCAGGATTCGATCGTCCCGCCGCTCATCCCACGCTGAAACCAATCCATTCGCTGCGCCGATGAGCCGTGGGTAAAGCTCTCAGGGCTTACCCGTCCTGCTGACATTTTTTGCAGGCGATCGTCGCCCACGGCGGCGGCGGCACCAAGCGCACTCTCCACGTCGCCGCTTTCCAGCAGATTTCGCTGTTGCGTAGAGTTGGCCCATACCCCGGCGAAGCAGTCTGCCTGCAACTCGAGGCGCACAGAAAGAGCATTTGTAGCTCCCGGATTCTGTCCTTGCAGACTCCGCACCTTGTGCTCGACACCCAACAAATTCTGAACGTGGTGTCCAATTTCGTGAGCCAGAACGTATGCCTGCGCAAACTTGCCAGGTGCACCGAAGCGGCGTTCCAGTTCGTCATAAAAGCCGAGGTCGATATATACCTTCTGGTCTGCGGGGCAGTAAAAAGGCCCTGTAGCGGCTTGCGCTGTTCCGCATCCGGAGTAGGTCTCGTCACGGAAGAGAACGAGCTTGGCATGCGGATACGCGATTCCCTTCTGCTGGAGGATTCCCGTCCAGGTTCGCTGCACATCGTCGAGCACGAAGGAAACGAATTGCACGGTTGGTTCCTCGTGCGCATCGCGCTGTGGATCAGGCCGACTGATGGCCGGCCCCGTCGCCACTCCCTGACCGCCCAGGAGTGAAAAGAAGTCCCGTTTGAAAACAAAACTTAGAACGAGCAGGATCAACATGCCACCGATGCCGATGTGGATTCCGCCAATACCGCCTCCGCCGCTGCCACCACTTTCATCGCGCCGATCTTCGAGATCATCGCTTCGTCCGCCGGGTGTCCACCGCATAATGCTTCTCCTCTCCGCGAAGGCTGCGCGCCGAAGATTATATGCCGGGAAGATGACTCGGGGACACGCGGAAGCGAATTCAATCTGCTTGCGACATTTGGCAACGAGCTGTGGGGTACACTAGAAATCTTTGACAAACATCCAGGAGGACTTCTGCTATGGCTGAAGCCACATTGAGTGGCGCAGATTTCAAGAAACAATTGCGCGCGGGCAAGCCCAAGATGGGTTTGTTTCTGAATGCCCACAGCCCGACCATCGCGGAACAGTTGGCGCACAGCGGCTATGACTGGTTGCTGGTCGACACGCAGCACGGCCCGATGGGCTACGAGAAACTATCCGCGATGCTCTCGGGAATTTCGAATGGCGGTGCCAAGTCGATGGTGCGCGTGGGCGGTTATGACGATCGCCCGGGCATTCAGCAGGCCTTGGACTTGGGTGCCGACGGCGTACTCGTGCCCTACATCAACACTGCCGAGGAAGCGCGGCAAGCCGTAAGCTGCACCAAGTATCCTCGTACGGGCACCCGATCCGTTTACTTTCCGCAACGAAGCATGAATAAGGACGGACTTCTCGGCTACGCAGGCAATTTCAACAACAACGGCATTGTGGCGCTGCAGGTGGAAACGGCGTCCTGTATCGAGAACATCGCTGAGATTGCAGCCGTCCCGGGCGTCGATATTCTATTCCTCGGGCAGAATGACCTTTGCATGTCGATGGGGCTTTACGAAAAATACGAGTTCCCCCACATGTATACATCGCCTGAACTGGGCGCTGCTACGCAAAAGCTAGTGGAACACGCGCACAAGAACAACGTGATCCTGGGCCTGTTCCTGTTCGGCACCTCGCGAGTCGGGGAATTCCTGGAAAAGGGGTTCACGTTCATCAGCGTCGGAAACGATCTCCATCACGTACTGACGCAGGCAGGAGCCTATGTAAAAGACATGGAAGGCATCGCGAAGGAGAAGGGCAAGGACTGGGGTCGCCGTGCGACGGCCCTTCTCTAACTCGGCATGATGCACAAAGGCGCCTCGTCCTCGCGGGGCGCCTTGCTCACGCGAATCACAATCGCATTTGACTTGAATACCTCCGAGTCTCTAGCATCCATCCATCTGATACTGCACTCTCGCTTGACGCCGGAGAGAGCCTATGCGAGCAAGATCCGCCCGCCTTTTCTACACTGCTGTTTTGCTTAGTCTTCTTTTAATCCTGGCTGCAGGACTCTTCCGAGTCAGCCAAGGCTCGCTGCTGGCATCAGCCAACTCGAATGAACCTGCCCCTGATCCGAGGCTGAAGAAGTCTTATCGCTTCACGCAGGATGGGTGGACCTACGTTCACCTCGAAGGTTCCCCATCCGAGGTTGGGTTCCAGCACGGGTATCTGCTCGCCCCTGAGATTGAAGACGCTTTTCACGCGGTGCAGGTCGAAGACACGTACAGCACGCGGCGCGACTGGGCATTCTTCCGCAACGCGGCTCACACGATGCTCTGGCCGCACATTGATGCGGAATATCAGCAGGAACTGCAGGGCATCGCCGATGGCCTGAAGGCGCGCGGCAGCAAGTATGACGTTGACGACGTTGTCGCTGTAAATGCCTTCATGGAACTTTCGGACTACTACGTCCCGTGGCTGAACAAGCGGGAGAGGAAGTCAGCCATTCCAGATCTTGTGGCTCCCGGAAATTGCAGCGCTTTCATTGCGACCGGTGGCATGACCAAGGACCACAAGATCGTCATCGCACACAACAATTGGACAAGCTACATCTATGGTTCGCGCTGGGTCATGATGTTCGATATCGTGCCTGCAAAGGGCAACCGCATGATCATGGATGGGTTTCCGGGAGTGATCGTCAGCGACGATGACTTCGGGATCAATTCCGCTGGCATGATGGTCTCCGAGACCACCATCAGCAAATTTGAGGGCTGGGACCCGAACGGCACGCCCGAGTTCGTGCGCGCGCGCAAGGCCCTGCAATACTCCAACACCATTGACGACTACGCGAGAATCATCAAGGAGGGCAACAACGGTGGGTACGCCAACGACTGGCTGATCGGCGACCGCAAGACCGGCGAGATTGCCTATCTCGAACTGGGCCTGAAGAACACGCCGATGTGGCGAAAGAAGGATGGCTACTTCATCAGCTCGAACTTCGCCCAGGATCCCAAGGTCCTGAAGGAAGAAACAACCTTCGATTCCAAGGACATGACGTCCTCACCGAACGCGCGCAGGGTTCGCTGGGAACAGCTGATGGCTGACAACAAAGGCAGGATCGATGTCGAAATGGCCGAGAAATTCATAGGCGACCACTACGACAGCTACGACAAGAAGCAAGCGGCCAACGCCCGCACGCTCTGCGGCCACGGCGACACGATGACTACCCATGACAGTCAGTTCGAGTGGGACCCGTACCATCCCGGCGGAGCAGTGCAAGGCAAAGCGACAGACAGCAATATGGCCGGCAAAATGACGCTGCGTGCCCGCGCGGGCCATCCCTGCGGCGCTGACTTTCTAGCCAAAGACTTCCTTGATCATCACCCGGAATACTCTTGGCAGAGTTCGGTCCTGAGAGATATGAAGGCGGGTCCGTGGACGACCTTTGAAGCCGGGCAGAAGGCCGCGCGCTAAAAGTTAATCGGCTAACTAGTGGTGGCGAATCTTTTGGGCAGAAGCGCCGGATTAACAGTCGACGGAATTTGCTGCCAATTCCTCGATCTTGCGTAACACTGCTTCCCTGCTACGGCCCTCCTCTCGCAGGCGGCGAATGCTCGCCGAGTCATGACGCTTGGCCATTCGTTGTCCCGTTTCATCCCGCACCAGATCGCAGTGGTAGTAATCCGGACGCGGGAATTCGAGCGCCCTCGCGATCAGGATTTGGCGCGCCGTCGACTTCAGAAGGTCCGCCCCACGCACGACATCTGAAATCCTCATCTCAGCGTCGTCAACCACGACTGCCAGCTGATAGGCAGGTACATCGTCTCTTCTCCAGATGACGAAGTCTCCGAAGTCCCGCCCGGCCGTGAAGGCTTGCGGTCCAAGATGTAAGTCCCTAAAGCCGACTTGCTCGCCGTCAGGAACGCGAAAGCGCCAGTTCACACCCTTCGGCTCGGAGAATTGATTTGCATCGGAACGAGATCGGCACAAGCCGGGATAGAGCGGCTCGTCGTCGGCATCGTTCGGCGCGTTCGCGATCAATGCCAGTTCTTTTCGCGAGCACGTACAGGGATAAATCCAACCACCATCCCGCAGGCGACGCCACGCGGCCAAGTAGGAACTTCGTCTCTCACTCTGAGAGTAAGGGCCATAGGGTCCACCGCGGTCCGGGCCTTCCTGCCAACCAATTCCGAGCCAATGCAGATCTTCGATCATGGCATCGACGAACTCCCGGCGGCAACGCTGCGGATCGAGATCCTCGTTGCGAAGGACGAGGGTGCCGTTTTTCTCGCGTGTGCGCTGGGCGGCGACGAGAAACGTGCGGGCGTGCCCGAGATGCAGATATCCGGTGGGGGAGGGGGCGAGGCGGCCACGATAGGAATTGGTGCGATCGGTCGTCACACTCTCACTTTATTTCTGTATGACGGGAATGGCAGTCACACTCATTGCGGCCAAAGGCAAATCGGAGGGAAACTCGCCTTCCCATCGCGCCACGACCACCGTCGCCAAGCAGTTGCCTAGGACATTTACAGCCGTACGACCCATATCCATCAGTTGATCGATCCCGAGCAAAATGAAAACTGGCTCGACGGGCAATCCAAACGATCCCACCGTGCCTAACAGAATGACGAGTGCAGCTCGCGAAACTCCCGCAACTCCTTTGCTCGTCAGCATCAATGTCAACATCATGAGAATCTGCTGCCCAAGCGTTAGGTGAATACCGGCGACCTGTGCCACGAAAATTGAGGCCAACGACAAGTACAAAGTGCTGCCGACGAGGTTGAAGCTGTACCCGGTCGGCATGACGAAGGCCACAACCTGTCGTGGAACGCCCATCTCCTCTAAGGCTTCCATAGCTCGAGGCAGAGCGGCTTCCGAACTGGCCGTTCCGAACGCGATCGATACCGGCTCGGTCACGGCTGCGACGAATCTTCGGAGCGGTACCTTTGCCAGCATCGCGATGGGCAGCAGCACGCCGAAGATCACCACGATGAGCGCGACGTACAACGTGAGCAACAGCTTCGCCAAATTCACCAAGACACCCATCCCGGTCGTGCCGATCGTGTACGCAATCGCGGCTCCAACTCCCACGGGAGCGAAATACATGACGATATTGGTGAACTTGAACATCGTTTCGGCGAGACTGTCGGTGAGATTCAGTAACGGACGCCGGCGCTCCTCTCGCACCATCGCTAACGCAATGCCGAACAGAATGCTAAAGACGACGACCTGCAGTATTTGACCTTCAGCAATCGACTTCGCGATGTTCTCCGGGAAAACATGCAGAATGGTGTCACTCACGCCCAACTTCTGTACTTGCAGCGGCTCGTTGCCGGGGCTCGGCAACGTTGCACCCACTCCGGCCTTGCTGAGGTTGATCGCTGCCAGCCCAATGACGAGTGCAAGCGTCGTAACAACCTCGAAGAAAACGAGCGCCTTGACACCCATGCGCCCAACTTTCTTCAGGTCGGCATGCGACGCAATACCGCTGACCAGCGTCGCAAACAGAAGCGGTGCGATGATGGTTTTGATCAGGCGAAGAAAAATCTGGCTGAGGACCCGAAGATTGACTGCGACCGCAGGCCAGTCGTGGCCAATAGCGGCTCCGGCAAGCATTGCCACCAGGATCCAGGTAGTAAGGGATCGCCTGTAGAGGGCATAGCTACTGAAGATGCCGATCGCGATCCATCGAGAGGCGATGAGAGCGGCCGCTGAAAGGTGGACTCCGAAATAGCTGATTGAACTAAGAGCACCGCTCAAGGCAAAGGCCATCAGTGTTGCAATGAGCAACCGTTGTCTCATCTCGCGATTCCTAAGTAAGGGATTGTAGCCGAGCGGACTCGTCGACCTCGTCTCCGAGAGGAATGCAGTGGCGGGGTCTCGGGAAAACACCGCAACTACAACGATTTTGCACCGCGTCGGATGCATTCCCCTTCTTTGTAAATTTCACCCCACGAGCGGTCGGATGCGCTAGAATTTCAGCCGTATTTCAGGGGATGGCATAGGAGCCCGGCTCGCGCGCCGACCACTACTCGCGTACCCGGTGCTGTCTGACGACGGCGAATCTCAACTGTAGAACAGCAGCCGCCACGACGTAACCAACTCGAAGGAGGAACTATGGCAACGACTCTGCCAACAATCCAGCTTGACGATAAAGTCGCGGAATTTATCTCCAAACCTCGCAAGATGCTCATTAACGGCAAGTGGGTCGAATCAGCCTCGGGAAAGACCTTCCCCACATATAACCCGGCGACCGGAGAAGTCTTGGCGCGGGTCGCGGAAGGCGACCGCGAGGACATAGATCGTGCCGTAAAAGCCGCACGGGCAGCATTTGAGAGCGGCCCATGGCCTCGTCTCACGTCGTCCGAGCGTGGTCGCCTCATCTGGAAACTGGCCGACTTGCTGGAAGAACACGCGCAGGAATTCGCCGAACTTGAAACGCTCGACAATGGCAAACCACTGAAGGTTGCGCGGGCAGCCGACGTCCCGCTGGCCGTTGACCTGTTCCGCTATATGGCGGGATGGACTACCAAGATCGAAGGCAATACGATCCCGATTTCAGTCCCGTACACCCCGGGAGCGAAATACCTGGCCTACACGCTGCGCGAGCCAGTCGGCGTCGTCGGGCAAATTATCCCGTGGAACTTCCCGCTGCTGATGGCGGCATGGAAACTCGGGCCCGCCCTCGCAACCGGGTGCACTGTGGTCATAAAGCCCGCCGAGCAAACGCCGCTGTCGTGTCTGCGTCTGGCGGAACTGGTTCAGGAAGCAGGCATCCCGGATGGCGTCGTGAACGTTGTTCCCGGATACGGTGAGACTGCCGGTGCCGCTCTGGCAGCCCATCCCGACGTCGACAAAATTGCTTTCACCGGCTCGACCGAAGTCGGGAAACTGATCCTTCAGGCCGCCTCAGGCAACCTGAAGAAAGTCTCGCTAGAACTTGGAGGAAAATCTCCGAACGTCGTGTTTAGTGATGTAGACCTGGACACCGCCATCGCAGGTTCAGCCAGCGCCATCTTCTTCAACCACGGGCAATGCTGTTGTGCTGGATCGAGACTGTATGTCGAACAGGACATCTTCGACAAGGTAGTGGAAGGCGTCTCGGCGAAAGCCTCCAAGATCAACGTCGGCCCCGGCTGGGAAAAATCGACTGACATGGGCCCGCTCGTCTCCGAAGAGCAACTGAATCGGGTTTGCGGCTATCTTGAGTCCGGATTGTCGGAGGGCGCCAAAGCAGTGGTGGGCGGCAGTCGCCAGGGGAACAAAGGCTACTTCGTAAAGCCAACCGTTCTTGTGGACACGAACGAAAAAATGAAGGTTGTGCAGGAGGAGATTTTTGGGCCGGTGGTTACGGCCATCCCCTTCAAGGATCCGAATGAGCTGCTGGCGAAGGCGAATGATACGGTCTACGGTCTGGCAGCGGGCATCTGGACACGCGACATTCAGAAGGCCCATCGCCTGGCAGCCCAGCTTCGCGCCGGAACCGTCTGGATCAACTGCTACAACATCTTCGACGCAGCGCTTCCCTTCGGCGGATACAAGCAGTCTGGCTGGGGACGCGAGATGGGCCACGACGCGATCGAGCTTTACACGGAAGTGAAGGCAGTCTGCACTGCACTCTAGCGATCGGTTACCAGGGCTTCGTCAAATACAAAAGGGGAGCGTCTGCTCCCCTTCTTTTTTGGCCACGAGAGTCGTTGTCCTATGCCACCGATATGCTGCGCGCTTCCGCCAGACGAGTTGCCAAATGCTTCAAGAAGTCGTCAATCCCTTCTCCTGATTTCGTGGATAACCTGAAGACCTCCATCCCCGGCCGCACGGCCTGAATATTCGCGGAGGCGGCGGCCCAATCGAATTCGACTGCGTGCGCCAGATCGGTCTTTGTCACGATCGCAACATCCGCACTGTTGAAGATGGTTGGGTACTTGAGCGGCTTATCCTCGCCCTCTGTTACGGAGAGCAGAACCACCCTCATGGCCTCGCCCAGATCGTAGGACGAAGGGCAAACCAGATTCCCAACGTTTTCAATAAAGAGAAAATCCAGTTCTGCAAGATTCCAGCCTTCCAGCGCGCTCTGCACCATTGTGGCCTCGAGATGACAGAGTGTGCCGGTGGTGATCTGCTTCACGGGTGCCTGGCTCCGCGCGAGGCGAGCCGCATCGTTGTCGGTCGCCAGATCCCCGACGAGAGCAGCAACCCGAAACTCTTTGCGAAGCTCCGTTAGAACTTTTTCCAGAAAGGCTGTCTTGCCCGAGCCCGGACTCGAAACGAGGCTGGCAACGAAAACACCCGCTTCCCGAAAGCGCTCGCGCAACGCTCGCGCTACGACATCGTTTTGCTTCAATACATTTTTTCGGACTTCCACCAAGCGCGGCTCGGAATTCATTCTTCGATCTCCAGTGCGACCACCTCGAGTTCCTTTCCTTGAACGATCTGGGACGCCGGCGCGCCGCATTCTGCGCAGCTGAAGAACTGAATCGAACTCAGCGGGCGATCCGCGCGACAACCGGGACAGTACACGACGACCGGCACTTCCTCCACGATCAATTGCGATCCCTGCAAGGCAGTGTTCTCGCAAGCCATCTCGTAGGAGGACTGCAACGCACTCTTCACAACCCCGGCCAAAGCCCCCAGCTTCAGGTGCACCGCGTTGATCTTGGCTCCCCGGCGAACAGCTTCTTCCTCGGCAAGCTCGACAATGCTCATCGCGATGGAAAGCTCATGCATATGTCATTGGGCCGTGGCTTGATAATCTCTGTCTTGGTGCTTTACGTTGTTGCTCCCCGAGAAGACGGCGAGCGCAGCCTGCCCCAAACTGATGCCTCCATCATTCGGAGGCACTGCGTGGTTCGTCCATACCGTCAAACTGTCGGTTGCAAACGAGGATTTTAGATCCTCGAGTAGGAGACGATTCTGGAAGACTCCACCGGAGAAGACCACCGTATCGACCTTGAACTGATCGCAGAATCGGGTGATAGCACGATGCAACCCATATGCGATGCCAAGCTGAAATCCACGAGCGATTTCTTCCGGGCTGCAACCACGTTGTCTGTCCGCAACAACCCTCGCAAGGAGCGGGCGGAAATCCAGTTCATTTCCCTCGAGGGGAAATGGATAGGTATCTGCCTCTGCGACACGTCGAGCCATCTGTTCAAGCCACATCGCCGCCTGGCCTTCGAATGTAGCCTCGCGAACGAAACCAAGCAAAGCGGCGGCAGCATCAAACAATCGACCCATGGAGGTAGTCGCAAACGACCGCACGTTCTGCTTCAATATCTGATCCGCGTATTGGTAACGTTTCGAAAAGTAGAAAGGGGCGCCAGCCAGAGCGGGCAAAGCGGTGAGCTGAGACAGAAAACCCGCCGCGGCTTGAACGGGCCAGCGCGCAACTGCATCCCCGCCGGCCAGTAATGCCGGACGCAAATGTGCCACCCTTTCAAAGCCCTGTTGAATACTCCCGACGAAAAACTCTCCACCCCAGATGGCTCCATCGTCTCCGTAGCCAGTACCGTCCAGACTGACCCCGAGTACTCGCTTCGTCCATTCGCCACGCTCGGCCAGAACCGACGCTACGTGCGCCCGATGATGTTGAACAACCACGGTTCTCGAAACAGTCAAGCTGTCCCCGTAACGCGTGGAGGCAAACTGCGGGTGTGCATCTCTGACGAGTATTAGGTCCGCTGGCGACACTTCGTACATCGACAACAAATCATGGACCGTCTGCTCAAAAGCGACGAACGCCTCGTAGTGATCCAGATCGCCGATATGCTGACTGACGAACGCCTGGCCATTTACGACCAGTGTGACTGTATTCTTCAAGTCGGATCCGAGAGCGAGAATCGGATCCTGTGTGGGAAATGTCGTAACAGCCCCAGGCGCGTATCCGCGCGAGCGCCGCAGAATTACAGGGCCATAAGGGCCAACCGTGGCAACGGAGTCGTCAACACGACGCGCGATCGGTCGCTCTCCGACCAGGAACGCGTCGGCAATTTCGGATAGGCGTTCGACTGCTTCCGCGTCCTCGTAAGCAATGGGCTCGCTCGATCGGTTCGCGCTGGTCATCACCAAAGCTTCCGGAGCACCACTCGCGAAGAGCAAGTGATGGAGGGGAGTGTACGGAAGCATGACGCCAAGTTCGCCGTTATCGGGAGCCACGCCAGCCAAATCTGTTTTGGAGGGGGCAAGTACGATGGGTCGGGCCACTGACCCCAGCATTTCTTCGGCTTCCACAGACAACAAAACCAATTCGCGGACCGCGTCTAGATTTTTCACCATCACGGCGAATGGCTTTTCTTTGCGAAACTTGCGTTCTCGCAACGCCGCTACGGCTCCGCTATTACGCGCATCACAGGCAAGGTGATAGCCACCCAAGCCTTTGACCGCGACAATCTTGCCTTCGTGCAGGAGTGTGACCGTCTGTGCAATGGCATCTGCATTCGAGCAGACGAACCTGCCGTCTTGTTCCAGGAAAAACCCTGGACCGCAATCGGGACATGCGACTGGTTGAGCGTGAAAGCGGCGATTGCCGGGATTACGGTATTCCTCGGCGCAATACGCATCGAGCGGCCACGCCCGCATCGTCGTATTTGGGCGATCGTAGGGAAGGGCCGTCACGACAGTGTATCGGGGTCCGCAATTCGTACAGTTGATATATGGGTAGTGATAGCGCCGATCACCCGGGTCAAACAGTTCTCGGAGGCAATCGTCGCAAACCGGCAAGTCCGGTGACACGCGAACAGTTGGCCGTTGCTGCTTTCGGCTCTCGCGAATGGTGAACTCACGAAACCCGGCAACGTTAGTAGGAGCAACTTCAATTTGAGCGATTGTCGCGGCCGACGGAGGCTTCGTTTTCAATTCGCGGACAAACGCATCCAACCCTTGCTCAGGACCTTCGAGGTGGATTTCCACACCTTCTTCAGCATTCAAGACCCACCCAGTGAGTGTGTGAACACAGGCAAGCCGATAAACGAAGGGACGAAATCCGACACCCTGGACCACGCCGCGAACCCGGATCGAGCAGGCTGACGCCATCGTTACTCCAAGTCGACCATGCAACCCCGCCCCTGCCAGCCAACCTGCAGAATCTTGCCGTCTTCCACCAGCACCGGTACATTGCATTTGCTGCCAATCAAGGCGCGAATGCGTTGCCTGGCTTGCGCATCCACTTCCACGTCGTACTCGACAAAATCGCGCCGGCGGAACTCCAGCCAGTCGCGCATCTCCTGCGTGTGCGGGCAGCGCGCCGTGCCGTACATCTCAAGCGTGGCCACGATCCAGAGCCTCCAGCCCTTCCCTCATCACGTGATACATGGATGCCTGTACTTCCTGAATGCGAGGGATATAGTCGCAATGCACGACAAGTGGAAAATCGGCCAACCCACGACGCAAAATTTCTCCACCGTCGTATCCGAGAAGCGCGACGGTGAGCATGTTTCGCTTGCGAGCTTCTTCCAGGGCCATAATGATGTTGCGCGAGCCGCCACTTGTCGATATTCCAATCGCGACATCCTCCGGGCGGGCTTGCGCAATCAACTGACGCAGGAAGATGACCTCGGTGCCAATGTCGTTGGCGACGGCGGTGATATTGGCCGGTTCGAGCGACAACGAAACCGCTGGAATCGGCCTATACCCGTGGGGAGGCAGGACGCAGTCGATTGCCAGGTCATTCGCATCGGTCGCCGAGCCGCCGTTTCCGAAGATGATCAGCTTGCCTCCGCGAAGCAAACGCTCGTAGATGGCCAACACGGTATTGCTAATTTGCTCTCCGAGTTCCCGGGCCACCTGCTCGCGCAGCTTGGCATCGTCGGCGACCTTCATCTGAATCGAAGAGGCGACCTCTTGCTCGAGACCATCGATTGACTGCTTTTCTTTGCCGAGGAAGGGGTATAGGAATTCGGTAGCTCCGAGATCATGACCAAGTTCGCGGCGCTCGAAAAACACGTGCACCGTCTCCCAAAGCGTGTGATAGAGGATCTCGATCATCTCCTGGTGAGCAAAAACATTCTCGGTCGCTGGTTCCATAGTGAACGAACCCTCAACACCGGGGAGAGCCAACGTCATGGCTTCACGACGGTGGGCTAGCTGTAGCGTGGCCCAGACCTCGGGATCCCCTTCTGGTGGGCCGAAGCCCATGACAATGTCTTCGGGTCGCAGGATAGCCTCCAGCCAGGGCCGGAAGAGGATTGAGAGATCCAGCGCCGGAAGAGCTCTCTTTCCCACAATGACCGGATGCACAAACTCAACGGACACGTGTTGCGCGTCCGTCGCGTAAGGCCCACGTCCGAAAGCCAGCAACCGTCCTCCTCGAAGAAAACGTTCTGACATTTCATGACAGGCAGAGGCGAGACGGATGGCTTCGCGAGCAAAGAAACGATCAAAAAGCCGGTTGCGCTCAAGGAGATGCTCTTCCACTTGGCTCGTGAATTGATACGCCATGGCCATTGCGGTTTCTCTAGCAAATCCTGGGCAAGGGATCTCCAACCAACATATCGATAATCCGGCTGCCTCCGTATCGGGTACTTATCAGGACCGCGCCAGTCGGTTGTTCCCGCACCTCACCAATCACCCTTGCATCCTCGCCGCCAAGAGTAAGGTTCAACGCATTGATCGCAGCATCGGCATACTCCGGAGCAACAACCGCCAGGAACTGCCCTTCATTCGCGATATGAAGCGGATCCAGCCCCAGCAACTCGCAGGCTCCGCGCACCGCATCGCGCACTGGGATCTCCTCCTCTTGCAATACGATTCCCAAGCCACAGTCCCGTGCCAATTCATTCAGCGATGTGGCCGCTCCGCCGCGCGTCGGGTCGCGCATCCAACGAACACCCGGGCCCGCCGCGCGTACCAGTACCTCGACCAAAGGAAAAACCGAGCGCGTGTCCGACGTGAGGTCGGCCTCAAGGTCAAGCTCGCCCCGCGCCAGCAGGATCGTGATGCCATGATCCCCAATGGGCCCGGAGACCAGAATCTTGTCCCCGGGCTTCACCGATGCAGGATCGATAACCACGCCCTTCAAGGCTCGCCCAATACCTGCAGTCGTGATGTACATCGAATCGGCTTTGCCGTGCTCGACTACTTTCGTATCTCCACCCACAATGCGGACGCCTGCCTTTTGAGCGGCTGTTCCCATCGCTCGCACTTCTGCCTCCAGAATTTCTGAACGGAGTCCCGCCTCGACGATATACGTCACGACCAGCGCTTCCGGTCGAGCCCCCGAGACCGCCAAATCATTGGCGGTTCCGTTCACTGCCAATTCTCCAATCGAGCCGCCCGGAAATCGAATGGGCTTTACGACAAAGCTGTCCGTCGTGATGGCTAGCTGGGCCCCGTCGAACTTCACGTGGGCGGCGTCAGTCAGCGGTTCCGCAGAGGCGCCGAAGAGAATTGGAGCAAACAAACCCTCGATCAGGCGGCGGCTTGCTTGGCCACCCGCGCCGTGCGCCATCTCGATTTGCGGATCGCGAAATCGGATCGGCACTCGCGCCGGATCGCTCAGGCCGTCGGGCTCAGGATGTTTACCATTGCCTGCTTCCGGTGTTCGTAATTGAAGTATGCTGCGCATGATCCTTCCGAGGAAACCATCAGAGCTCCGATAGGATGCTCCGGCGTGCACTCACGTCCGAACAACTTGCACTGATGTGGCTTGAGCACTCCTTTCAGCACTTCGCCACACTGAGCCGCCTTAGGATCGGTAACGCGAATCCCAGGAATGCTGAAGCGCTGTTCGGCGTCCCATTCCGAAAATTCGTCGCGCATCCGCAAGGCGGATTGGGAGATGAAACCAAGACCTCGCCATTCGAAGAACGACCGCAACTGGAAGACCTCTCCCATGGCGCGCAATGCGGCCCGGTTCCCTTCCCATGGGACGACTCGCTTGTACTGGTTTTCGACTTTCGCTTCCCCAGCCTTCAGTTGCCTCAGGAGCATCACGATCGACTGAAGCAGATCTAGCGGTTCAAATCCGCATACAACGATCGGTTTGTGCTCGTTCTGAGCGATCCATTCATAAGGACGGCAACCAATCACCGTGGAAACATGTCCCGGGCCAATGAAAGCATCCAGGCGCATATCGGGCGAATCCAAAATCGCCCGGATAGCGGGGATAATCGTAACGTGATTACAAAACACCGAAAAATTGCGTACGCCTTCCGCTTTTGCTCGCAAGACAGTGAGTGCAGTCGAAGGGGCGGTCGTCTCGAAGCCGATCGCGAAGAACATGACATGCTTGTCAGGATTGGCTCGGGCAAGCTTGAGCGCATCCGCAGGCGAATAAACAATCCTTACGTCTCGACCGCGTGCCTTATGTTCGAGCGGACTTCCGTGCGTGCCCGGGACGCGCATCATATCGCCGAAGGCGGCGAAAATGACGTTGGGATCCTGCGCCACCGACATCCCATCATCGATCCTGCCCATGGGCAGTACGCACACAGGGCAACCCGGCCCGTGAATCAATTCAATGTTGTCCGGCAAAACGTCCTTCAGCCCGAACCGATAGATCGCGTGCGTATGTCCGCCGCACACCTCCATCAGGCGGTAATGTCTCGTCGGATCCGCGAGCCGGCGAATTTCTTCTGCCGCCCTTGCGATCAACTCGGGCTGTCGAAACTCATCAACGAATCTCATTCCAAATCCTCTACCCTGTTTCGACCATCCCACGGTCTATTCGACGGCTCGTCCAGACCGTATCCGCGCACCTCCTGCACAGCCGCCTCGCTTTCGCCCAGCATGCGCAAGGTCTCCATTTGCTCGGCTGCGTCCTGCTCGCTGATCTTGCTCATTGCAAAGCCAACATGGATCAACACCCAGTCACCCGCAACCGGGCGATCGTCCTGAAGCAGCCCGAGATCCACTTTGCGACGCACCCCTACAACATCAATGAGGGCTGTATCCGGGTTGTCGGAAGAGATCTCGATAATTTTTCCAGGTATCGCTAGGCACATGCGACATCCTCCGGGCGGTTCAAAATTGTCATACGCTTCCTTCACTGGTGCTCCCGTCCTTGCGCGCCACGACATCGAAGGAAAACTTCAGCTCGTCCTTAATGCTTACAACTCCTCCCGCGATGATCGGGGGCCGGATCTCGTAGTCCTTCTGACGCAAAACAAATTCGCCTGAAGCTCGAAGGCTCTCGCCACTTAACATCAGCCTTGCCGATACCAAGTGGCTACGGTTAACCCCATGCAGGGTGAGGTCGCCATTCAGGGCCACCCAATATCTTCCCGCTCCGCCGCTGTTCGCGGACACTCGCGAGCAGCGGTAGGCGATCTCGGGAAACCGATTGACCTCAAGCACGTCGTAATACATCCTCCGCTGAATCTCGGCGCGGTCGCTCTCACTGATGTCGTCCAGCACCTGAAGCGAAGACGAAGCCACCGACATTCGCAGGCGCGCACTCGCCATGGCATCGGGATCAAATTCCACGTCGCCGTGAAAATCCTGAATCCCGATGGTCGGGTCGTGCCCAAAGGCTCCCAAGAGCCCGCTGGAAAAGGCGCGCACCACAAAACTACTGGTCTTTGCTTCAATCACGTATCGAACAGCGGCACCCTCAAAGGCTAATGCCCGGATTCCGTCGCCGACCTGCTACCACCTCCGTACGACGGCCGTGCCACTACGGCTTCTTTCTGCCGATCACATAGAACACAAACTTCAACTCGTCCTGCAGCTTCAATGTCGCTCCGGCAATGGACGCGATTTTGATCGAATAATCCGACTGCAACAGCGTGAATTCGCCGTACGCCCGAAGTGTATCCACTCCGAAGGCAACCTGACCAACGAACGAGTGACTGTTCGTGATTCCGTGTAAAGCCAACCTCCCTTCTACATTCACGCGGAACAGATCTTCCTTCAACTTGTCGGCGCCGATCGCACTGCTCTCGAAGGCGATTTCCGGGTAGCGCGCCGACTCAAGCACCTCGCTGTTCATCACCCGCTGCAGCTCGCGCCGATCCTGTTCTCGCAGCTCGTCAAGAACCTCCAACGATGCCGCCTTGATCTTCACCGCCAGTTTCGCGTTCCGCAGCGTTCCCTGCGCGAAGGAAACCTCGCCGCTCCAATCGCGAATTGCGATCCTGGGACTATGCGCTACTGCGGAAATCAATCCACTCGCGAATGCCTGCACAGTAAACTGGCTCATTCGTGTGTCGATCGAGTAGCGAACAAGCCCCTGCTCCAGCACCGTCATGCAGTCACCCCGGTGGCCAGGATTCATTTACCCGGCCGTCCGTCCCGAGCATACATGAACGAGTTACATCGATCGAAGTTTCAAATAGCGATCAATATCCGGCAGCGCGGCCTGAGCCAGGCTACCTACGCCAACCTGTCCGAGATAACGCCGGACCAGCGGATTCGACAGAATCAATCCTGCACCGAACACGATCAGCGCTACGCCGCTGAGCATGTATAGGGTGTCGCGATCGGTCATCGAGGAACTTCCGTTCGTCTGTTGCGCAAGATCCATGGCCACGGCGATCTCCTTATGATGAAACAATTTTTAGTCTTTCGCGTCGACATCCAACTCCTGCAAACTCCGGGCAATGAGGGACCGCACCGTCTCCACTGCCTGATCCAGCGAAGCCTCTACGGCGCTTGACAATTCCATTGCTCCTTCCTCGCCTCCCAGCGAAGCGGGTTCACAGCCTACGACAAAAACTCGCTTCAACTGTGCGTTCATACCTTTGGCCATTCTCAAGACGTTCATCGGATGCATGCCATGCGTTTCGACGAATCCTTGCGTCGCCTCCGGTTGTTCGAGCGCCTCGAGATCCGGCTCGATGGTATACACCGTTCCGGCCGCAGCTCCGCGCGCGCATGCATCTACCAAAATCGTGACGTCGTAACCGTCTTGGAGTGCATAAGCAAGGTCGAAGCCTCGAATTCCAAAGTCGCTCACACGCACCGAAGCGGGTAACTCGCAATGTGCAAGGCGTCGCACTACCTCAACACCAAACCCGTCATCTCCGAGAAAAATGTTCCCGATGCCTGCGACGAGTATCCGATGAGTCGTGCTACGAGCGCGCTTGGCGGCATGTTTGTCCTGTGGAAGTGGCTCGACCTCATCGGGATCGAAGAAAAAACGATGGCCCGGCTGGCGCAGCAATCCCATGTCGCGCCCAGGATCGTCATCGAGAACCACGCAGATATGAGACTTTCCCTCGTAATCCTGTTCAAGACACTCAATGGTCGCGATCTGGCCGTCCAAGGCCATGTCAAGGATGTCCCCTCGTTTACCAGGACGAAGTCGGACCCGATCTCCTGCTCTGACCTTGGTGCCGGCGACATCGACCGCGTCCACCACGGTCTTGTCCTCGAGAAGCTGCCACTCCCATTCGTTCATGACGCCTTCTGCTCCGATGACCGCAGTCCCCGAAGCACTCCATGCAGTTTCATCAGTTGCTCGGGCGGCAGAGCGTCCGTACGCTCGAGCAGTGCTCTTCCCCGAGGATCCGCCTCCCGCACTTCCCTTTTTTCCTCGTCAGTCATGGTCATGATGCGAAGAGAGAGGATCTCGTCGATCTCGGTTCCGTCAAACAAGTCACCCGGGCTTTCGGGAGCAATCTGCGGATAGTCGTAAAGAATGATGGGAGAGGACAAGATCACGTTACTGCTTCCCTGCTCTCCAACAAGAACGGGCCAGGTATTGACGTTTTTGCACTCGGCAGCCGCGGCGGCGAGATCTTCTGGCGGTTCCAGCAACGAGACTAGTCCGCCACCTTCGACGCACAGAATCGAGTGTGCGGAAAGCATGGAGTACATCAGTACCGCATCACGATTGTGGGTGCCGCCATCGAATCCGGATATATTCCTGATCGTGACTGCGATTTTCCGAAGGTCGCCACCCAACGGAGTAATCGAGAGGTCCACCGCGCCTTCTATAGCGCGCTTTTCACGGATAACGACCCCGACGACCTTTGCACTCTCGTCTTGCACCTCTTCTTGGGTGTGCGCAGCAGGAAAGCGAAACTCTTTTGTGAGCCGAGTCGCCTCAGACAACTCACGAGGCGGCAGCAAAATCTCCTGCTCCACGGCTTCCTGCCAGGGAAGAAAGACCCGCTCTCCCACGACCAGCCGGCCCACCAAGCGATACTCATCTGTGTCTGCGCTTGATGCTTCGCTCCGCGCTGCTAAGAACTCGCCTACAGTTCGCAATGAAAGCTGCAAGCAGCGAATTTTCACCTGTACTGCCGCCTCGGGCCTACTCTGCACCAGGCACTCGGTGTGCATCATCCAGGGATCAGAACCGCTTTGGCGCTCGGAGTAGGCGCGCGGATAGACGACTCCAAAATTAAACCGCTGGCGGTTCTTGATGGCCGACGGACGGTAAGGATACAAAAGGTACCCTTCGTACAGCACGGCGTCGGCAATCTTTTGGGCCTGCGTCCAGTTCATGAGCCGACCACCTCATTCACAGTGAGCAGTCTTTCTAATGCCTGCTCCCACGTCGGAATGCCATTCTGAACTTTGTATTGATACAAGCGTTCGAACGCATCACGCTGCAGGCACAACCAGGCGCTATTTGGATAGTAAGCGTCCATCATCGAGCGCCACGTACTTAAGGGAAGTTTGAACCGGCTCTCTTTATCCCACGGTATCGGAGAAACCTGAAGGCCGCCCTCGGGCCGCGCGTAAAAAACCGTTCCACTGAACATGACGCAGAGCGGAACTTCAGCACCGCTGAGCCCATGGAAGTATTTCGTTGCACCGACATTGAAGTCGAACGTGCAGGGCACAATTAGATCGACAACGGTACTCCCCTCGAACGACGGCACCACAACGCTGACGTGCGTCCACAGCATGCTGCGCAGAGTCTGGCTCCATCGGTCTGCTTCGCCGAACAGATCCAGCAGCCGCTCTTGTTCCTCCGCGGTGTAACGGCGACGCGTGACCTCAAGTTGGATCTGACAGCGCAACGCTACCGTGTGGATCGGTTCTCCGGTGGCGTTGGAAACGCGAAGTTTCAGGGCGATTTGCGGAGTTGCCGCATAGGGTACGACCTCGGCGCCCTCGATTTGGAAATTGAGCTCAGGCATTGGGCTCTCCCTGAGCGACAGTGGCAATGGATCGGAGGTGAGCGAAGAATTTTCCGATCTCCTGCCACACCTCTGTTCCACCCGAGAATCCGCGCCAGTGCGTTCGGATCAGGCCCACCAGTTTGTAACACTGGTCGATCGGAAGCACGTAGTATTCGGAGGGTTGCACGCCCCGAGCTTCGCCTACACGGTTGACGAGAAGGGCTTCCACGTCGGATTCCATTTGCCGCAACTGAGGATTCTGCGACTCCAAATCCTTCCATGCATCCATCGGCAACAGAGATTCGGTTGCTCCGGCAGGACTCGGGTACATGGCGATCACACGGCTTTCGACACTGCTCCGAAAAAAGAATGCCATATTAATCGGGATCAAAAGGCTTTCCCATTGTGCGGCGGTCATTGAGAAATCGCGCAACAGGCTAATACGCTGCGGCACCCGCTTGTATTTGGTCAACCCCTGGCCGCTGAACAGAACAGCGCACGCGCCGCATACACAGATGAGGCGACGATGCGCGATCTCAAGCAGATGAGGGTGATGGGCAGCCACTTCGAGACTGCACATTTCGCACTGTTCCGCCCGACGCGGCCGCCGAGTAAATTGGCGCAATACGTCAAAGGCCTTGCCCGGTCCTCCAACGTTTCCCGCACTGATCATCGGATCCACTGACCATCCCCTCTAGTCCGCGCCGGTTGAAACGTCCACGGTCGCCCTCGGGGTCTCGGGCATTAACGAGGGACCAATCAGTTTGTCGAGGGGGACAAATGTGGAAGCTGTCTTTTCCTCCAATCCCTCGATGACGATTTCAGTTGCGTCTGGCGCCACTTCGTATATGCCCTCTTCAACGGTCGCCTTCAAAGCTTGCGTGGTTGAACCGCACGCATGACCATTCGTCGCGACCTTCAGACGAATGACCCCGCTGCTCATGCTGACGATTTCAAGTTCGGCTCCCTGCTTGCGCAACGAGGGTTTCAGCCGCTCTACTGCTCTCGCGACACGCGTCTCTAAGTCATCGGGGTGGAGGCCGTAGAGGACAAGAAGACTGCTCACTAGGGAGTCGCGCCCGAACTGATCGATCAGGCTTTTCCCCGGCTCTCCGCACGCAAAGGTCACCTCCAGCATGCGCTCCAACGCAGTCCCGTGCAGTTCCATCAGCAACTGAATCAGCTGTTTGGCAGCAGACCGCGCGGCGGGATCAACAATGGCGTCCAATTCGTTGACCAAGCTGCTAATGCGCTGAATGCGTTTCTGAAAGTCTTTATCTTCGGCCACATCACTCCTTTCAGAAAACAAGGGGCGAAAGCGCGGGCTACTCTAGCGCAATCTTGACCTGCCGACTAGCGCAAACCTCTGCCTCTCGCCCCTCAAGACCGACCGCAACTACAGTTGGAGACCAAACATCGGGGAATGACGCGTCTCCAGCACCTTGCCATCACCAAGATACATATGCACACCGCACGGCAGGCACGGGTCGAAACTACGTACCGCCCGCATGATGTCAATGCCTTTGAACTTATCCGGCCCGTTCTCCTCGAAGATCGGCGTGTTCTGCACCGCATCCTCGTAGGGCCCCGGCGTGCCATACACGTCGCGTGGATTGGCATTCCATGGCGTCGGCGGATAGGGATGGTAGTTTGCGATTTTGCCGTTGCGGATTACGACGTGATGCGAGAGTACTCCACGAACTGCTTCGTGGAATCCGCAGCCAATGGCCTCTTCCGGCACTTTGAAGTCCGTCCAGGTCTTCGTCCTTCCACTGTGGAGTTCTTCCAGAGCCTGCTCCATGAAATAAAGAGCGCATGAGGCGGCATAGACCTGGAAGTAGGTGCGCGCGCGATCGCGTTCGATCGCATTGCTCCACTTCGGAATCTTCCACTCGAACTCAACTTCAGGCAGCGATGTTGTCTTTGGCAAATACATCTTCACACTGTGCCCGGTTGATTTCACATAGCCGATATCCACCAAACCAGCCAGCGCCGTAGCCCAAAGCCGCGCAATCGGACCTCCTCCCGTGTCGAGCGCGAGGTGATCGCCAGTGCGTTTATCGAACCAGCGTGGAGACATGACCCACGTGTACTTGCCGCCGAAATCTCGCTTCTGTGGCCGTGGGATCGTCGATTGGTTCCAAGGATGGTGTTTATCCACCGGATTGCCCAGAGGATCCGTCTTGACGAAAGTCTCGGAGTGCTGCCAGTCGTCGTAGTAAGAGCTGCCCAGCAAAATTCGGATGTTGAGGTTGATGTCGACCAAGTCCGTCGTCACCAACTTTCCATCAACGACCACTCCCGGCGTCACGTACATCGCACGGCCCCACTCGGTCATGTTTTTGTACGTGTAGTCGCAGACAGCCGGATTGTTAAATGATCCCCAGCAACCCAGCAGAACTCGCCGCTTGCCGACTTCTTCGTACCCGGGCAGAGCCTCATAGAAGAAGTCGAACAGGTCGTCATGCAAAGGAACGACCTTCTTCATGAATTCGACGTACTTCATCAATCGGACCAAATAGTCCGTGAAGAGTTGAATCGTGGGCACGGTGCCCACGCCGCCGGGATAGAGAGTCGACGGGTGAACGTGTCGTCCTTCCATCAAGCAGAACATCTCACGAGTCATGCGGCTCATCTGCAAGGCTTCGCGATAGAAGGACCCTGTAAATGGATTCAAAGCCCGCATGATGTCGGCGATCGTCTTGTATCCATGCAGGTTCCCGTGGGGAGCGGCCGTCTTCTCTGCTTTTGCGAAGACCGTTGGGTTGGTTTCTTTGACCATCTGCTCGCAGAAGTCGACGCCAACCAGGTTGTCCTGAAAGATGTTGTGATCGAACATGTACTCGGCAGCCTCACCGAGGTTCACGATCCATTCGGCGAGTGCAGGCGGTCTCACGCCAAAAGCCATGTTCTGCGCGTAGGTGGCGCAGGTGGCATGGTTATCGCCGCAGATTCCACAGATTCGGCTCGTGATGAAGTGGGCATCGCGCGGATCCTTGCCCTTCATGAAGATGCTGTAACCGCGGAAGATGGAAGATGTGCTGTGGCATTCCACAACGTGCTTGTTCGCGAAGTCGATCTTGGTAAAGATGCCAAGGCTACCGACAATCCGGGTAATCGGATCCCAATTCATCTCGACCACATTCTTCGACTTGGAAGGAACTTCTTTGGTCGGTGCAGTGATGGTGCTCATTCCAATCGCTCCTTAATAGGATCTCGGGTGATATCCGGTGGTCAGTTCAGCCCGTGGGTGCCGCCACTTGGGCTCTTTGTTGACGGTTGCTTGCGTGAGCGAGCGGAGAGCGCTGATCGCGCGACCGTAAGCGCCGACCGCGCTGGTAGAAACACGCGCTCCAGGTGGCTCGTCCATGAATGGCATGAACTTGTCGGGGAACCCAGGCATCGTGCAACCGATGCAGATGCCGCCCACGTTCGGGCATCCCCCGATTCCCGCCATCCAGCCGCGCTTGGGCACGTTGCAGTTGACGACTGGCCCCCAACAGCCCAATTTCACGATGCACTTCGGTGAACCGTAGTTCTCGGCAAAATCACCTTGCTCGTAATAACCAGCGCGGTCACAGCCCTCGTGCACTGTTTTCCCGAACAACCAGGTTGGGCGCAGTTGGTCATCAAGCGGAATCATCGGCGCCAGACCGGCCACTTGATAGAGTAGGTAGAGAACGGTCTCCATGAAGTTGTCCGGTTGGACGGGACAGCCCGGCACATTCACAATAGGAAGACCAGCCTTCGACGTCCAGTTCCACCCCAGATAGTCGGCCAAACCCATGCAACCGGTGGGGTTTCCCTCCATCGCATGGATTCCCCCATAGGTGGCACATGTGCCACAGCCGATCACGGCAATCGCATGCGGCGCCAACCGGTCGATCCATTCATTGGTGGTGATAGGCTGGTTGGTCTTCGGATCGGTGCCCAACGCTGCCCAATATCCTTCCCTCTTTATTTTTTCGTTCGGAATCGAACCCTCGACCACGAGCACAAATGGATCGAGTTTGCCCTTTTCTGCGAGATAAAAATACTTCAGGAAATCATCACCGACTTCGTACGCCAGGACAGGATTATGCAGGTGGACTTTCGGTAGCCCCGGAATCGCGCCCAGCAAGACATCCTCGATGCTGGGCTGGGTGGCTGCGGTAATTGAAACGGAATCTCCATCACAGCCGAGACCAGCTGTGATCCAGACTATGTGTACTTCCGCAACAGCGGGAGGTTTTTGGGTTGCCCGACCGTACGGAACTGTTTCCGTTGCCATCGCTGGACGCTCCTTTCGGAAATCTCTTTGCCTGAGCGGAGATTCACGACGCCGCCCACGTCGACTCGTTGCGTGTCTTCTCTCAGACGGAGCCTGCTTTCACTTCCTGGAACCTGGTTGATTGTTTCCCGACGAATGGCGGAAATTGGCCCCAAAATCTCGCGGAATGTCTGCTAGCTACAATGACGAATCACGCTTGCGATCACAAGAGGGCTGCACCCTGAATTTTTGAGCATAGGAAACCCCAAGACGCGGGTAGGGGTTTCCCCGATCTTATGAAGATTGGGATTTGGCAAAGCAAAATCTGCCGTAATCACGGCAAAGGGGAATTTTTTGGAAGAATTTGGTGGAATGTCAGGCAGTCTTTTCGCTGATGCTCCACTGGATGGCGTGCTGCATGAGTTCGCGCGCACTGCGCAGCGAGAGTTTTTCCTTGATGTGCGCCTGGTAGGACTCGACGGTCTTGACGCTGAGGCGCAACTCCTCGGCAATCTGGCGCGTGGAGTGACCGTCGCCGATGAGTCGAAACACCTCAAGTTCACGGTCTGTCAAGTCGGCAACGGGCGATCGTTGCGCTACGGCATTCCCTCCGATGTACTGTTGCAACATCTTGTTAGCGACTCGGTCGCTGACGTAAATCTCGCGATTCACGATACGCCGGAGAGCCTCCAGGACCTTCTCGGTGGCCTCTTGCTTCATGATGTAACCGTTCGCGCCCGCGCGAAGGGCCCTCTCCGCATAGATCGATTCATCATGCATCGAGAGGATCAAGACGGGCAGGTGCGGATGGCGCGTGCGGATTGACTTCAGCAGTTCCAGGCCGTCAGGCCCGCTCAGCGAGATATCAACCACGACAATGTCGGGGTGGGTCGTGACGATCTCCTGCATCGCGGTGTGCATCTCTTCCGCCTCACCGCAAACCACCAGATCGGACTCGCGATTGATCAGAAGCGCCAATCCCTGCCGGACGATTGGATGATCGTCAACCACTAGAACCCGCGTTTTCGTCGTCCCACTCGTCGTCTGCAACCGATTCGCTCCGCCCATAAATAACTCCTGGGTTCCTGATTATCGACTCCCAGCCCTCTCAAACTCGTCCTTCCTTAATTTCCCATCGGAAACACGCAGGTCACGATTGTTCCATTCGTCGAATCGCGACGCAATTCCAATGCGCCGCCGATCATTCCGGCGCGATACTTCATGATGTGAAGGCCCATCCCTCCGTGATTCGGCGGCAGTGGGTTGATTCCGATACCGTCGTCGCGAACGATCAAGGTCCCGCGATCCTGGCCCGCGTACAGGTGCATCAGAATGTTCTGCGAGCGGCCGTGCTTGATCGCATTGTTCACCGCTTCCTGTGCGATGTGATAAAGATGGGTAGCCTTCGTCTCATCGTGGATCAGCACCGGCACTTCACAATGAAAGCGGCATGATACTCCGAACAAGTCCTGGATTTCGCCGGCGTAACGTTGTAAGGCCGACATAAGCCCGAAGGAGTCCGATACGACAGGCAGGAGACCCCGGGATAGCTCTCGTGTTTTTCGAATGGCATCATTCACCAGCGACACGATCTTCGCGGCATCCGGAGCCTCCGGCGCCTCGCGTTCGGCCAGGCGCTGCTCCTGTGCTTTCGACATGAACGCCACGCCGGTGAGTAGTTGGCCCAACCCGTCGTGAAGATCCTGGCCGATACGTCGTTGTTCTCTGGCACTGATGTCGAGGATGCTTTTCTCCAGCCGCTTGCGCTCACTGATGTCGCGAATCGCGCTCGAGACGAGCACGCCTTCCTCGGTCTCGAGCGGGCTCAGACTGATTTCCACCGGAAATTCGTGCCCATCCCGATGCAGACCATAGAGTTCGAAGCCTGCGCCCATCGGACGGACTCGCGGTTCCGCAAAAAAGTCTCTTCGATGGCTGGGGTGTTTACTACGGAGACGCTCGGGGACCAGGATTTCAATGGACTGTCCCAGAAGTTCCTGGCGCTTATAGCCGAACAGCTTTTCAACCTGCGCGTTGACCAGCACGATATCGCCTTTTCGATCAACGACCACGACGGCATCGGGCGCAGCTTCGAGGAGACCTCTGAACTTTGCTTCCGCTCGTTGCCGATGAGTGATATCGACTCCAGATACGATCACATACGAAGGCGTCTCCTCGGTACCAGGCAAAATCGAAGTCGACCAGGCGATCAGTCGATGCCGTCCATCACGGCTGACGCATAGTCCTTCGTATTCTGTTCCCACCAGGTTGTCGCAAGCGTCAAAGAAAGATGCTCGAAAACGTTGACCTTCCTCACCGTCCAGAAACAAATCCCATGGGCATTTGCCTTGCACTTCCTCCATGGGATAACCCGTGAGTTGCTCGCAGGCGCGATTCCACCGGACGATCCGGCCTTCTCGGTCCATTACCAGGACGAGGGCACCCACCGTATCGAGGATGGCCGAGGCAACATTTCGTTCTGCTTGTAGCTCTTCTTCCGTTCGCTTGAGATCGGTGATATCGAAGGCGACTCCGTGAATGAACCACGGCTCTCCGTCTTCGCGGTGAATCATCTTCGCTTCGCAGTGAAACCACACCACACGTCCATCGCGCGCAATTACTCGATAGGCGGAGCGCAGAGGCCTTCCCGAGACGAACATCTCAGCGGCTTCATGGCTCCAGCGTTGTTTATCGTCAGCATGAATGCGTTCATACCAGCGGACGGGATCCTCGAGCCATTCTGCCTGTGAGAAGCCCAACAACGCTTCGATCTGCGGGCTCACGTAAGCTTCACCGATGCCGCGGTCCAGATATGCCATGAACACGACGGCGGGAATCTGCTCCACCAAGGCTCGATAACGGGCCTCGAGGTTCGGAAGCTGTTGCTGTTGACCGCTGGGTTTCGTTGTTGATTTTTCGAATGAGTAGGAAAACGCCGAGGCATTCGGCGTTGTGTCGCGCAGGAAAACACTCGCCAGGTCTCTGAGGATCGCTTCTGCGTCGGACGGCACCAGCGTTGTGGTGGCTGAACTGTCCTGTTTTCCATTTCTCGGAGCTGGCTCGCCGCCATTCAGTCGCGCAAATGAGGTCATAAAGCCCGCCTCTTTGTGCCGTGCCACCACTGCATTCCGCTATGCTAGCGATCCCGCCGTGGACCTGCAACCGCGTTCGAAGGCTTCCGCCAAACCGGCTCTTTATTGAGAGAGGCCTGAGTAAATCTTCGAAGAGCATGGATCGCTCGCCCATAGCTCTGCACCGCTTGCGAGGAGAGCAGCGACCCGGGTGGCTGATTCATGAAGGGCATGAACTTGTCGGGAAATCCCGGCATCGTGCAGCCAATACAAATTCCTCCCACATTTGGGCAGCCACCAACGCCCCCCATCCAGCCTCGTTTTCCGACGTTGCACTGGACCACGGGTCCCCAGCATCCAAGTTTGACAATGCACAGGGGAGAGCCATACTCATCAGCGAATTGCGCCTGTTCGTAATAGCCGCCTCGGTCACAGCCTTCATGGACAGTCGATCCGAAAAGCCACGTGGGGCGCAACGCATCGTCGAGTGGAATCGCCGGAGCTCGTCCCGCGGCCATGTAGAGGAGATACAGAAGAGTTTCGGTCATGTTGTCCGGCTGCACCGGACATCCCGGAACGCAGACGATCGGAATGCCCGCTTTCGACTTCCACTGCCATCCGAGATAGTCGGGCAATCCCATGCAGTCCGTGGGATTGCCTTGCATGGCATGAATTCCGCCATACGCGGAGCAGGTGCCTGCCGCAATCACCGCCCAGGCCTTCGGAGCCAGCCGATCGAGCCAGTCGCAGGTCAGAATCGGTTGCAGGGTTTTCTGGTCCGTTCCGAACGTAGCCCAATATCCTTCTTCCTTATTCTTTTCGTTCGGAATGGAACCCTCGACAACGAGGATAAATTCTCGTTGGGATCGACCCTCGGCCGCGGCGTGAAAATGCGCCATGAATTCCTCGCCGTTATCGAAGGAGAGAAAGGGATTGTGAAGATTAATTTTGGGTAGCCAAGGTAGCGCCCCTGAGAGAAGGTCTTCCAGACTTGGCTGCGTAGCGGCAGTCATAGCGATGGTATCGCCATCACACCCGAGCCCCGCCGTAATCCAAAGGATGTCGAGTTCGTGGATCTTCGGTGATGGTTCGTTGCTCTGGGTCATTCGAACTCACCCCACCCTAGGCTCATCAACCGCGCACTCGTGGCGGCCGTTCGACGCCTCTTTGCAGGAGACGTGCCATCTCACACCGCCGCCGTATTCTAATCAAATTCGCCGGTTCGGTAGCATGTTTAGACAAAAGACCCGTTCTCTCGGTGGATCAAGGGCTGGAGGGAGCTTGCCGGGCTAGAGGCTGGCGTTCTGACGGGCTCGTTGAATGTCTTTCATGTCCCCCATCGCAATAATGATGCCCCCTTGCGGAACAACGGCATTGTCGGGGGGATTGATAACCAGACCTGACCCATTGTCGGATGGGTTTTTCAGCCCGAGAACTAGCAGGTTGTATTGGCTCTTTAGATTGAGATCATGCAGCCGAGTTCCGGCCCACTTTGACGGGGCGGACACTTCGATTTCTTCCACGCGCAGGGTGCTTCCCTGCTCCTTCAACATGCGATCGAGAAAACCGACAACGTGTGGACGGATAACCTCGCTCGCCATCCTGAGTCCACCGATCTGGCTGGGAGATACGGTTGAGTTGGCTCCGGCGCGGGACATACGATCCGCAAACTTGCTGTCTGCAGCCCGGGCGACAATGCGCATCTTTGGGAAGCGCTGATGAGCGACGACGGTGATGACGAGATTGTCTTTGTCATTGGGAAGCGCAGCGATCAGGCCTCGGGCGCGCTCGATTCCGGCTTTTTCCAGCGTATCTTCCTCCGTGGCATCGCCAATGACATAAAGAACTTCCTGAAGGGTCTCCGCGTGCAGTTCGCGCGATTTCTTCAGATTGTCTTCGCAAATGTCCACGACCACATAGGGAGTATTCGTCTTCTGAAGTTCAGCCACCGCGTACCGTCCCGTGTCACCGAGGCCGCAGACGACGAAATGATTGCTGAGTTCGCTGATGCGCTTTTGCATTCTGCGCCTCCAGAAGGGATTTGTGACTTCCACTTCCACCAGGAAGGCAGCCACTACGGAGAAGACATACACCGTAATTGCGACGCCAAACAGAACAATGCCAATGTTAAAAATACGGAGGGCTGGATTGTGACTCGTATCAACGATCTCGCCGTAACCAACCCCGGCCAGCGTGATAACCGCCATATAAAGAGCTTGGAGGAAGGTAACTGAATCACCCCCAAGTACCCGATACCCCGTGACGCTTATGGCGATAAGAGCAATCAGCAGGCCGACTGCGAACAGCAGACGTTTGCGTAGTTCCATCAGTTCACCGTCGCCATTCGTCAATCAGATTCGCGACCAGGCCACTCCACCCCGTTTGATGGCTGGCCCCAAGACCCATCCCCGTGTCTCCGTGGTAGTACTCGTTAAAGAGCAATAAATCGCGCCAGTGTGGATCCTTTTGAAATTTCGAATATCGGCCGAAACACGGTCTTTCGCCGGTTGGCCCTCGCTTGAAGATGGAGATCATGCGATTGGCGGCTTCTTCCGCCATCGCGTTTGGAGTAATCGGTTCGCCATTGGTCGCGGGCGTGCACACCTCCGAAGAAGCACCCAGCGCCTGGTCAAATTTCAGAAATGAGTGGATGAGCAGATACGACGTCGGGAACCAGATCGGTCCACGCCAGTTCGAGTTGCCGCCCTTGAGCTCGACCTCGGCTTCACCAGGCTCGTACCCGAGAGATCGATCGCCGAACTGAAAAAGTTTTTGCTGGTGGTATTTCGACAAACTGCGAATTCCAAATGGCGAAAGAAACTCCTCGGGATCCCAGACGTGCTGGAGCAAACGCTTGAACTGATTGGGATCGGCAATGGACAAGACGTAACGCTTCTCGGCGTCGTCCACCGCGTAGCATGTGTCTCCGACCAGATCCGGACGGTTCTTGATGAACCATTCGACGTCGCGCAGGAACGCCGGGTGTGATTGCAGTTCCTGCTGATCGAGCACTTCGATCGCGTAGAGAGGGATCAATCCGACTAATGAGCGCAGCCGAAATTTATGGAACTCACCGTTCGGGTAGCGGAGCACGTCGTAGAAAAAACCGTCGGTTTCGTCCCATAGCTGATAATTGCGGCCGCCCATTTTCTTCATCGCGGCCCCGATATAAACGAAGTGCTCGAAGAATTTTGTGGCGACACCTTCGTACACCGGGTTCGTATTGGCCAACTCCAGGGCGATCCGCATCAGGTACAGGCAAAAGAAACCCATCCACCCCGTCGCGTCGGACTGCTCGAGGATTGCGCCATTTGGAAATTTTTCTCCCCGATCGACGACCGCGATGTTGTCGAGTCCGAGGAATCCGCCTTCAAAGACGTTGTTGCCCTGGCTATCAACACGGTTGACCCACCAGGCAAAATTCATCAGGAGCTTGTGGAGACACTTCTCAAGAAACTGTGTGTCAGCTGTCCCGATGCGTTCTTTCTCCAGTTGGTAGACTCGCCAGCACGCCCACGCGTGCACCGGTGGATTCATATCGGAGAATTCCCACTCGTAGGCGGGGATTTGCCCGTTGGGGTGCTGAAATTGCTCAAACAGCAGAATCCATAGGTTTTGTTTGGCAAACTCCGGATCGATCAGCGCCAGCGTCACGCATTGAAACGCAAGATCCCACGCGGCGAACCATGGGAATTCCCACTTGTCGGGCATCGAAATGACGCGCATGGAATTCAAGTGTCGCCAGCGCACATTGCGCAGCTGCTTTCGCGACGGCGGTGGCGGGGCTTTCGGGTTGTCTCCTTCCAGCCACAGATTCACGTCCCACAGATAAATTTGCTTACTCCAAAGCATTCCGGCGAGGGCTTGCCTCTGAATGGCTTTTTCTTCGGGAGTGGCTTTAGGTGGCTGAATCGCTGCGTAAAATTCATCCGCTTCGGCCTTGCGCAATGCAACGATCTCGTCGACGTCGTCGAGCGGGGAGACCAATTTCTCTGGCGTCAGCCGGAGGCGCAGAACGACCGATTCTCCACTCGAGATTTGATATCGATACCGGATGCACGCCTTGGTGCCGACCCTTGTTGGGTTAACGGCGTTCTCTCCGTGAATGATGTAGCGGTGGAATGCGTCTTTTACAAAGGGCACCCGATTCGACGAAGACCCATAAAGCCGGATTGAGTTGCTTTCGTTTCCCGTGAAGAGAGGTTCGCCCAGCGGAGCATACATGTAGCGCGTCCCGAGGGCATACGGGAACTGGAGGTTCTTCAATTGCGAACGATTAAAGTCGTCGGCGAGGAGAGTAATGCCTTTACCGTCTCCCGACACTAATATGATCTGTGGCTCGCTTCCGACGGGATCGGTCCATGCCCAGGTATTGCGAAACCACAAGTGAGGGAGAAGTTCGAGTACGGCTGTGTCAGGTCCGCGATTCGTCGCCTCAATCCGAATGCAAATGTCTTCCGGGGTTGCTTTGGCATACTCCACCACAACATCAAAATAGCGGTCATCCTCAAAAATGCCTGTATCTAACAGTTCGTACTCAGGAGCGCGAGAGTGTCCCCATCGATTCCGGTTTTCCTCCACAAGCCGGGAGTACGGAAATGCTTCCTGAGGATACTTGTAAAGGAGTTTCTGGTAGCTGTGCGTTGGCGTGTTGTCGAGGTAGAACCAATACTCTTTTGCATCTTCGCCATGATTGCCTTCGTTGCCCGACAGTCCAAACATGCGCTCTTTGAGGATCAGGTCTTTCCCGTTCCAGAGCGCGAGCGCGAACACCAGCAATTGGTAGCGGTCACAAATACCGGCAATCCCATCTTCCCCCCAGCGGTAAGCCTTGCTGCGCGCCATGTCGTGGGTAAGAAACTCCCACGCGCACCCATCGGCGCTGTAGTCCTCCCGCACGCTGCCCCAAGAACGCTCGCTAACGTACGGTCCCCATTTGCGCCAGGGAGCTAAGAAGCCCGAGTAAGGCTCGGCCAGGCGTTCGTGTTCTTTCGTGATTGGCATGATCCGGGAAGGGGGACTCATCGACGCGCGCTGGCCTTTTCGTCCCGACTTTCGGAGGAGAGAACAGCGCTCACCTTGCGCATCTGCGTCGCAAAGCGAGGTGCATTATAGGCGGATGGATTGTCGAGTTCCTGAAACAGCTGTTGAATGGACTGGCGCAATGAAGGATTTTCCGAAGTCGAGCTGGAATTCTGTTCGAGAGCAACGGCCAGAGAATCCAGAGACATGGCTGCTTGTTCGGCAGCGCGCTGGCCGTATGCAGAGATGGAGTCGGCATCTTCCGCGATTGCCCGCATTAGGGCAAGTGTTGTCGCTTGATCGTACGCGCGAGCATTGAGTTGTTGCGCGATTTGTCCTGCAAGGGATGCCGCGTGGCTGGCCGTGGTCGCGATTTCCTGGGCATTGCCGTTCCTCTGTCCGAGCAGGCTTTGGAGATGTCTGAGATCCGAATCCAACTGGATTGCGGCATCAGGATTCGTTTTTCGAACAACATGTCGAAAAACGACGTAGCGCGATTCGTTCCATGCGGGAACGCCTGGGGTTCGGCCTGGGTATCCTTGTTCCTGGCGCCAGCTATCCTCTGGCTTGGTCAGACTGTGATGGCAGGCGAAGCAATCGAGTTCCGCGTACTCAGGCCAATTCGCGCTGTTCGCACGTCGTGCCAGCCGCTCCATTCCCTTTTGCAGTTCCACCGCTTCCCCCACGCCCCACTCTTGCACACCCCTCCAGCCTTCGTTGGAAGAGTCTTTCCAGTGCTTGGGCATGACTGCGCTGAAAAGATTGAGTTCGAAGGTGAGGTCAGGATGGCCGGCCGCAATCATTTCGTGATCTACAAACTTGTCCGGCGTGCCGAGATGGCAGGTCAGGCAACGCTCGCTTCGCTTCACCAGGTCACGCGTGTCGTACATCCCTAACTGGACGGATTTTTCGTGCGGCCAGTGACGCGTCGTATGTGGTCCCAGCCACCCTGAAGCGGGACCGTGGCAACTCTCGCAACTGACTCCGTCGATCAACTCGAAAGATTCGGCCCGCTGGTCAATGGGAACAGACAGCGCGTGACAGGCAAGACACTTGGAGGATTGGTCGGGGCGACCGATCGCGAGGATCTTGCCGATTCTTATCGAGACTGAATTCGACAACACCTGGAAGGCCCGGGCGTGCTTGTCCTGTCCCGCCCAAATGCTGTACTCGTTCTGGGCGACGCGAGTGACTTGTTTCGGCTGAATACTTCCGTGACAACTGCTGCTGGCGCAGCCTCCGGGACCGTTATATTTCCCGACCGGCGAACTTTGGCAGATCCCGGCGACTTCCAGAGCGAGGCACACCACCACACACCACGCCGGATTCGCCGTTTTACTCATGTGTCACTAGGCGTCAGGAAAGATTCCGCTGCTTTTGCGGATTGGGTTGCTTATACCCAACTCCGCGGCTCCGAATCAATGGACAGTTTGATACTGCGGCAGCACGCACGTACAGGGACTAACGTGATTCCCCTGTTCCAAGATCGGCATTCCCCGTGGCACAGGTCTGTCGCTAAGATTCTAGAAATCTGCAAAATCTGCGTCGTGGGCTAAGGGGATAATTCCGCCTTGTTTGACCAACTCAGGGCGATCCAGGAGCAATTTGGGTATCTGCCCGCCGACGAGTTACGGCAGTTGGCGGCGCGAATCAACGTGCCGGTAAGCCAGATCCATACGGTCGCCAGTTTCTATCCCCACTTTCATTTGACTCCGCCACCGCAGACGGAAGTAAAGGTCTGCGCGGACATGAGCTGTCACCTCCGCGGCGGCCCGGAACTGAAAGCGTGCTTGCAGGAGGGGCTTCGGGGACGAAAAGCAGAGGAATTGTCGATAAGAGACGTCTCGTGTCTCGGCCGATGCGATAAGGCGCCCGCATTTTCGGTCAACAACCGGATATATAACAACCTCGATGGGTCGGCAGCGCTGGCATTAGTCGGCGACTCACTGGCCGGAAGGAAACTTCTTCCAGAGCCACGCGACGAGGTGTCGATTCCGGTCCTGTCCGATCCGTACCAGGGCAAATCGGACTATTCCGTTGTCCGACGCTTTGTGGAGACTCGTGACTGGGCCGGTGTCATTGCTGCCCTCAAGGCGAGCAGCCTGCGCGGCATGGGAGGAGCAGGCTTTCCGACCGGGAACAAGTGGGAGATCGTTCGGAACGCTCCAGGGAAAGCCAAATACATCGTCTGCAACGCCGATGAGAGCGAGCCCGGAACCATCAAAGATCGCTTCATCATGCAGGCAGTTCCTCATCTCGTGATTGAAGGAATGATTGTTGCTGGGCTCGTCACCGGTGCACGCCAGGGGATCCTGTACATCCGGCATGAGTACGAGGAAGCAAGAGAGATCCTGCAGGAAGAAATTCATCGCTGCTATCAAGAAGGCCTGCTGGGAAAAAGAATCCTAAATAGTGACCTCGCCTTTGATCTGGAGATCTTCGTCAGTCCCGGCGGCTACATCTGCGGAGAAGAGAGTGCCCTACTCGAAGCTATCGAAGGCAAGCGTGCCGAACCCCGAAACAAGCCACCCTTTCCCGGAACCAACGGTCTTTGGAACCAGCCCACCGTGATCAACAACGTCGAGACATTTACGTTTGCGACGGCAATCCTGGCGCGCGGTCCGGAATGGTTCAAAGCACAGGGAAAAGGTGGCTCCGTCGGCATGAAGTTTGTGGGTGTGAGCGGGGATGTGAACCGTCCGGGTGTCTTCGAAGTCCCGATGGGGACAAAGTACTCGGAACTCATTTACGAGAACGCTGGCGGAATCCTCGGAAATCGAAGCCTCCTGGCATTCGCCGCCTCGGGCCCGTCCTCCGGCTATCTGCCCGCCTCGATGGCAGATCTGCCCCTCGACTGGAATGCGGTCACCGCAGCCGGGTCCATGGTCGGCTCGGGCGCAATCGTGGTCTGTGCAGAAGGGCGCTGCATGCTCGACATGGCTCTAAATGCCGTTCGCTTCTACCGCAATGAATCATGCGGCAAGTGCGTTCCCTGTCGCATGGGTTCGCAAAAGATGGTGGAGATGCTGACGGGTTGGACAGAAGGCCACTCTTTGAGCACCGACCGCCAACTGTTGGACGAACTATCCTCTGCCATGAAGCTCACGTCCATCTGCGGACTCGGGCAAGTTGTGCCCGTCCCGATAGCGTCAGTCCTCAAGCATTTTCCTGAGGTCGTTGAACAACATGTCAGTCACAAGCACTGCCCCGCCGGGGTCTGCTTTTCACGGGGTGCGGCGCGATGAGCACTACTGTAACGACGGCTCTGGTCCAACTGACCGTCGATGACACGGCGGTTACCGTCCCCGCTGGAACGACTATTTTCGACGCGGCCCGGATGAATGGGATCCCCATACCCACGCTCTGCCACCAGCAGAACGAAAGTCCGGTTGGCGTGTGCCGGGTCTGCGTCGTCGATGTGGGCCAGCGCGTCTATGCAGCGTCGTGTATCCGGCAGGTTGAACCCGGAATGTCAGTAAAAACCCGCTCTCTGGGTGTTCAAGCAGCGCGGCACACGCTGATCGAACTGCTGATGTCAGATCACCCCGCTCCCTGCTCGCGCCAACAGCACTCGGGTGACTGTGAACTGGAGAAACTGGCGGCCGCTGCAGGAATCGGCGAGCCGCGTTTTGCACGCCGCTCAACGCCTCGCGGCAAGGATGAAACTTCCGCAGTTATCGCTGTAGATCACGAAGCCTGCATTCTTTGTGATCGTTGCATTCGCGGCTGCGACGAGATCCGCCACAACTGGGTTCTGGCACGTCGTGGCAAGGGATACCAGGCTGGGGTTGCTTTCGATACCAATTTGCCGATGGGCGAGTCGTCCTGCGTCTCATGCGGCGAATGCATGGTCTCGTGTCCGACCGGTGCGCTCACGAATAAGAAGATTGTCGGCACGGAACTGGGAGAAGGCGAGGTGCTTGACCCCTCTGAACTACTGCATCTCCCAATCTTTGAGAACGTGTCCGGAACCTTCCTGGAACTCAACCAGAAAGCAGTTGTGAAACGGCACTACAAGGCCGGCGAGATCATTTGCCGCGAAGGAGAGTTTGGCTCGACCGCTTTCTACATCCTCGAAGGCAAGACGGAAGTCTATCTCGCAAGCCCCGTCGCCCACGTTAAGACAGAGGGAAGCAGCCACGGATTCTTTCGCAGGCTCACCAGTCTTCTGAGCCCCCGGCAGCAGGATCGCCGTGTCGAAGAGTCGGACCGGCAATTCATCCCCATCGATGCCTCGGTCGATTTGCCCTATGACCGCCCGATCGCGGAACTGAATCCCGGCGAGTTGTTCGGCGAAATGACCTGCATGAGCTACTATCCCCGCTCTGCGACGGTCCGCGCGAAGACAGACTGCGTAATGCTCGAGATGTTGCGCAACGTGCTCGACATCCTGCAACGCAACAAGACATTTCGGGCGCAGTTGGAGCGAAATTACCGCACTCGCGCACTGGATTCGCATCTGCGAAGCGTGCCGATATTCGCTTCGCTGACCAAAGATTTCATTGATCACCTCCGCGACCGCGTGGAACTTCTTCGTTTCAGTCCGGGACAGGTCATTTGTCGGCAGGGTGAAGCGGCCGACAGCTTTTTCCTGGTTCGCATCGGCTTCGTAAAAGTCTCGGAGGACCGTCCAGGGGGAGAGCTTGTTCTCGCCTACCTTGCTCGCGGCGGCTACTTCGGTGAAATGGCCCTTCTGAACCGCACGCCGCGCACGGCAACCTGTACGGCACTCGACCATGTGGAGGTCGTGCGGATATCTCGCGAAGACTTCGAGTTCATGCTGGAGCACTTTCCCGACGTGCGGGCGCGATTGGAATCCGTCGCAAGAGAACGTCTTGCCGAGAATCGCCAACGCCTTACCCAGGTGCAGCACCTGCCGGTCGATCAATTTCTCGCCCACGGCTTGATGGAAGCCCAGAGCCTGCTCGTGCTGGACCTGGAGCGATGCACTCGCTGCGATCAATGTGTACGCGCTTGCGCAGACGCGCATGACGGGGTCAGTCGACTTGTGCGCGAAGGGTTGCGTTTCGACAAGTACTTGGTGGCCACGTCATGCCGACAGTGCCGCGATCCACTGTGCATGGTGGGTTGCCCGGTAGGATCGATCCGCCGCCGAAACTCCCTGGAAGTGATTATTGAGGATTGGTGCATCGGATGCGGCTTGTGTGCGAATAACTGCCCTTACGGAAACATAAATCTGCATCCGTTCCCCGTCGAGATGGACGATCCATCGCAGCCGGGCCGAAAAATCGCCAGCGTGCGGGTAAAGGCTACTTCTTGTGATCTCTGTCACGATCATGCGGAGCCGAGTTGCGTGTACGCGTGTCCTCATGACGCGGCTCACCGTGTGAATCCCCCCGAGTTCTTCTCGGGATTGCTGAAGCAAATCGCTGAGGTTAAGGGCTAGCCCGATGCTGATCGACCGCACTCATCGTCGATGGTTCATCGGAAGCCTAGCCGGGCTGGTGATTGCAAGCGCTATCTACGTCCCTTACGCTTTGCGATCCGCTGCTGGGCCGCGGGGCAGCAGCCCCATTGGGCTCATGTATGGAAGTGTCGGTTTTGCTTTCATGCTGTTTGCAGGCCTGCTCGGGCTGCGCAAGAAGTTCCCAATCTGGCGAATCGGACGTGCGCAGACATGGATGCGCGGGCATCTGTGGCTCGGCTTTCTCAGCTTTCCGGTGATCCTGATGCACGGCGGATTTCATTTCGGTGGGACTCTGACCCGAGTCTTGATGTGGCTGTTTATTTTCGTTTACGCGAGCGGAATTCTCGGAACAGTCCTGCAACACTTCGTGCCTCGCTTGCACACGTCGCGTCTTCCCATGGAGACCATCTATGAGCAGATCGATCACGTGAGGCAGCAGCTTGTTGGAGAGGCAACCAAGATCGTCGAGGAGACATGCGCCGCTCTTGAAGGAGATGTCGGCAGTGCGAGCGAGCAGCAGCGCGCACTCGCCGCAGCGGCTGGGGCCAACTGGGATGTCACTGTCGCAACGAGTTTGGCAGTCGATGAGCAAGCCAGTGGCGAATTACGACGCTTGCTCCACGACGAGATCGAGCCCTTTCTCTCGCACTCTGGAACGCACAAGTTTCGGATCCGTAAGGGGGCAGTAGCCCACGCACTGTTTCAGCAACTGCGCGTACTCCTGCCTGCGAACCTGCACTCGAATATCGATGACCTTGAAAACGTCTGTGAAGAAAAGCGCCAACTCGATGCACAAAGGCGCCTGCATAAGATTCTGCACGGCTGGCTGCTGGTTCACATCCCTCTTTCCTATGCTTTGCTGCTCCTGGGAGCGTGGCATGCGGTGGCCGCGTTGAGATTCTGATCATGCTCCGACGAACGCGCTCTACAAAAACGCTCGCTCGCCGGATCGACCTGCAATACTTCACACGACCTCATCCTTTCCGGCGCTGGCGTTTCTGGCTATCGGTTGCAGTTCCTGTGATCGCGTTAGGATGGCTTTTCACGCAGCGCGTCCAGGGCGGGCAAAAAGCGTACTCGAGTGGCCCGCTTTCTCAAGCGCATGCCGCGTTCACTCAGCAGTGCAATCTATGCCACATCAGCAGGGTTGGCACCTTCGCCAAGAATGTGAGCGATGACGCCTGCCTGGCCTGCCATGATGCTCCCATCCACCAGGCCAATCAGACCTTCACGCCGGCATGCTCCTCGTGCCACTTGGAACATAAGGGTACTGTGCGGCTGGCCGCGACCTCCGACAATAGTTGCACTCAGTGCCACGCACGCTTAGAGGCACGAGGTGGGGCGCCGCATTACGCATCCTCGATCGCCGGTTTTGACAAGAACCATCCGGAGTTTGCGCCGATCGGCAGGAATGTCTCTGACCCGGGACAGGTAAAGCTGAACCATTACCTGCATCTTCAGCCAAACCTGATTGGCCCGCAGAACCGCCGTGTTCAGATGATCTGCGATGATTGCCACCGAACGAGCGACGCATCGGATGCGTGGCCTTATGCGACGGCGACAGCACAGGCAAACGCTACTCCTCAGCAAAGGATGCGTGTGGTTGAACATGCCGCGGATGCGATGATGCCTATCCGGTTCTCGACTCATTGCAGTGGTTGCCACACGCTTCAATTCGATCGGCGTTTTGGAGACGTTCAAGTTCCTCACGACCGGCCCGATATTGTGCACGCATTCTTGACGAGTCAATTTAACGAATATATTAAGCAGCACCCTGCCTCCGTACGTGAAACAGAGCCACCGAACCGCCAGCTTCCAGAAGATATGCGAACCCGCCCGATCGCTCGCAGCTCCGACGAATGGGTGTTATTCAGGGTTCAAGAGGCAGAGTGGCTTCTCTGGGCGAAGACCTGCAAGCAGTGCCACTCCTTGACCACGACAGGGACATCCTTGCCCGAGGTTGCCAAATCAGACATTACAGAGCGCTGGCTGCCGCATGCAGAGTTTGATCACCGCGCTCATCGGGCGATGTTGTGTGTGGACTGTCATTCGAAAGCGCCCGAAAGCCACGATACGGCGGATGTGCTTTTACCCAGCATCAAGACCTGCCAACAATGTCATCGCGAAAGTACAGCCAGAGACACAGCAGAGAGCCGATGTTTCGAATGTCACCAGTATCATGACTGGTCGAAAGCAAGGCGAACCAAGGGGCGCTTTAGTATTCAGGAGTTGCGCGGAACCGCCGAACTGCACCTTCCAAATTAAGCGAATCTCGACAGACTAGTGTGTGTTCGCAGATGTTGCAGTCGGGTTGCTCACAGCTGCTCCCGGCGGGTCGTCAGTGACCGTATAGACCTGCCCGTCCCGAAGAAACATGCGTTCCATTTCCTGACGATTGAAGGGCCGCGCCCCTCGCCGGCCGAAGACCGCTAACTGATTTCCGCTCTCGTCGACCGCGCGATCACGATCAATTCCCTTGGAAATTCCCAATGCGGGCCCGCGTGTTCGATAGCGTGCTATCAGCTTCGGCGTAGGCGTTGGACTGAAGCCGGCAAACGCCGGGTTCTCGACAGGCGAAAACAACTGCGCGACCCGCAGGCCGTTCTTTCCGTCGGCAATGTACGCAAAGAGGCTGGAGCTTACCATCCCTAGCTTAACGTCATTGGTGTCGTTCAGTTCCCCGTTCGCGTCGAAGATGCGTTCCAGCTTCGGCTGTTCCGGATGCTCTACATCCACAATTGCAAGCCCCCTTTTGCCGTCGGCGACATAGGCGTAGGTGCGAGCGACATACAGGTTGCGCGCGTCGTCGAGTGCCACTGTCGCGCCAGAAACGATTCGGGGCTGCTCGAGGCGCGTCACATCCAGCACCTTCAATCCGTCCCGGTCAACGACAAAGGCATAACGGAACTGCACGGAAACCCCACGCGGATCGTTCAACTCGGGCGATCCGATCTGAGCAGTCACCTTCGGTTGAAGGGGATCGTCCAGATCCACAACAACCAGTCCGCGATCACACAGAACATAAGCATATGTGCCGGCGATCGTGATTCGTCTCGCTCCGTTGAGAATGCCGTCCGGATTAAATGCCAAAGCTCGCTTCAGAAAGTTATTCGCGGGATTCCCATCGAGCAATGTTCCG